>Ga0268298_10001319_pt1 | contig 29652 bp, 25 predicted proteins | sample WWTPWeurt_MetaG_FD_194462 | JGI IMG/M metagenome (GOLD analysis project Ga0268298, IMG submission 194462) | Activated sludge microbial communities from WWTP in Nijmegen, Gelderland, Netherland - WWTP Weurt | ecosystem: Engineered > WWTP > Aerobic digester > Activated sludge | place... | reverse complement strand
CCGAGGCGGTTGAGCGCCAGGGCGAGCAGGGAGGCCGCGACCACCTCGCCGGTGGCGACGACGCGATCCCGTTCCGCCGAGTCCTCCGGGAGGGGCGGCGCCGAGCCGTCCAGCCGCCGGGCCGCCGTGTCGACTTCGTCGGCGAGGCCCAGCAGGCGGTCGGTCACGCCCCGACGGGCGCTCGCCACCGCCACCACCGGGCCCCGCGCCGCGTGGCCCGCGATCCGGTGCGCCTCCGCGGCGATCCGCTCGGGGGAGGCCAGCGCATCGCCCCCGAGCTTGATGACGAGCGGGGTGGTCACCGGCCCGCCCCGGCCGCCCCGGCCGCCGTGGCCTTGCCGCCTGAGGCCGTGGCCGCCTCACCGCCGAGCGCCTGGTCCAGGTCGGCGATCAGGTCGCGGGCGTCCTCGAGCCCGGCCGAGATGCGGACCAGCTCGGGCACCACGCCGGTGGCCCGCTGCTGCTCGGGGGTGAGCTGCTCGTGCGTGGTCGAGGCCGGGTGGATGATCAGCGACTTGGCGTCGCCCACGTTGGCGAGCAGGGAGAACAGCTTGACCCGGTCGATCAGCGCCCGCGCGGCGGTGAGTCCGCCCTTCACCCCGAAGGTCAGCACCCCGCCGAAGCCCCCCTCGAGGTAGCGCGTGGCGTTCCTGTGCTCGGGATGCGAGGGCAGGCCCGGATACGACACCCACTCCACCCGCGGATCCTTCTGCAGCCAGGTGGCCAGGGCCAGCGCGTTGTCCGCGTGGCGCCGGATCCGCAGCGGCAGCGTCTCGAGCCCCTGCAGGAACAGGAAGGCGTTGAACGGCGAGAGGGCCGGGCCCAGGTCACGCAGCAGCTGGACGCGCAGCTTGATGATGAACGCCAGGTTGGCGAACGCCTGGGTGTAGACCAGCCCGTGATATGACGGGTCGGGTGCGGAGAACTCCGGGAAGCGGGCCCGGGCCTTGTCGCTGGTCCAGTCGAAGGTGCCGGCGTCGACCACCACCCCGCCGATGGAGGTCCCGTGCCCGCCGATCCACTTGGTGGCGGAGTGGACCACGATGTCGGCGCCGTACTTGATGGGGCGGCACAGGGTCGCGGCCCCGAAGGTGTTGTCCACCACCAGCGGGATCCCCGCCTGGTGCGCGATATCGGCCAGCGCGGTGAAGTCCGGGACGTCGAGGCGCGGGTTGCCGATGGTCTCCACGTAGAGGGCGCGGGTCCCGGCGTTGATGGCCTGGCGCACGGCGTCGAGATTGTGGATGTCCACGAAGGTCGTGGTGATGCCCCACTTGGGCAGGGTGTAGGCAAAGAGGTTGTAGGTCCCGCCGTAGAGCGTCTGGGACGAGACGATGTTGTCGCCGGCGCGCGCCAGGTTGAGGATCGTCAGGGTCTCCGCGGCCTGCCCGCTGGCCACGCCGAGCGCCGCGGCGCCGCCCTCGAGCTCGGCGATCCGCTTCTCGAAGACGTCGGTCGTCGGGTTCATGATCCGGGTGTAGATATTGCCGAACTCCCGGAGCCCGAACAGGTTGGCCGCGTGTTCGGTGCTGTTGAACACGTAGCTGGTGGTGGCGTAGATGGGCACGGCCCGCGAGTTGGTCGTCGGGTCGGGCACCTGGCCGGCGTGGATGGCGAGAGTGTCGGGATGGTACGTCATGATCGGGCTCCTCGTGGTCAACGGTGAAGGCTGGTTCGCGCATGCGAAACGGCCCGGTTCACGTTGGGTGAACCGGGCCGTCGGGGTCTCTGGAGTGAGCTGAAACTGCTCAGGTCATCGTTCCGAGACGCGCGCTGGCGCGGTCCACCCCGCGAGGGGTGCACATGCACACACAGCGACACATCTTGGGGCAGCGCGTCATGGCTCTGATGCGTTTCCCTCGAAGCGCGCGGTGGGTACAAGCACAAACCCCCGCGGCAACGAGCGCGGGGGTTGATGACCCTACCGGCGCTTTAGCTCTTTGGTTTGGGGCCGGAGCCCCGGGCGGTAGCAAGTTGCCTTAAATCCATCCGCCGGAAACCAACCTAGGAACTCGTACCGCATCCGTCAAGTAGGCCGCACGCCCTGGCCGGCCCGCACACGCCCGGTGCTACAGCTCGCCGAGGTCCTCGAGGTCCTCCACCGTGGTGTCGGCCTCGGTGGTCGGGTACATCGCGATGCAGATGTAGTTGGCGGGGTGCGCCCGGGCCCAGGCGCGGAACGCCAGCTGCTGCTGGAGCGCCGCCTCGAGCTCCGTGCGAGCCGCCTCGGAGACCGCCTCGAACCCCTCCCGCTTGTGCCGGTGCATCTCCTGGATGCTGGCCGAGAGCAGTGTGATGAGCAGGTCCCGGTTGATGCACAGCTCCACCGGCATCAGCATGTTGATGCCGCGGGGCAGGGGGTAGCCGCCGGTCTGGCGCTCCACCTTGGGCGCCTTCGGCTCCTCCGTGGCGGGGAGTTCGGGGTGCCAGTCGGTCATCAGGTGCCGAATGCGGTTCTTCATCGGGGGCGTCCGTAGTGGGAATCTCCTTTTATCCTCGGGCGGAGGCGGTGAAAACTTGAGGGTCCCGGCTTAGATTGAAAGTCCAAGTGGCATCAGCGGTTACACCAGACACCCGAGCCGGATCATGGCCAGCAACCCTTCGTTCGACGTCTCGACCGGTGCCGACCTCCAGGAGGTCGACAACGCGATCAACCAGGCGGTGAAGGAGGTCGCCCAGCGGTACGACTTCAAGGGCACCCACTGCACTATCGAGTTCGACCGGGAGAAGGCGGAGATCCGTCTGCATGCCGACGACGATTTCCGCATGGACCAGCTTCTCGACATCGTACAGACCAAGATGGTCAAGCGTGGGGTCCCGGTGAAAAATCTCAAGATCGGCGACCCGGTCGCCGCCACGGGGACGTCCGTTCGCCGGGTCATCGGCCTGACCCAAGGGATCGAGACCGACGTGGCCAAGAAGATCACCCGGGCCATCAAGGACCATGGGTTCAAGAAGGTCCAGCCCGCCATCCAGGGTGAGGAGATCCGGGTCACGGCCCCCTCCCGGGACGAGTTGCAGGCGGTGATCGCCTTCCTGCGGACCCAGGACTTCGGGATCGAGCTCAAGTTCGGGAACTACCGCGGTTGACCGTCCCGGTCGTCGCCCGCCGGCTTGGCGTACTGGCCCTCCTGGCCGGGGGGCTCGTGACCTGCGCCCCCCAGGAGGCTCCTGAGGCCGGCCCCGCTCCGGAGGGTCGGGCCCCGGAGATCCGCGTCGGCCTGGCCACGGGGGCAGCCCGGGTGACGTTCGCCGGGGACAGTGGACTGAGCTTTCTGGACGGCGAGGGGGCCGCCCTCGCCGCCGCCGAGCCAGGGAGCACCTGGCAGGCCCGCGCATCGGCGGATGGCTTCACGGTGGCCGGCCCCACCGGCTGGGCCATCAGCGGGCAGCCAGCCGTGACGGTGGTGCCGCGCCAGGACGGGGGGATCGTGCTGGTGAACGGGAAGGGGTACCGGGGAACCGTGCAGCTCTCCCGGGACCGCGCCGGCCTCACCGTCATCAACCGCGTCGGGATGGAGGACTATCTCACCGGGGTGCTTGGCGCCGAGATGGGCCGGCGCGACTCCGCCGAGGCGGCGGCCCTCGAGGCCCAGGCCATCGTGTCGCGGACCTTCGCCATCCGGAACCTGGGCAAGCGCGCCACCGAGGGGTTCGACCTGTACGCCACCGTGGCGGACCAGGTCTACGGAGGGGTGGGCGCCGAGTATCCGCTGGCCCGGTGGGCCGTCCAGGCCACCGCCGGCCAGATCGTCAGCTGGCAGGGCCTCCCGATCGATGCCTTCTTCTTCTCCACCTGCGGAGGCCGGACGGCCACGGGCACCGAGGTCTTTGCCGCGGCCGACCGGCCCTACCTCCAGTCGGTCGTGGACACGGATCCCGAGGGCCAGTCCTACTGCCGGATCTCCCCCCGCTATCGCTGGCGCGAGGAGTGGACCGGCGCGCAACTGGATGACGTGCTGCAACGGTCGCTCCCGCCCGCGGCGGCCGGCGTCCACGCCGCGGACGTGGCACCGGTCCAGGGGGTCAGCGTCACCCGTCGGACCGGCAGCGATCGCGTGGCCCGGCTCAGCCTGGCGATCCGCCGGGGCACGGTGACGGTCGAGGGACCGGCGGTGCGCCGTGTCCTGCGCCCGGTCGGCGAGGCCTCTCTCCGCAGCGCGGTGTTCCAGCTGATCGAGACGCGCGCCGGCGCCCGCCTGGCGAAGCTGGTGGCCGAAGGGGGCGGGGCCGGGCATGGGGTGGGGTTCTGCCAGTGGGGGGCGGTGGGGCGGGCGCGCGCGGGACAGGATGCGGTGACGATCCTCCGTGCCTACTTTCCGGGCACGGAATTGAGCCGGGCGTACTGAGGGCACTCTCGAGGAGCGTGCATGTCCGACACCCTGAAGCTGGCCATCATCGGCGCCGGCGCCATCACCCAGGTGGCCCACCTCCCCGTGCTCCGCAAGCTCAAGGGGGTGCAGATCGTGGGGATCTGCGATACCGACCTCCCCAAGGCCAAGGCCCTCGCCGACCGCTTCCAGGTCCGGGACGCCTTCAGTGACATCGAGGAGATCCTCGAATTCGAGCAGCTCGACGCGGTGGCCATCTGCACGCCCAATCACCTGCATGAGCCCCACGTCCAGGCCGCGCTCTCGCGCGGGGTGCACGTGCTGGTGGAGCGTCCGCTGGCGCTGAGCGCGGCCGGAGTGCAGAAGATCCTCCGCCTCGCGGAGAAGAAGAACCGCATCCTCCACGTCGGCATGAACCACCGATACCGGAGCGATGTCCAGATCGTCCGCAGCTATGTGCAGAGCGGGGAGCTGGGCAAGCTCGAGAGCATCCGCGGCAGCTGGCACGTCTTCCGGCCTTCCCGGGCCCAGCTCGGCTGGCGTCAGCGGCGGGAGGAGGCCGGGGGCGGCGCCATGCTCGACCTGGGCCACGCCATCCTCGACCTCGGCTTCTGGCTGGCCGGGAGCCCCACGCCGGTGCGGGTGAGCGCCAGCCTCACCGGCGGGGACGGAAACCGGGGCGTGGAGCAGTCGGGCAGCGCGTTCGTGGTGTGCGAAGGGGGCTTCTCGATGTTCCTGGACGTGACCTGGCACCACGTCGGAGAGGGCGAGCGCTTCGGCCTCGGGTTGCGCGGCAGCAAGGGCACCGCCGGCATCAACCCGTTCCATGTCTGGAAGGAACTGCACGGCGTGCCCACCGACGTGGCACCCACCGGGGCCATCGGTCGCGAGAACGCGTTCACCGCGTCCTATCGGGCGGAATGGGCTCACTTCCTGGCGGCGCTGCGCGGGGAGGCCAAGCCGTTCGACAACCAGGAGCAGCTGGTGCTGCACCGGGTGATCGACGCCATCTATGAGTCCGCAGCCAAGGGGAAGGACGTGGAGTTGTGATCGGCGACTCGGCACTGCAGCGGTTCGGACGGTCGGTTGCGCTCTGCGCACTGCTCGGATCAGCCGTGCCCGGACCCCTCGCAGCGCAGGGGCGAACCGCCCAATCCCCGAACCGTCCCGAACCCGGCGCGGAGCTCACCATCTCCGTGCTCACCATGGGCGTCGGGGCCGAGGTCTGGGAGCGATTCGGCCACAACGCCATCGTGGTGGAGGACCGCAGCCGCGGGACCAGCCTCGCCTACAACTACGGGATGTTCAGCTTCCGGCAGGAGAACTTCCTGCTCAAGTTCGTCCAGGGCCGGATGCTCTACTGGATGGCGGGGTACCCCACGGCGGACGACGTGCCGCGGTACATCGACCGGCGGCGCTCGGTGTGGCAACAGGAACTGAACCTCACCCCCGCCCAGCGCCTGGCCCTGCGCGACTTCCTCGAGTGGAATGCCCAGGACGAGCACAAGTTCTACCGCTACGACTACTACCTCGACAACTGCTCCACGCGGGTCCGCGACGCGCTCGACCGGGTGCTGGGCGGCGCCATCGAGCGCCAGTCCCGGATGCCGGGGCGGAGCTTCCGGTTCCATACCCAGCGCCTCAATACCCACAACCCGCTGCTCTACGCCGGCCTGATGCTGGCCCTCGGCGCGGGCGCCGACCAGCCCCGCACCCGCTGGGAGGAAATGTTCCTGCCGCTCAAGCTGCACGAGTACCTGCGCGAGATCCGGCTCCCGGACAGCGCCGGGGGATTCGTGCCGCTGGTCAAGTCGGAGCGGGTGCTGTACGAGAGCGCGGCCTACCCGGTGCGGGACGCGCCACCGGCCTGGTGGCCTGGCTTCCTGGCCCTTGGGGTGGCGCTGGGGGGACTGCTCGCCTGGACCGGCGTGCGCCATGGGCGGACCGGGGCGGGGCGGACGGCGTTCGTGTTTCCCGCCACCACGGTGGCGCTCCTGCTCGGCCTGGGCGGGATGCTCCTCGCCGGTCTGTGGGCCTTCACGGACCATGTCATGGCGGCGCGCAACCAGAACGTCTTCCAGCTGAATGACCTGACCCTGGCCCTGGGGGTGCTGCTCCCCTGGGCACGGCCCTCGCGGCCCGGCGTGGTGCGCGCGGTGCGCCTGCTGGCCTGGCTGGTCGCGGGACTGTCGCTGGTGGGGGTGCTGCTCAAGCTCCTGCCGGTGTGGCCCCAGGTGAATGGGCAGGTGCTGGCCCTGCTGGTCCCGCTCAACCTCGGGCTGGTGGCCGGGGTGCTGGCCGCCACCCGGCCCGGCCCGCGGGCAGCCTGATCAGGGGCGGGGGATGGCCAGGCTGTCCCTTCGCCCCGCCTCGCTGGTTTCGTCCCAGGCCTTTGATTCCACGAAGATCCGGAACAGCTCGGCGTCCAGCTGGCCGCGCGTCACCTCGTCGGCCAGGATATCGAGCGCGCGGGTCACCGGCAGGGCGCGCTTGTAGGGCCGGTCCTGGGCGGTCAGGGCGTCGAAGATGTCGGCGATGGTCATCATCCGGGTCTGCAGCGGGATGGCCTCGCCCCGCACCTTCCGCGGGTAGCCGGTGCCGTCGAGCTTCTCGTGGTGCCCGCGCGCGATCTCCGGCACCCGCGAGAGCGCCTTGGTCCAGGGGATCTTCCGCAGGAAGTCGAAGGTGTGGCTCACGTGGCTCTCGATCTCGAGCCGCTCGCGCTCGTCGAGGCTGCCCTTCCGGATGGAGAGGTGCTTCTGCTCCGTGGCCAGGAGGAACGGCTGCGGCTGGCCCTCGATGTCCACGTACGCCATGGCCGCGAACTCCCCCAGCGCCGCGAAATCCCCCTCCGCCAGCACCGTCGGCTCGTTGGAGGTGAGCACCACCTGCAGGAACCGGTCGGCGGTGGCGAGCGCCTCCCGCTGCCGGGCCTCGAGTCCGGCCAGGAAGGCGTCGTACCCCTCCCGGCCGTGACGGGCCAGGTAGTCCGCCCGCTCCTTCTCGAAGGTCCACTCGGCACTGCGCCGCACGAAGGCGTGCCGCTGCCGGATGAGGGCGAGCTCCCCGTCGTAGAGCTTCTTGGCCTTGACCAGCACCTGCTCCCGGACGCCGACCTTGCCGAAGTCGTGCAGCAGGCCGGCATAGCGCAGCTCGCGCAGCTGCTCCCGGGTAAAGCTCACCTGGGAGAACGGCCCGTCGCGCAGGTGATCCACCGCCCGCGCCAGCGCCACCGTGCGGGTGGCGACCCGCTCGGAGTGGCCCGACGTGGTCGGGTCGCGCTGCTCGATGGCCAGCACCGCCGCCTTCACGAATCCCTCGAACAGCCGCTCGATCGACTCGTACAGCTGGCTGTTCTCGATCGAGACCGCCGCCTGGCCGGCCAGCGCCTTGACGATCTTCACCGTATGGGGGCTGTACGCGATCAGCTGGCGCGTGGCCTCCTCCGGCGTGGTCAGCCGGGCGGCGAAGTCGCGCTTGCGGTTGAGCAGCTGCAGGACCCCGATGACGTCGCCGTGGTGGTTCTGCATCGGGATGACCAGCATGCTCCGCGTGCGGTACCCGTACCGCTCGTCGAACGACCGGTTGAACGAGTACTCGACGTCCGGGGGCAGCATGTACACGTCCTCGATCGCCAGGGGCTCGCCCTCGGTGGCGGCGTACCCGGCCAGCGAGGCGTGGTCGATCGGGATGGTGAACTCGACGAACGGGATGTCCGGCCGGCTGTCGTTCTGGCTCAGCTTGAAGCGCAGGCGGCGGGTCCCGTGCTCGTCCGTCTCGACGATGTACAGGCTGCCGGCGTCCGACTGGCTCACCCGGCGCGCCTGGGTCAGGATCAGGTCGAGCAGGGTGTTGGTGTCCTTCTCGGTGGTGAGCAGCACCCCGATGTTGGCCAGCTCCGACAGCTCGTTGAGCCGGGCGGTGCTCTCGGCCCGGGCCCGGGCGTGGTCGCGGTGCGAGGCCGACACCCGGAAGGCGCTGCGCAGGGCCACCAGCAGCTGGCGCGGGCCCACCGGCGCCCGCAGGAAGCCGCTCAGCAGCTCCGCGGGGAGGTCTGCCGGGACATCGTCCTCGCCTGCCTCTCCCAGCGCCAGGACGGCCACGCCCTGGTCGCGGAGCGCGGTCAGGACCTGCGGCGTCACGTGGGCCCGCGCGGCCATGTCCAGCAGATAGGCGGTGGGACGGTCCTCCCCCCGCACGTCGCCTGGCGTCTCCACCTCGCGCAGCTCCACCTGCTCGGTCTGCAGCGTGTGGGCCAGCATCCGGGGCGACCAGGTCGGCGGGTGGTAGAGCAGGAAGCTCACGGCGCCGCCTCCACGATCGAATCGCGGGGCAGGGCGTTCACCCCGGTGACCAGCCGGTGAGGCCGGCGGGTCACGGCGTCGATGAAGTGCTCGAGCTTGGCGCTCACCACGTACATGTTGGTGATCGTCCGCTTGAGGTCGGGGGTCAGCTCCCGGGTCAGCCCCGTCATGGTCGTGGTCAGGGTGTCGGCGTCGTTGAGCAGCTGCCGGGCATCGGAGAGGGTGGCCAGCAGCGAATCCTGCAGGGTGCCGACCCGCGCGTCGGAACTCGCGATCAGCGCGTTCGCGCTCGCGATGGCCGGCCGCAGTTCGTCCAGCGCCGCCTGCATCCGGGTCAGGGTGCCGCGCAGCTCGGGGGCGGTGGCATTGAGCTGGGTCTCGGCCGACTGCGCGGTCCGGTCCAGCGTGGCGAGCAGCTTCCGGGTGTCCCGGAGGATGTCGGAGACCTGGGTCTTGAGGCTGTCGGCCACTTCCTTGAGGGCATCGGTGGCGCTCTGCCTGAGGCCGGCGCGGATGGTGTCGCCGGGGGCCAGCGCCGCCGCGCGCTGGTTGGGCGGCACCAGGAGGGCCACCGAGGCCGCGCCGATCAGGCCGCTGGACGCGATCTCGGCCGAGGTGCCGAGCGGCAGCACGATCGGCACCCCGTTGGCGTAGCGCTCCCGCAGCCGGAGCGCCACCAGGAACTCGGGCGGGCCCATCGCGCCGCTGTCCACCAGGGGCGAGATCGCCGCCACCTCGCCGATCGCCAGGCCCTGGAGGTAGACCGGGGTGTCTTCCTTCAGGTCCTGCACCGACGGGCTCAGCATGAAAATGGTCACCCGTCGCTCGGTCCAGCCGCGGGTAACCACCACCGCGAGGACCACTACCAGGATGGCGCCGAGGACCAGGACGCCCACCAGCGCGTCGGCGGTACGGGTCCGCATGCTCACCGGACTTCCTCCACGAGGCCACGGGTCATGCGGTAGGTCCGGTCCACCCGGGGGCGGATCAGGCTCGGCAGGTCAGGTCCGGTGAGGAACACGGTGCGTCGGGCTCCCTCTGCGGTTTCGCCCCCACGGGCGGCCTCCAGCAGCTCGGCGGCCGCGCGATCGGTGAGTCCATCGAACGGCTCCTCCAGCACCACCAGCTCCGGGTCGAAGGCCAGGGCCCGCGCCAGTGCGGCGCGCCGGCGGTCCTCGGCGTTGGCCTGGGCAGGGCGCAGGTCCGCCACGCGGCTCAGGCGAAGCTGCGCCACGATCACGTCCACCCGTCCCTCGATCTCCCGGCCCCGGAAGTCGCTCCCGAAGCGCAGGGGCAGCCGGATGTTGTCCCGAAGCGTGAGATTCTGCATCAACCCGTCGCCGGCGGGAAGGTACCCGACCCTCCGGCGGAAGGCGAGTTGGACGCTGCGCTCCAGGCGGCCGATCTCGGTGCCCAGGGTCCGCACCTGACCCAGCGCCGGCATCTCGAGCCCGAGCGCCAGCCCGCCCAGCGTGTCCACGCCGCTGGTCTCGTCGCCGAGCACGGCGACCGTCTGCCGTGCCGCCAGCTCCAGGGTCAGCACGGTGTCCGGACCCGCGGTGGCAAGGGGGATGCTCGAGAGGGTGGATCGGGCGGCCCGCCCTACCGACACCTCGACGAACGCCAGGGGGGAGGTCATCCGCCGAGGAGCCCCACGATCACGGCGGCCAGGATGAAGATCACCGCCAGCGAATGCACCGTCCCCCGGATCACCGCCTGGGGGATCTCCGTCGGGCCCCGCCGTACCATCAGCCCCTCGTACGCCGGGATGGTCCCGATCACCAGGCCGAAGAGCACGCCCTTGAGCACGGTGAGGACGACGTCCTGCGTGGTCAGGTTGGCCAGCACGATGCCGAGGTAGCGCGAGCCGCTCATCCCGGCGAAGACCCCCGCCGCGAGGTAGCCCCCCAACAGGGCGATCACGTCGAACAGCACCATCAGCGTCACCACCGAGGCGATACAGCCGAAGAGCCGCGGCAGCACCAGGTAGTGGTAGGGATCGATCCCCATGCCCTTGAGGGCGCGGACCTCGCCCAGCACCGTGTTCGTCGCCAGTTCGGCGGTGATGGCGGTGCCGCTCCGGCCCACCACGGCGATGGCCGTGAGCAACGGGCCCAGTTCGCGGACGATCACCACCACCATCAGCTTCCCGATCAGTTCCGAGGCGCCGACCTTGTCCAGCTGGGCCAGGGTGCTTGAAATCGTCAGGTAGCTGAGCACCCCGGAAAGGAGGACGATCAGTCCCACCGCCTCCAGGGCCGTGAACCGGAGCTGGTTGAGCAGCACCCGGGCGGCGACTCTCCGCCCCGCGCCTGGCAGCGTCCCGAGCGAGGCGCCGGCCTCAAAGGCGAAGCGCGCCAGCAGGCCAACCCGGGCCAGCCAGCGCGCCGTCCCGCGTCCCAGGGCCGCGAGAAAGTCGATCACGCCTCAGCTGCCCTGGACTTTCCTCAGGCCCTCCTGGGCCTCGGCGTAGTTGGGGAAGGCCTCGATCGCCTTGCTGAAGAACTCGGCCGCCTTGTCCTTCTCGCCACGGTCCTGGTACAACAGGGCGCGGCTGTAGTAGGTCAGCGCGGCGGTCGGTACGTTCCGTTGCCGGACCGCGGCGCCCAGCTCGGCGGGCAGCGGCGGCAGCCGGGTCTCGACCATGAGCTTCTCGGCCAGGGTCTGGATCAGCTTGAAGAGGTCCTCGCGCTTGCCGTCGCTCTTGACCACCTTCACGATCTCGCTGGTCTCCACGTTCACGATCCGGGCGTCCATCCGGAAGCGCCCGTAGAGGTCCACGAAGCTCCCCATGATCATGTAGCGGGCGCCGACCAGCTTGCCGATCCGTGCCGCGGTGGCGGCGTCCACCCGGCCGTCCTTCGCCAGGTTCTGCTCGGCCAGCATCGACTCGATGCCGTCACGGTCCACCACGCGCGCGGCGGGGTTCTGGGACAGCTCGCTGATGAGCATGCCCGGAATCCCCTTCTGCAGCGCCTCGAAGTTCTCCTTGTCCTGGCCGTAGGACCCGCCGTTCTCGAACGGGAGCACCGCGATGCCCGGACGGGTGTCCTGTCCCGCGAGCGGGGACAGGGCGGCCACGGTGGCCAGGGAGAGGGCCAGCAATGCACGGCGTCGCATAGGCTCCAACCTCGTCAGAGGGTCAGGGACATCCCTTCCATGGCGGCTTCCAGCTGCAGGCCCGGGGCACGCGCCGCCGCGTAACTCCGGGCTCCGATCACCAGGGCATCCACCGCCCCGTCATCATGCTCCGGCTCGTGGTGGAACAGCACCAGTCGCCGCACGCCCGCCTCGGCCGCCAGGTCCACCGCCTGCTCGGGGGTGGAATGCCCCCAGCCGGCCCGCGACTCGATCATGGCCTCCGAGTACATCCCATCGTGGATTAACGTATCCACCCCACCCAGGAATCTCACCAGCTCCCGGCGCCAGTCCGGGGGCACGTCGTAGCTGCCCCCCAGGCCCAGTTCGTTGTCGGTCAGGTAGGCGATGGTGCGCCCCCCCCTGGCCGGCACGAGCTTGTAACCCAGGGTGGTCCCGGGGTGCCGCAACCGGAACGCCTCCACCAGGAAGCCGTCGATCTCGAACCGCCCGCCGCTGATCTCGGTGATCCGCAGGTCGGCCGCGAGGGCCTTGAGCGGCACCGGGAACACCACCGGGTCCATCTGGCGGTCCAGGATCTCTTCCAGCGGGACCCCCGCCTGGGCCGCCCCGTAGATCCGCACGCTGTTGCCCCGGGTATTCAGCGGCTGGAAGAAGGGCAGGCCCTGGATGTGGTCCCAGTGCGTGTGCGAGAGGAGGATGTCGAGGTTCATCGGCATCGAGGCCACGCGCATCAGCTCCCGACCGAGCAGCCGGATGCCGCTGCCCGCGTCGAGGATGACGAGCTGGTCCCTGGCGCCGGTCACCGCCACGCAGGAGGTGTTCCCGCCGTACCGCGCGGTATGCACGCCTGGCGTCGGGATCGATCCCCGGGTCCCCCAGAAGGTGACGGTGTAGGCCACGACTCCTCTCGGTTGCATCCGATAGAACGGTGCAAGGACTCTGCCATCCGGGACGTCGCCGGCGCTCACGCCGGCGGCGTGCGCCGGATCACGAACGTCCGGCGGCCCGCTCCAGCAACTGACGGTTGGTGATCGTGATTTCCTTCCGGGTGACCTGGATCAGGTCCCGCTCCACGAAGTCCCGCATGGTCCGGGAGACGGTTTCCCGGCTGGAGCCGATCATCTGGGCGATGACGTGGTGGGTGATCTTCTTGGTGACCCGGTCGCCGCCCTCCTCCTCCGCCATGCGCAGGATGAGGTCGGCCACCCGGCCGTTGACGTCGAGCAGCACCAGGCTGCCGATCTTCTCGTCCGCCCGGCGGAGCCGCCGCGACAGCTCCCGCATCAGGGCGATGGCCACTTCGGGAGAGGTGCGCAGCCGGGTCTGGAAGTCCTCCCGGCGCAGCACCAGGACCGCGGCGTCGGTCATGGCGATGACCGTGGCCGACCGGGGCTGGTCGTCGATCAGCGCCATCTCCCCGAAGAAGCTGCCCTCGCTGAGCACCGACAGGATGACCTCCCGGCCGTCCTCGCCGATGAGCACCACCTTGACCTGGCCGGCCGCGACCAGGAAGAGGGCGTCGCCGGGGTCGTCCTCGAAGACGATCACGCTGCCTTTGGGATAGCTTCGCTCCCGGACGAGTTCCGCGAAAGCGGTGATGTCGCTTTCGCGCATCGACGCGAACAGCGGCACCTTCTTGAGCACCTCTAGGGGGCTGAGCGGCACAAGGCCCTCGACATGGTGGAAGTATAGGTAAATACGATAGTTAGGTCCCTCTGCGGTGTCAAACTGACGGCACCGGCCTCCGCGCCTGGCTGGCCCCCGGCCCAGCACGGCCGTCCGGGGGGTGCGGCAGCGACCGGGAATCCGTCCCCGCCCGGCCTCCCAAGGTGGCGAGGCGCCTCGGCCCGGAATCGCCGCCGGTTGCCTTCCTGTTGGCTAAGCGGCTATATTGCCGAGCTTTACGAGCGCCTGCATCGGGCGCCGGGAACAGTGCACAGGAGCGAACAGTGAAGGCGAACGTCCATCCGGTCTACCACAAGCTGATGGTGAAGTGCGCGTGCGGGAACGAGTTCGAGACCCGCTCCACCAGCAGCAACGTGCACGTCGAAATCTGCGCCAAGTGCCACCCCTACTTCACCGGCCGCCAGCGTCTGGTGGATACCCAGGGTCGGGTGGATCGCTTCCGCAAGAAGTACTCGGGCGACAAGGCCGCCGCGGGCCCCCAGGGCTAGCGCGTGGAGGCCCGACTCCGCCAGGCGCTCGGCCGGGCGGAGGAGGTCGCCACCGCGCTGGCCGACCCCTCGACCGCGGCCGATCCCGCCAAGCTCCGCGCGCTCGGGAGGGAACACAACCGGCTGGCGCCGGTGGTCCAGCTCGCCGACCGGCTGCAGAAGCTGCAGGATGCCCTGGCACAAGCTCGGGAGTTGGCCGGTGAGGCCGATCCCGAGCTTGCCGCATTGGTGCAGGACGACCTCGACCGCCTGCCCGTCGAGATTGCCCCGCTTGAGGCCCAGCTCCACGAGTTGCTGCTCCCCCGTGACCCGCTCGACGACCGTGACGCCATCGTCGAGATCCGCGCCGGCACCGGCGGCGATGAGGCGGCCCTGTTCGCCGCCGACCTGTTCCGCATGTATCAGCGGTTCCTGCAGCGACGAGGCCTGACCGTCGAGATCATCTCCCTCAGCGACGGCACCTCCGGCGGGATCAAGGAAGCCATCTTCGCGGCGCGCGGCGACGATGCCTTCGGGCAGCTGCGGCGGGAGGCGGGCGTGCACCGGGTGCAGCGGGTGCCCGCGACGGAGTCGGCGGGCCGCATCCACACGTCGGCCGCGACGGTGGCGGTGCTGCCGGAGGCGGAGGAGGTGGATGTCACCATCCACCCCAACGACCTGCGCATCGACGTGTTCCGCTCGGGCGGCCCCGGGGGCCAGAGCGTGAACACCACCGACAGCGCGGTCCGCATCACCCACCTCCCGACCGGCCTGGTGGTCTCGCAGCAGGACCAGAAGTCGCAGCTCCAGAACAAGCTCAAGGCCATGGAAGTGCTCCGGGCCCGGCTGCTCGACCGTCGCATCGCCGAGCAGGAGGCGGCCCGGTCCCGCGATCGCCGGGCGATGGTGGGCACCGGCGACCGCTCGGCCAAGATCCGCACCTACAACTATCCGCAGAGCCGGGTGACCGACCACCGGATCAACCTCTCGGTGCACGACCTCCCGGGCGTGCTCGACGGCAAGCTCGATGAGTTCATCGACGCGCTGCGCATGGCGAGCCGCCAGGAGCAGCTCGGTGACTGAAGCGCCGCCCCGGGCCGCCCTGATCGACGAGGGAGCGGCCCGGTTGCGGGAGCAGGGGATCACGGAGCCGCGCCGCGAGGCGGTCCGGATCTGGGCCGACCTGGCCGGCCTGCCGAGCTACACCCTCCCGGCCGACGACGCGCCGCCCGCACCCGAGGCGATTGCGCGGTTCCGGCAGGCGGTCACCCGGCGGGCGGCAGGGGAGCCGCACGCGTACGTCACCGGCATCGCGGGCTTCCGCCGACTGACCCTGCGCGCGGACCGGCGGGCCCTGATCCCGCGCCCCGAGACCGAGGGCCTGGTGGAGCTGGTGCTGGCCCAGGCCGGCACCGGTCAGGTGATCGACGTCGGCACCGGATCGGGGTGCATCGCGCTGGCGCTGGCGGACGAGGGCCGGTATCGGCTGGTCGTGGGCATGGACCGCTCGCGGGACGCCCTCGGGCTGGCGGCGGAGAACCGGTCCCGGACCGGGCTCGGCGTGGTGCTCCTCGCGGGCGACCTGCTCGCGGCGGTCGGGCCCGGAACGATGGACGCGGTGGTTTCGAATCCGCCCTATCTTTCCGAGGCGGAGTATCAGGCGCTGGACAGCAGCGTCCGGGACCACGAGCCGCGCGCGGCGCTGGCCAGCGGGGGCGACGGCCTGGCCGACACGCGCCGCCTGCTGGGGCAGGCGGTCCGGGTGCTCCGGCCCGGGGGAGTGGTGGCGCTGGAGATCGATGCGACCCGTGCGGCGGCCAGCCTGGCGCTGGCCGCGGCGGCGGGCCTGGCGATGGCGACGGTGCGGGACGACCTTTTCGGCCGCGCGCGGTACCTCCTCGCGCGGAGGAGCGAATCATCGTGATCTGGGACAAGGCAGAGGAACTGGGCCGGATGATCGGCCAGACGCAGGAGTACAAGGCGCTGCGGCGGGCCGAAAGCGCGCTCCGGGAGGACGCCGAGGCCCAGGCCAAGGTGGAGCTGATCCAGAAGCTCGCGCGCCAGATGGACGAACTGGTCTCGCAGGGCCAGATGCCCGACCAGGCCACCGCCGAGACCTACGAGACCGCCGTCCGCGAGCTCGAGGTGAGCCCGACCGGACAGGCCTACGCCGTGGCCCGCGCCAACTTCGAGAAGGTCATGATCCGGGTGAACCAGCTCATCGGCCAGGGGATGGAGAAGGGCGCCAGCAGCAGCATCATCACCCTCGGATGACGCCGGGCGGCTTCCTCGTGGTCGAGGGGCCGGAGGGGGCGGGGAAGAGCACGCTCGTCCACGCCCTGGCCGATCGGCTGCGCGCGGCCGGCAGGGACGCGGTGCTGGTGCGCGAGCCCGGAGGCACCCCGGTGGCGGAGCGGATCCGGGAAGTGTTGCTCGACCCGGCGCAGCCGATCGAGCCCGTCAGCGAGCTGTACCTCTTCCTGGCGGCGCGGGCCGACCTGGTGGCGCGGGTGATCGGCCCCGCGCTGGCCGCCGGCCAGACGGTGATCGCGGACCGCTTCCAGCTGTCCACCGAAGCCTACCAGTGCGGCGGGCGCGGCATCGACCGGGCGCTCTTCCTGGCCGCCAACCGGGCGGCCACCGGGGGCCTCCAGCCGGACCTGACCCTGGTCCTCGACCTGCCGCCGGAACTCGGCTTCGATCGCATCCGTCAGGCCGGACAGGGGCTGGACCGGATCGAACGCGCGGGCCGGGAGTTCCACGAACGGGTCGGCGCGGTGTTCCGGAATGCGACCGGCCCCGGCGTGGCCCATCTGGACGCCGCGTTGCCGCCGGAACAGCTCTTGCGAGCGGCTTGGGAGGCGATGGTCGCTGCCGGGGTGGGGGCGGGCGGGGCCGCGGCAGGTTAGCTTACGAACGCCGGGGGCACGGCCAGGCATGGCCGGCGCGGCCCCGAGATCCGGAGGTCGTCATGCGGCAGCGATGGGGGCTGATCGCCCTGGTGGCGGTCATTTCGTTCTTCACGGGCGGCTGGCTGCTCCAGCGGGGCACCTCCCGGGACGGCGACGTCTACCAGCAGGCGCGGCTGTTCGACGACGTGCTGTCGCACGTCAGCGCCTACTATGTCGACTCGATCCCGCAGAGCGAGCTGTACCAGCGGGCCACCACCGGCATGCTGGAGCAGCTCAAGGACCCGTATTCGGTCCTGCTGCAGAACGACGACTACAAGCAGCTGACCGAAACGACCACCGGCAACTACGGCGGCCTGGGCATCCAGATCGACGTCCGGGATGGCTGGATCACCGTGGTGGCACCGCTGCCCGAGACGCCGGCCGAGCGGGCCGGGGTCGAGACTGGCGACCAGATCATCTCCGTGGATTCCAAGTCCACCGAGGGCTGGACCAACGACCAGGCGGTCAAGGCGCTCCGGGGCACGCCCGGCAGCAGCGTCGAGCTCAAGATCCGCCGCGCCGGGTTCGCGCAGCCGATCGCCTACCAGCTCACCCGGGCCACCATCCACGTGCGTTCGGTCCCGCCGGGCAACCTCTTCCCCGGCAACATCGGCTACATCTCGCTCAATCCCGTCGCCGAGAGCTCCACGCAGGAGCTGCGGCGGGAGATCGGCGCGCTGCTCGGCAAGGGTATGAAGAGCCTGGTCCTCGACCTGCGCGGCAACCCGGGGGGCCTGCTCGACCAGGGGGTCAAGGTCGCGGACCTGTTCCTCGACAGCGAGCAGGAGATCGTCTCCACCAGGGGCCGGGCCCGGGGCGCCACCAAGCAGTTCTCCGACCAGGCACGACAGGAATGGCCCACGCTGCCGATCGTCGTGCTGGTCAACGATGGCACCGCCAGCGCGGCGGAGATCATCTCCGGCGCCCTGCAGGACCACGACCGCGCGGTGGTGGTGGGCGTGCCCACCTTCGGCAAGGGCCTGGTCCAGACCCTCTTCCCCTTCTCCGAGAACACCGCGCTCAAGCTGACCACGGGCCGGTGGTACACCCCGAGCGGGCGGACCATCCAGCGCAAGGTCCGGAGCGAAGAAGACCAGGCGTCGGTGGCGGCGGCCGACGCCGCCCACAAGCCCGGGGACAGCACGGCGGCCGACTCCGCCCGGCCGCTCTACCACACCGACAGCGGGCGCCTGGTGCGGGGGGGCGGCGGTATCGTCCCCGACCTCATCGTCCGGCAGGATTCGCTCACCGACGAGGAGCGGACGTTCGCCACGGCGCTGGCGTCCAAGTTCACCGAGTATCGTGACGCGATCACGGCGACCGCGCTGCAGATCAAGACGGACAAGGGGGTCACCAGCGAGGGCTTCTCGGTCACCCCGGCGATGCGGGCGGAGGTGCTCCGCCGGCTGCGGGCCAAGGGCGTCGAAGTGACGTCCGAGACCTTCGCCAAGGCGGGGACGCTGATCGACGAGCAGCTCGGCTACGAGATCGCGCGGTACGTCTTCGGGCGGCCCGCGGAGTTCCGCCGCCGGGCGCATGACGACCGCCAGATGCAGGTGGCGCTCGACCTCCTCGGCCGGGCCCAGACCCCGAAGGACCTGCTCTCCGTGGCGATGACCCAGGCCGCTTCCGCGGCCCCGCCGGCCTCGCGGAACTAGCGATCCCGGCTGCACTCGAGGTCCCCGCGGCCTTCGCCGTCGGCCTGCTGGTTGGTGTGCTGTCGGCGGTGGCGGGGGTGGGCGGCGGGGTGCTGATGGTGCCCTTCCTGTACGCGGTCTATGCCGGCACGCAGGTGACTCCCTCCGCCCAGACGGTCGTGGCCCACGCGACCAGTCTGGGCGTGGCGTTTGTGACCTCCTCCATCGGCACCTGGCGCTACGGGCTGGCGCGGGCCATCGCCTGGCGTCCGGCGGCGGCCTACGCCCTCCCCGGGGTGTTCTCGGCGTTCGTGGTGGCGCGCATCCTCACCAAGGTGGGGGAGGCGCACTGGGTCCGTGCCGCGTTCGGCGGCTTCCTCCTCTTTTCCGCCTGGGACCTCGCGCGCCGCGCGCGGCAGCGGCGCGTGGAGCAGGATACCACCCCGGCGACGCATTCCTGGGGGTGGCTGGTGGCGGTGGGGTTCGTCGGCGGCGCCCTGTCGGCGCTCCTCGGCATCGGGGGCGGGCTGATCGCGGTGCCGGTCCTGCTGTACGTCGGCAAGCTGCCGATCAAGTCGGTGGCCCCGACCGCGCTCGCGGGCGTCTGCCTCACCACGCTCTCCGGAGGGCTCGGCTACCTCACGGCCGGGGAGGGTCCGCCCGTCTCGTCGTGGATGGCGGGCTTCCTGGACCTTCGGATGGCGCTGCCGCTGGCGCTCGGGGCGGCGGTCACGGTTCCCCTCGGCGTCCGGGTCAATCGCCAGGCCAGCCCGCCGACCCTCTACTGGCTCTTCGCCACGATCTTCGCTGGCATCGGGCTCTGGCTGCTCGTGGCGTGGCGCTCTGGACAGCAGGGATGATCGCGATCGTCGGCGGCGGCCGCATGGGCCGCGGGCTGGCGCGGGCGCTGGGCGAGGCCGGGGAGCGGGTGGAGCTGGCCTCGGGACGCGGCCCTGGTGCTGGCGAGGCGGCGGACGTGGCCGGCGGCGCCACCACGGTGATCCTGGCGGTGCCCGACGATGCCATCGCGACCGTGGCCCGCGGGCTCGCGGAGCGGGGAGCCGTCACCGCGGACCAGGTGGTGCTCCACCTCTCCGGCCTGCACGACCACCACGCGCTCCAGCCGCTCGTACCGTCTGGCGCCGCCCTGGGCTCGTTCCACCCCCTCCAGACGATTGCCGATCCGGATACTGCCGCCGCCCGCTGGCGTGGTGCCTACGCCGCGATCGAGGGACAGCCCCGGGCGGTCGCCGAGGCGGAGCGACTGGCGCGGCTGCTGGCGCTCATCCCGATCCCGCTGCCGCCAGGCGCCAAGCCCCGATACCACGCCGGCGGGGTGTTCGCCTCGAACTACCTGGTGGTCCTGGCCGCGATCGCCGCCAGGGTGGCGGAGGATGCCGGCGTGGACCCGTCGCTGGCGGCGCGGATCTACCTTCCGATGATGCGCGGGGCGCTGGAGAACCTGGAGCGCCTGCCGCCGGCCGAGGCGCTCACCGGCCCGGTACGGCGAGGCGACGTGGCCACGGTGGTCCGTCACCTGGCGGAGCTGCCGGTGGCGGAACGGGAGACCTACGCCGTGCTGGGGATGGAGGCGGTCCGGCTGGCGGAGGCGGCGGGGCTCGAGGCGGGTCGCGTTGCGGAGCTTCGGGCGCTGCTCCGCGCGGCGCTTCCGTAGCGCCGGCGCGGGCCTACTGGTCGACGATTCGCACCCCGTCAGGGGCGCGGAAGGTGAATGTCTCGGGTCCGACGCGGCGGCTGGTCTGCACGCCGGTGAAGGTGAGGGTGCGGACCTGGCCGCCCCGTTCCCGGATCTCGAGCCTGCGGGGCAGGTTGTCGAACTGGTCGAGCCAGACCACTGCCTCACGGAACGGCAGGGTGCGGTCCCTGGGCGTAAGGACGAGCACGTCGGCGCCGCGGCCGGCCACCTGGTCGTTGCGGAGGTAGCGGCTTTCGTAGCGCCGGGCGGGGTCGGTGAGGATCCAGGCCAGCACGTTCGGGCCGTAGGTCGGGTCGGTGGGGAGCTTGAGCCGCAGCACCTGGCCCGGGGTGGTGCTCGGGGTATAGACCCAGATGTGCTCCCCGTCCATCATGATCGCATCGCCATTCGGGTCGGTGAAGCGCATCGCGAGCCGTGACTCGCCGGCCTGGACGATCCGGCCGCGGCTCTCGTAGGTGCCGATCATCGAATCCGCGATCACCTGCGTGAAGTCCGCGGTGAAGGAGTTGATCGCCCGGTAGGCGCGGGCCGCCTTCTCGATCAGGACCCGCGGGTCCGGGTCGGCCTGCGGCGGCGCGGCCAGGAGGAGGAGCGCGGCGAGGAGCGCCTTCACGCGGGCACCCCGGCCGGGAGCGCCACCCGGCGGCCGATGGCCTCGGCGATCAGGCGCACTTCCTTCATCATCCGGGCAAACTGCTCCGGGTAGAGGCTCTGGGCGCCGTCGGACAGCGCACGGTCCGGGGCGGGATGGACCTCCACGAGGAGGCCGTCGGCGCCCGCCGCCACCGCCGCGCGCGCCATCGGGGTCACCATCTCGCGGTGCCCGGTGCCGTGGCTGGGATCGGCCACGATCGGCAGGTGCGAGGCGGCCTTCACCACCGGGATGGCGGAGAGGTCGAACAGGTTGCGCGTGGCGGCGTCGAACCCGCGGACGCCGCGCTCGCACAGGATGACCTGCGGGTTGCCCTCGGCGAGGATGTACTCGGCGGAGAGCAGCAGCTCCTGGATGGTGGCCGACAGGCCGCGCTTGAGCAGCACCGGCTTGCCCAGCCGGCCCACCTTCTTGAGCAGCGAATAGTTCTGCATGTTGCGGGCGCCGACCTGGATGATGTCGGCCACCTCCGCCACCCGTTCCGCCCCCTCGGGGTCCATCGCCTCGGTGACGATTCGTAGGCCGGTCTCGGCCCGGGCCCGGGCCAGGAGCCGCAGCCCCTCGGTGCCCAGCCCCTGGAACGAGTACGGGGAGGAGCGCGGCTTGAAGGCCCCGGCGCGCAGCACGGTGGCTCCCGCGGCGCGTACGGCCTCGGCGGCGGCCAGGATCTGGGCCTCGCTCTCCACCGAGCAGGGGCCGGCCATGACCACGACCTCCTCACCGCCGATCGCCAGGCCGCCCGCGAGCTTCACGACGGTGGGCTCCGGGCGCCACTCCCGCGACACCTGCTTGTACGGCTTGGAGACGTGGATCACCTCGGCCACGCCCGGCAGCGCCTCGAACCGCGAGCCGTCCACCCGGCCGTCGTTGCCCACCAGGCCGACGGTGGTGCGCTGCTTGCCCGGCATGGGCCGGGCGGCGTAGCCCATCTCCTGGATGGTGTCGCAGACGCGGCGGACCTGGTCCTCGCTCGCGTCGGTGTGCATCACGATCAGCATGCGGTGCTCCTCAGACCCGTTCCAGCTCGCCGAGGCGTACGCCCACGATGGACGAGACGCCCGGCTCCTGCATCGTCACCCCGTAGACCGACTCTGCCGCCTGCATGGTGCGGGGGTTGTGGGTGATGACGATGAACTGCGTGGACTTCCGGAACTCCTCCAGCAGCCGGATGAACCGGCCGACATTGGCGTCGTCGAGCGGCGCGTCCACCTCGTCCATCAGGCAGAAGGGGCTGGGCTTGGTCAGGTAGATGCTGAACAGCAGCGATACCGCCACCAGGTAGCGCTCGCCGGTGGACAGCAGGTGGATCCGCTGGACCTTCTTGCCCCGCGGCGCCGCGTGGATGTCGATCTCGCTCTCGAGCGGGTCCTCGGGATTGGACAGGCGCAGGTCGCACTCGCCGCCGCCGAACAGGGTCTGGAAGACGTGCAGGAAGTTGGTGCGGATCGCGGTGAAGGTCTCCAGGAACATGGTCCGGGCGGTGCCGTCGATCTCCCGGATGGCCTGCTGCAGCGACTGCCGCGCCGCCACCAGGTCGTCGCGCTGGGCGGTCAGGAACTCGAGCCGCTTGGCCTCCTCGGCGTGCTCCTCCACCGCCAGGGCGTTCACCGGCCCGATCCCCTCCAGCGCCTCCACGATGCGGCGGGACTCGTTCTCGAGCGTCTCGAGGTCGAGGTCCAGCATGGTGGCCTCCGCCAGGAGGGTGTCCACCGGCTTCTTCCACTCGGTCTCGACCCGCTCCACGATCGACCGGCGGCGGCCGCTGGCCTCGGTCATGCCCAGCTCCAGGCGGTGATACTCCGCCGTGAGCTGCTCCACCCGGTCGCGGTTCTGGTGCAGGTCGAGCTCCGCCGACTCGAGTGCGGCCCCGGCCGTGGCGGCGGCCTGGTCGGCCTCCTGGGTGGCCGTCTCGAGCTCGGTGACGGCCACGCGGCGCTCGCCGCGGGCCTCGATCCACTGCGCCTGCTGCGCGGCGAGCTGGGCGGTGTCGGTCTCGATCCGCTCGAGCTCCCCGGCCAGCGAGACCGAGGCGTGGTCGGCCTCGGTGCCGATGCGCATGGCGCGCTCGAGCGCGGTGGCAGCCCCGTCGATGCGCGCCTGCAGCTGCGCCTCCTGGACCTGCCAATGCACCCGGGCGTCGCGGGCCGATTCCTGCTGGCTCTCGAGCTCGGCGAGGAGGGCGCGGCCCTGGCCCAGGTTCTCGTCGAGCCGGGCGCGGGCGAGGTCCCCCTCGGTGAGCGCCGCATCGATCTCCTGCAGCCGCCGCTCCGAGCGCTCGATCCGTTCGGTGAGCGCCCGGAGGTTGGTCTCCGCCTCGCCCCGCTCGCGGGTGACGGCGTTGGCGATGCGGATGGCGTCCTCCCGGCTGGCCACGGCGGTGCGTTCGGCCTCGCGTGCGTGGTCCGCGGCGTGGCCCGTCGCCTCCTGCTCGGCCTCGGCTTCGGCGAGCCGCGCCACCGTGGCGCCCAGCGCCAGGTCGGCGCGGTGCAGTGCGGCCTGGGCCTCGCTCACCTCGGTGCCGAGGCTCTCGAGCTCCGCCCGCCGCCGCAGCGGCCCGGACGGGCTGGGGGCGCCGGCAAGGACGATGGCGCCGTTGGGCCGGCGCAGGGCGCGGCCGGCCGGGTCCAGGGCCTCGGTGCCCGCGAGGAAGGCCCGGACCCACGGCTCGGCCGGCCCCTGCGCGTACAGCCGGTGGGGCAGGGGGTCGGCACCGGCGAGGCCGGCGGGGAGGTGGCTGGCAGGCAGCAGGGCAATCGCGCCAGGCTGCTCGGCGGCGTGCCAGGCCAGGATGGCCGCCACCACGCCCTCATCCCGCACCAGCACCGCGTGCACCCATTCGCCGAGCAGCCGTTCCGCCAGCTCCGCGTCCTCGCGGCCGGTCCGGATGAAGTCGGAGAGCGGGCCGATGATCGCCTCGCCGAACTGCTCCCGGGCGGAGAGGAGCGCGGCGGCCCCGGGGGCCAGGCCCACGCGATCCCGTTCCAGCTCTTCCAGCGCCTGGCGCCGCGCCGTCAGCTGGGCCAGGGTCTCCTCGGCGCCGCGGCGGTCGGCTCGTTCCAGCGCCTCGCGGCGGCGCAGCTCGCCCACCAGGTGCCGGGCGCGCTCCGCCTCGACGGCGGTGCGCTTGGCCTCATGGCCATGCCGCTCGGCCACCTCCACGGCGTCGGCCCGCCGGCGCTCGGCCACCTCCTGCTCGGCCTGGGCCGCCTGCAGCCGGCCGCTGGCGGTGGTCGCCTGCTCCCGCAGCGAGGCCAGGTCGGACTCGAGCGAATGGCGCTCCCCCTCGAGGGCGCGCAGCGTCTGCATCCGCTTCTGGATCTCCTCCTCCAGCTGCCGGACCACCTGCCGCTGCTCCCCCAGGCGCAGCCGCACCTCCTGCTCCGCCGCCGTCCGGGCCCCGAGCTCGGCCTGGATCCGCTCCCGCTCCGCCTGCGCCGCGGCGTGCTCCGCCTGGGCCGCCTCCCGCTCCCGGGTGGCCTGCGACCGGCGGCTTTCCATCTGGCCCCGCTCCTCGGAAGCGCGGAGCTTCCGGGCGGCGGCGTTGGCCAGCCGCTCGGCGGCGAGCGCGAGGTCGCCATCGAGGCGCCCCAGCTCCAGCCGCTCATCGCCGAGGTGGCGCGCGATCTCGGTGCGGCGGGACTCCGCCAGGCCACGGGCGCGGGCGGCCTCGTCGCGCCGTTCCTCGAGCGCCGTGAGCGCCTCGCGGGCCTGCGGCAGCTCCTGCTCCAGCACCGCGTGCCGCTCGGCGGAGGTGGCCATCTCCTGGCCCAGGTCGGCGAGCAGCCGCTTGGCGAGCGTGAGCTGCACCGCAAACTTCTCCTCCATCAGCCGGGCATGCCGCTCCGCCTTGCCCTTCTGGCGGGCCAGACTGCGCAGCTGGCTCTGCACCTCGGCGATGAGGTCCTCCACCCGCTGCAGGTCTCCGCCGGTCTCCTCCAGCCGCCGCTCGGTGGTCTGGCGCCGGTCGCGGTAGAGCCCGATCCCCGCCGCCTCCTCGAACAGCGACCGGCGATCCTCGGCGCGATCCGAGAGCAGCCACTCGATCATCTTGGCCTCGATGACCACGCCGGCGTCGGTGCCGAGCCCGGTGCCGCGAAGCAGGTCCTGGATATCCCGCAGGCGGACCACCGTGCCGTTGAGCAGATAGTCCGACTGCCCGCTGCGGGAGAGCCGGCGGGTGATCTGCACCTCGCGATAGGCGATGGGGAGGTCCCCGTCCGTGTTGTCCAGGAACAGCGAGACCTGGGTCACGTTGACCGGCCGCCGCGCCGTCGAGCCCTGGAAGATCACGTCCTCCATCTTGCCGCCGCGGAGGATCCGTGCCGACTGCTCGCCCAGCACCCACCGCACCGCGTCGGAGACGTTGGACTTGCCGCAGCCGTTCGGGCCGACGATGGCGGTCACCCCGTCCTGGAAGGTCAGGGTGGCGGTGTCGGCGAACGACTTGAAGCCGGACAGTTCGAGCTTCGTGAGCCTCATGCGCGGGCGTTCCTGGCTTAGCGGTCGGGTTGATAGATGAAGAACGGGCGGCCGAGGCGGCGGCCCGTGGATTCGGCGACTTCCCGCGTGGGATAGGGCCCGAGCACCACCCGGAAGCCCTCCTCGCCATCGCGGGGCTCCAGCACTGAGGCGGGCAGCCCCTGCTGCTCGAGCTGGCGAGCCAGCTCGTCGGACCAGGCCCGGTTCTGCGAGCTGGAGACCTGCAGGTACACCCGGCTCGCGGCCTCGTCGTCCGGCGCGAGCGGCGTGGTGGTGTCGGCGGCCGTCTCCGGCAGCGCGCTCGCGGTGCCGGTCTCCGGGGTCCAGGCCAGCGGCAGCCAGAAGTCCCCGGAGCCATCGCGCACGCGGCCCGCCTCGGGGAATTCACCGTTGGTGAGGTCGTACGCGACGACGTCCCGCCCCAGCTTGAGCAGCAGCGTCTGCTGGTTGGTCACGGTCGGGAGGTCGGAGGACCAGTCAGCGGCGAACCCGCCGACGTAGCGATCGGTGGCAAGGTCCACCAGCCAGAGCGAGTCGGCCCCCGTGGGGTGCACCAGGAGCCAGCGCCCGAACGGGTCCACCCGGAGCGCGCCGGCGGGGCCGGGCAGGTCGATCTCGCCGACCTTCTGGCGGGTGAAGCGGTTGTACACCAGCACGCCGCCCTCCCGCCGCGCCACGTAGAACCGGTGGCCGGACGGCGAGAAGAGGACGGCCCGGGCGTGGCCGCTGACCGGCAGGCTCTGCAGCAGGTCGGGCTGCTCGGGGTCGGCCAGGATGACGGCGGAGTCGGCCGCGATGGCGAGCAGGTCGCCCCAGAAGGCGGCCGCGGCGTCGCCGGTGGGGAGCTCGGCCCGCTTGGGCGGCTCGCCCGGGTGCAGCAGGGTGAGGCCGTTGGCGGCGCCGGCGGAGATGGCGATCAATGTGGCGCCGCGGGTCCCGAAGAGGTCGCGCGGGCGGGCAGGGAGCCGGGTGGCGTAGCGGACCGGGTTGCGCCGGACGAACTGCACTACCCGCAGGCTGTCGTCCACCGTGAAGAGGGTGCCATCGGGACCGATGGTCACCTCCCGCACACTCTGGGCTAGGACGGGGCGGGGGCGTGCCGTCTGGAGATCGAGGGCGACGACCTCGTTCTTGTCCGTCAGGGCGTACACCAGCTCCTGGTCCAGGTCGGCCCCGACCACCCGGCGGAGCGGCGGGAACGGCGTGCTGGTCCGCCAGTCCCACGGCGCGAGCCCGGGCACATGGTAGAGCGCCGCCGGCCCGCCAGCCGCCGGGAGCCGCAGCAGGCTCGAGGGTGGGATGGTCGAGGCGGCGGAGAGACCGTGGGCGTAAGGCTGGGAGCCGGACTGGCAGGCGAGGGCCGCGAGGACCATCGTCACCAGGAGGGGACGGGTGGACACGGCGGTAATCTAGCCGGGAGGGGGGGGCGGGAAAAGCTTTGGCGCGCAGGGCTCGAGAGCCTTGCGCGCCATGAGCTTACGCTGTGCCGCCGAGGGGCTAGAAGGCCGGGCCCAGGCTGAGCGTCCAGTACCCCTTGAGCGCGGAGCGCTCCTGCGGGATCGAGTAATCCAGCCGGAGGATCACGAAGTTGAACAGGTTCATGCGCGCCGACGCCCCCAGGGTCTGCATCGGGGTGCGCACATCGACGGGGTCGTCGCCGGCCCGGCGGCGCCAGCGCAGCGTATTCCCCTCGTTCCAGGCGATCCCGACGTCGTAGAACAACGCCCCCTCGATCGGCGGGAACCCCGCGGGGAGGAACCCCATGCGCGGATCGAGGATGGGGAACCGCAGTTCGGTGCTCCCCACGGCGAGCTGGGTGCCGACCAGCCGGTCGAGCTCGATGCACCCGGTATAGGTGCCCGGGTCGGAGGTCTTGCACTCGTTGCGGTAGTAGCTGCCGGAGGTGTGGCCGCGGAGCAGCTCGGTGCTCCCCAGGAACACGCGGAAGCGGTCGGCGTCCCGACCGATGCGCCCGAAGTACAGGGCGCGGGTGGCCAGGGTGAAGGGACCGAAGAGGTGGTCGTAGCGCCGGTAGTCGCCGAGGCCCTGGAAGTAGCGCCAGCCGCCGATCGACTGAGCCGCCTCGAAGCGGTAGCGGCGGCCGTAGAACGGCGACACGTACCCGAAGAGGCTGTTGTCGAAGGTGTACGCCAGCGTCGGCTGGATGTAGCTCCCGCCGGAGAGGCTCCGCTCGCGCGAGGTGGCGTCGTCGGTGGGGAAGCCGCTGATCGGGTCGTAGGGCTCGAGGATCTGCTGCAGCCGGTCGCTGATGGTGGCGGCCGTGAGCCCGAACTCCAGCCGCTGGAACCGGCTCAGGGGGTAGATGCCCTGGAGCGAGGCTGAGCGGAGCACGATGCGCCGCAGGTTGGTCACGAAGGTGTTCTCGCCGGCCGTCGGCGAGTCGACCACGATCCGGCTCGGCTCGAGGAAGTAGTACGGCTCCTGGCCGACGCTCACCGCCCAGTTGAGCCGGCGGTTGAGGTTCACGTAGGTGGCGTTGACCAGCGCCTCGCTGATCCGCCCGTTGACGTACGCGGCGAAGATCAGCTCGTGGTTGCCCAGCATGTCGGAGAGCGCCACCGCGCTGCCGCCATAGAACCCGCGGCCGAAGGTGTCGCGGGTGTAGCCGATGGTGGGCCGCGCCACGTAGTCGGGGCGGAAGCTCACCTTGTAGCGGTTGACCTTGAATTCCGCGGTGTCGGGGAGGGGGATCTCCACCGAGTCCATCAGGGCGGTGATCGTGAGCGGGCGCACCACCGAGTCGGTGCGCGGGACGGTGTCGGCCTGGCGGAACCCCTCGGGGGTCACGTAGAGCGAGCCGCTGGTGGTCACCGGCCGGGGCGGGGCGAAGGCGCTGTCGCGCCCCACGATGGTGGTGTCGGCCGGCGCCACGGCCACCGGGGGCTCCACCCGTGCCGAGTCGCGGCCGAGGAGGGTCGGCGGCGTCCAGGGCGCGTGCTTGAGGCCGCGCGGATGGTCGAGGGCGTAGACGTCGTACTGGTCGCGCGAGTAGTAGACGAACGCGAGCCGGTCCGCGCCGCGGGCCCACGAGAGCACCGGCGAGAGCGGGGTGATGCCCTGCGCGCCGGTGAACAGGTCGGTCAGCTGGTAGGTCTGCCGGTCGGCGAGATCGTACAGGAAGATGTTGCTCACCCCGTCGCGGTCGGAGACGAACGCCAGCGCCTCCCCTTCGGGCGACCACTGCGGGCTCACGTTCTTGCCCCGCTCCATCCCCGGCAGCACCTCGATCCGGCCCGAGGCCACGTCGTAGGTGGCGATCTTCATGTTGCCGATGTGGAGCGTGCCGAAGTCGGTGTCGGGGCCACGGTCGGTGGCGAAGGCGATGGTCTTGCCGTCGGGTGACCACACCGGGTGCAGGTCGGCGTACCGGTCGCGGGTGAGCCGGCGGAGGTTCTTGCCGTCCGCGTTGACCACGAACAGGTCCGACAGCCCGCCGTCGTAGCCGGTGAAGACGAGTTCCTTGCCGTCGGGACTCCAGGAGGGCGTGGTGACGCCATTGAGCTTGACCTGGATCCGGCGGGCCTCGCGGTTCCGGGGCACGTCGATGATGACGATGTCGTCCCGCGCGCCGCGCTTGGCGGCGATGGCCAGGAACCGCCCGTCGGGCGACCAGCTCCCGGCCGAATTGATGAAGCGGAAGGTCTCGTAGTTGCTGCTGTAGGAGGACTTGAGCAGGCGGCGGCGCACCTTGCCGCTGGAGGCATCGGCCAGGTAGAGGTCGACGAAGTAGAAATCCTTCTCGCTGAAGTACGCGACGTCCTTGCCATCGGGCGAGAGGGCCGGAGCCAGGTGCAGGGTGCCCTCGGACCGGGCCTCGGTGAGCAGCGGCTCCGCGAAGTCGCGGGCCCGCTGCCGCGAGGCCACCTCGGGCAGGTAGGTCTGCTGCACATGTTCCTTCCAGAGCACCGAGAGCTGCCGGTAATCCACCCCGAGCACCCGGCGGATGGAGCCCTCCAGTCCGCCGCCGCCGGCCAGGGTACCCTGCATGATCGCGCCGATCGACTCGTCGCCCCAGCGCTGGCCGATGAAGGCCACCAGCGCCTGGCCGTACCGGTACGGGAAGATCCGGTAGTCGTACTCGAGCTGCGCGATCGTGGGGATCTTCCCCTCGATCGCGGCGTCGCGGAGCCACATCGCGGTGTTGGGGTCCACCCCGCCCAGCGAGAGGTACTCGGCCATGCCCTCCACGAACCAGAGCGGGGGGTTCACGTTGATGATGGTGCCGATGCCCGCGCCGGCCCGGCCGCGGCTCCAGATGTCGTACTGGAACTGGTGCACCATCTCGTGCTGCAGCACGTGCTCCAG
>Ga0268298_10001318_pt1 | contig 29674 bp, 26 predicted proteins | sample WWTPWeurt_MetaG_FD_194462 | JGI IMG/M metagenome (GOLD analysis project Ga0268298, IMG submission 194462) | Activated sludge microbial communities from WWTP in Nijmegen, Gelderland, Netherland - WWTP Weurt | ecosystem: Engineered > WWTP > Aerobic digester > Activated sludge | place... | reverse complement strand
CTTTTTATTCAAAAAGTGTTCAAAGTTCAACTTTTCCTGATTCTATCCGTGTAATGTACGCTGCTAACGGTGATTCAGTACCTGAAGATTTAGGATGGGTAGAATTGGGTCGTTTTAAAGTAAATACGCAAGGTATTTGGCAATTAAAAACCTATAATGTTACTACTGGTGGAACAAATGCTCGTTTTGCAATTCGTTACGCAGTAGTTGATGGTGGACCAAGCGGAAGTAATAGTGATGCGATTGGTATTGATGAGTTAAACGTATTTACTCCAGCTGCTGAAGATGGTGGCGTTTCAGGAATCAACGTAAGTTCTGGTTGTTCATTAAGTGCAACTACTTCAATTGATGTTACTGTTGAAAATTTTGGTTTAAACCCTATTTCAAATTTCCCTGTTTCTTATACTATTAACGGTGGAACTCCAGTTGTAGAAACTTTTACCGCAACTGTTAATGCTGGAAGTACTGCAACATACACTTTTGCTACAACTGCAGATTTCTCTGCTGCCGGAAGTTATGCAATTAGTGCATCTACAGCGCTTACAAATGATGGAAATGCTACAAATGATACAGATACATTAACTATCACTTCTTCTACACCAAATCCATTAGTAAACCCAATTTTAATGAGCTTTGAGCCTGCTGACGATATTACTGGATGGTTCATTGGTGATGACCAAGATGCAGATGGTATTGCATGGGAGGTTGTTAGCTCATTGCAGTTCAACAACATACCTCATACAGGAGATCAAGCTATTCGTTTAGGTAATTCAGCTACTGCAGATGACTGGGCTTATACAGCTTGTTTAGACTTATTGTCAACTGAGAACTATAATTTAGAGTTCTGGTACAAACAATTTGCTGTGGCAGCTTCTCCTGAATTTGAAGCTAAAATTGGTATGTCGCAAAATGTTGCTGGTATGACACAAACTTTAGTTACCGGTTTAGCTTTAACTGATACTGCATATACTCAGCATAGCGCTAATTTTTCTGTTCCAGTAAGCGGAATCTATTATATTGGATTACATGCTTATTCAACAGCTGCTACTGCTACTTCAGTTCGTATAGATGACGTTAACATCACTGATGTTGGACCACTTGGAATCGCAAAATTAAATAAAGACGTTGTTTCTGTTTATCCTAACCCTTCTACAGGAGTATTCAATGTTAATACAATCGCAGCTTCAACTGATGTTGTAATTTACAATGCTCTTGGCGAAAAAGTATACAGCAATGCAAAATTAACTGCAGGTGCACACACTATTGATTTATCAACTTTTGCTAAAGGTGTTTACACTGTAAAAGCATTTAGCAATAATTCAGTAGAAGTTAAAAAGATTACTATCAACTAATTATCGCTTATTTTAAAAAAGGCTGTCTCGCAAACCTCAATTACGCAAGTCTCCGCGCTTGAGAAAAAACGAAGGGAATCCGCAAGGGTTCCCTTTTTAATTTATTGATAGTCAGGTTAATGAATTTTTTAATCCACCTCCAAAGGTCGGCCCGTTCACCCAATTTTGGTATCCCCGGAATCTACAAGATGCTACAGCGCTGAAGTGATTTTGCCAGATTAAGAATTATCATAAGAAGTGCCTTTCTTGGGACGCTAGTGGACACTAAAGTTAGAGCGCGGAAAATATTTTCTCGAACACTTGAGCTCTAATTTAAGACCCTCAGGCGCTTCAAAAATATTTATGATATTATTTGACATTGATTAAAACGAAAGTTATATTTGTGGTAGTTATATTCTTGCGCAAGAAAATTTATATTTCCATTAAACAATTAAATTTTCAAAAGTGAATAAAACTAAAGAGCAAAAAAATCATGAGTCAGACATTTCGAATCCTAATAAAGGGAACAATGGAACGAATGAGACTTATGATAAAAATCAAGGCGACAGAGGGAAACAGCTGAATCCCATCCAGAAGCCAAAAAAGTAAAAAGGGTTTCATTTCTTATGAAACCACCGCCCTGCGCAGAGAATGGCAGGGTTCGTCCGGAAGCTCTCTAAGTTACTGGACCATTAGGATTGAGGCATCAGGTGCTTCTCCAAATTAAATGGGTTGGACACGCCAACTATGTAAAATACGATCGTAAACAACAAGAGCCGCGAAGACGTTCGCGGCTCTTGTTGTTTTAAATTCAAACCTGCATTAACACAGTAATCACAATACTGTTTAAAAGACAATTAAATATTTCAATTAATTGAATTTTAATAATCTTTACTGTACAACAAACCTTTTATGCAATTTTTTGTTATTAATATTTGCTTCAACCCAATAAACTCCAGCAGACAACTTTATTTCAGGCATTAAAATCAATCGGTTTTCTTCTTTCGTTGTTGTTACAGATTGGTAAATCCTTTCACCTAAAGTATTATAAATAAAAATTTCTGCTTTCTGGTTATGTTCAGTTATTCCTTTTAACTCAATCGATAATACGTGTTCCTGAGAAATTGGATTCGGAAAAACAGAGAGTTCTAGAGAATTTTCGAACATATCAAAAATAGGTTGCAAAACTTGTTGTAAAAACGTGGTATCTGCCATACGTGATAATGTTGCCGGTGTTGTAATGGTGCATACATCACCATAGTCACTCCAAACACCACCCGCTCTAGAGGCCACCTTTACATCATAAGTAGTATTTGCTTGCATGTAAGGCGATGAATTAGTCCAAGTAAAATACCAATTGTTCAAGCTGCTATTTCTAGTAAAAGTTCTATTGTAATTATTGGGACCTACAATATTATAACGATAATCTTGTGCTCCTAAAACGCTTACACAATTGACTGGAGTCGCAAAAGTTGGCAAGGTATAATCGCAATAGCTGTTTGCTAGTTTTGTAAGAGGAGATGCTGGAGTTGTTACATTACAAGCAGAACCATATTCACCCCAAGTACTTCCTATTTTTAGCTTTACTTTAACACTGTAAGTAGTTGAATATTTTACATAAGGTGAAGTAATATATGTCATTAAGAAACTAGTTACCGCTGAATTTCTTTGCGTTTCAATAACAGTATTATTCGATTGATCAGTAAATTCATATTTATAATCATTAATCAAACAAATACCTGTTGTGTTTGTATAAATTAACTGACTCAAATCTGTCAATGTTCCACCGCAAGATGCGCCAGTAAGTCCTCGAATCGGAACAGGCCTAACATACACATCACAAGCAGATCCGAATGGCGTCCAAACTCCACCAACAAATGCAGATACCGTTACCGAATAACTTTGACCCAACATCAAAGGATTGGAACCTAAAAACTGATATACTTTAGGGTTGGCTGTAGTTACTGTATAATCCTGTGAGAAAGAAACATTTAAATTCTCGAATCTGAATTTATAACTTGTTGCACCAGTATAAGAAATGCAATGCAATGTATCACAAGTGTACAGGCTATCCCCACATGAAGCAGTTGTTAAATGTGTCGTTTTTATCAAGCTAACTTTTAAATCATCAATATATAAAGTACCTTGTCCTGCGGCACTATTTGCATGACCCCCTAAATAATAAACAGTACTAGTTGGTGCAATAAAATCGCCTGAATCGCTAATACAATTTGTGCTTGTAATGCTATTATTAATTATTGTTGAGGTTGTAAGCATCGTTGCTGCATCTGGGCTCTGAGCAACATAGGTTTCAAGATTTTCAGTAAAACTGCTTTCTGCTTTCGATTTGTAGCTTATTCGATACAATTCACCTGCAGTTAAATTTAAAGGATGCGAGTAAAACCAATCATTTTTTGCAGTTGTATTGTTAGAGTTTTTAGCTATTGTCAAACTGTTGTTACCTGAACAAGAAGATATAGAATTCGTCTCCCATTTAAAATTATCTTGTGGAAAATTTTCATTGCTAACTGATATACCACAAGGTAAAGCAGGAGCTGTAACACCATTAAAAGTCTCTATGTAGGGATTTCCTAAAGTAGGGGTAAAAGCCACAGACGAACCGGAAGTAAATGAACCTATAGAGCAACCACTCACAGGCGCGTGAATATTGTTGTAGGGGATTACTTTGTAATAATGAATTGTGTTTGGTAATAAATACGGAGGCAAAGAATAAGTTGTTACATTGCCTATATCCAATGTATCAGTAATATTATTCGGATCACTGCTTCCACCACCGTTTGTGCCAAACATCAAATAGTAACCAGCCGCACATTCTGATGGCGCAGACCAACTCAAATAGGAATTCGTTACACAAGATGTGTTATTTGCAGTTACTGTAACACAGGTAGGAGCAGTGATTAGTGCATCTTGATTATATATTGAATAAGAACTATTCCCTAAAGTATCAGTGATTAAACAGGTTATTGTACCTCCGGATGTTATAATTGTTCCCCAATTTACTGATATGTTATTACCGCTTTGTATATAGCTAGTACCTGAAGGAACTGTCCAAGTATAGGTCGCTCCTTCTGTTTCAGGAACATAATAAGATTTAAAAAGGCCACACAGTGTATTTGAACTATCAGCAACGATTGAATCTGCTAAAGCTCTGAAACAATCCTCACTTTCTTCAAACAATTCATTAGAAAAGTAGGAAAGCATTGATTTCGCAGAGAGTACAGCTGGTCCTCCTATTGTGTAACATTCGGATGCAATTGGTACCAAATTGTCTAGCATATCTTCAACCCAAGTCGTGTCTTCTCCTAATGTGGTATCTGCTCTATATGCAATAATATAACTGTTTACCTTCTTTAAATTTTCTTCTATATGGTTTTCGAAAGTTATAGCCAGATTATTTGTTTCAGCTGTCGACCAATTTCCACTCTCAATAGATTGTTCCACAGAATAAAACTTACCTATGTTGCCAAATTCCAAAGAATCTCTAAAAGCTACTAATATACTATCACCAATAGCTAAAGTTGTGTCAACTCGAAGTTTTTCGTATGCCATTTGAGTGTAAAACCATTTATTTTCAGCCGCTAGTACAGGATAATCAATATCATTAATTGCGAGTTTTGTAAGCCTTAGTTTTTCTTCTGCAGGTAATAATGGAGATCCTTTTATAGGATCTCCACTACATGTAACTGTACTATTACTTCCTAATGGAAATCCGATTGCATTTCCTAATAAGAATGTAGGTTTGTATGGTAAACTAGTACTGCGAACCTTGAAATCTAGTGGATTAGAAAAATTAATAATATCTTGTGATGAAGAAGTTAATCCTGTATGATTCCACTCGTCATCACAAGCATTATTGCTGCTTCCTTGTGTGCCTAATAGGGCTAAAGGCAATATTTGAACTGCAGTTGAATAATATGAAAAATTATTCCTATGTAACACACCTTCATTAATTATATTTTGGCAATCACCGCCAAATCCAACACAGGTTCCAATATTAGAAATGTTATTACAATTAATCGAACTGAATAATGAATTATTCACGAAAATACCAGTGATATTTTTATTGCTGCTACCAGAACTATGAATGTCAACATTATCTGAAATGTTGGTATTTGTGGTTCCTGTAACTAAAATACCATATTGAGAATTTTGAGCATTTCGCAAAGAAATATATGGGTTGTTCTTAATATTTATCTTATCTGCATTCTTAAAGTTAGCTACTTTGATGCCATTTAATACTCCATTTATAGTATTACCGTTTATTTCGATTTCGCATGATCGATCAATGAAATTACCAACACCATTAAGATTAATCGCAGTATAGCAATCTTCTCCAGTTGAACTCGTTCCAATAGTGTTCGAGTTGAAATTACCTTCCACATCATTCGATAAATTTTGGGACCACTCAATACCATAGTAGATATTGGAAAGTGTATTATTGTTACAGTCAAAATTACTCCTATGCTTATTTACAAGTTTTATTCCCAAACGTCCTGTATAGTTAGATGCTGAATATGATCCAATTCCAGCAGTTTTGGAGATATCATTTTTTGCAATAAGCGCATGTGTGTATTCTACTGCCAATATTCCAATACCACAGTCTAAAATGGTGTTTTTTTCGTTAGTATTACTACCACCTATCTTCAAGCAATATTGATTCGTTGTATTAATCCCATTTGATCCAAATATTGCAATGCCAATCGTTTTTTTACCAAATGCTAATCCTCCTTCCATTTGTTGAAATAAATTATTTACAATTTCAACATTACTTTGGTTTGTCCTAACTCCATAATTACAATTATCAAAAATGTTACCCTTGCTTGAGAACGTTCCAGCTTCACCAATCTTTAAATTATAAACTGGTGCAGTTGAAGTTGTCCCTACATTTAGCACATCAATTCCAACATTGCATCGAGTATCCAATTTTGAATAGGAGTCGATATTTGTTGAATTATTCGTTCCTTTCAAGGTATTTATTAAAGCTGGAACGTTGCTAAAGCTTATATTTCGAGCTGTAAACACTGAGTTTGTCACGGTTCCATCAAAAACTGTGCTTGTACCATCACCATTTATTTGGATACCTGCATTGTTGTTGTTAAATAAGGCAGTACTTATACTATATTCAACTTCACTGCCATTGCATGTAACAGCTGAAATAGCATTTTCAATCATAGCTCCATCTATTAACAATACAGCTCGGTCTTCGAGAACAATTCCTTGCCATCTAATATTAGGGTCGCATGCGTATAGATGAGTTGAATTTACAATATTTAAAGTGCAACCTGTAGCAACCAATATCTTGGCTTCGTCGCCAAAGGTCATATCGGCTCCATCTAAAGTTAATGTGCCTGATGTTACTGCGAGGATCCCATTAACATGATAAGTACCATTCATTGAAGCTGAACTACTCAATGTATAATTATTAATGTCAGTAACCCCTGTTGTTGGAGAACAGCAACCATTCACTGTAAAATATGCAGTAGCACTTTCGCCACAACCATTGGTCACTTCGCAACTTATTGTTGCACCAGTATTTTCATAAATATCCCAATCAGTTATCGTAATTGAATTAGCTACTTCTATCGCAATAACAGTACCTGGAATTGTCCAATTGTAAGTGGGATTATTTAAATCTGCTGTTACAGTATATGTTTTATTGGTTTCGCATGTTATATCGCTTCCTTCAATCGTTGGAGTAGGCTTCATTTTTAAAACATATGGAGCAGAAGTACCAACGCACCCTTGTGCATCTGTGACAGTAACAGTATAAGTACCGTTTTCGGATGCAGTAAAATTTTGCACGGTACTAACAACTTGTCCATTTATGTCTTTCCATTCATATGTTGCACCTGAAATACTAGTCGCTGTTAAATCAGGGTTACAATTAATTTCATTTAATTCAGAAGTTATGATTTGAGGTTCTGGAATCGTAGATGAGTTATTTAGGATAAAAGTTGTACTTATAATTTGAGGACTAGGGCCACTCGTAAATACGGGTGTTAATGCTGAATAAGTAATTGAATTTCCACTTCCATAACAAATTCCCGTATAAAGCTTTACAGTATAAGTATCCGCAGTTAAATCCGTCACAGTATAGCCATTACATGAACTTCCTATTGCGTCTGGAGTTGATGTAGTATTTGTACTTTTGAAGTAACCATAGAGATAATATTGATAGCCCGTATTGGGAGTTGGAGACCATTCAATTGATATTGAACCATTATCAAATGAAGGGCAACTTGGAGCAGTAAAAGTAGAAATATTAAAATGATCAGTAGAACTTCCAACTAAGAATGGATCAACCTTAAACGTCTTTCTGATCTTTATATGATCGAAAGTCCCAGTCACAGGTGTCACAAATCCAGGCTCCTCGTATGCTGTAACCTCAAATTCAGCCGTTAAATAAGAAATCGCAGTAGAAACAGGATTAAATGTAAAACTCGATGTTAACGTAGGATAAGTAGAGCCCTGGTAATACCATTTATAATTTTTTAAATCAAAGAATAAGCTGGTTGCGTTTTGCAAGCTCTTGCAAGTAGAAGCACTAGTTGTGCAAGCGGCAGTTCCCGTTGTTATTAAATCGTCTGCTGAAACGGTAAGAGTATTCGCATTTAGAGCACCAATGACATCGTCATCATTAAATTTCAGGAAATATTTAGCATCTGGCATTGTGCTAAATTTAAACCAGCCCACACCTTTATTCATTATATTTGGTTCATTTGGTGTTACAACATCAGTTTCACAAATCTCCCTCATAGTCTTCGTCAAATGCGGGCCAGTTGTTTCACCATAAGGATTAATTGTATTATTATAGTAATATTCAAATAAATCCTTAACATCATCAAGTGTTCCAGATGTCCCAAGTACACTTTGGCCTATTGGAGTAAATATACCAGTAGTCAAATTATCATATTTGAGATAGTCACCAAAATAATTTTTATCTGAACCAGTACCATTAATATTTGCACTACTGGATCCAAATAATGGAATAATTACAGTCGGATCATCGTTCTTTGAAAACAATTCCAATCTTTTTCCATTTCCTCCTATGCCAGCTACCCCTCCATCGACTGAAAAGAATTTGGTAGGAGACATTTGACTCCCTTGAAAGTAGAATGCAAGAAAAACCCAATCGACATTAGCATCTATTAGGTCGACTTGATTTTGTTGAGTTACTGTGGTATTTGGAAAAACTAAAGGACTTGCGGCTGTGACGTTATTTAAATTACCAAGATAAGTGCTAATAAGTAAATCGTCACCAACAACAGGAATTGTAGGATTTGAATTTTGTAAGCTTTTAATGTGCTGAAACCCATTTAATCCAATATAGTTATTCCAATCAGTCATTATCTTGGCTCTACCTGCTGGGGTTGTCAAATCATTAGAATTTCCCCAATAATCGGTTTCTCCGTAAAGCATGTCAAAATAACCATATTCAGTTCCACTGTTATATGTAAAATTTGCAATAGAATAAGCGTTAAAAAGAATAATGTTGTCATAAAAATAATTTATGGATCCGTTTGATCTTGATGGCGTATCCCCTGCTGCAATATGCGACACTCCATGTGTATATCGACACTCATGCAAAAAATTTGCTAAAACCTGTTCTTTACCACTTCCGCTAACTGGATAAGTAGTTGCGTTTGTCTTAGGAAATAAAAATGCTGAACCGGCCTCAATACCATCAAGACTCTTTAATATTATTGTTGTTATACCGTGATCATCAATATATTTAAATAATGCGTCCTGTCTCTCAAATGCTGTAGGTCCCACAACAGCACCATCTTCATCAATATTAAAAATGGATAATCCAAAAAAATCGACAAAAAGAGCTTTATCGTTACCTATTTGAGCAAAGCTAGTTACAGAAAAGAAAAGTGTTAAAATGATAAGGCTAATTTTAGTTTTGATCACCAAATTAACAATGTATCCTCTTTCATAGTGTGTTGTTTTCATTGTGTAATTGTTTTAGTTTATAATTATTTTTTTAAGGGATATTGGTTGATTGTTTGAAAGAATTCTTATAAGATATAGCCCCTTAGGAAAATGAGATAGGTTAATAGTGTAATCAAAAAATAATTTTTGATTATGCACTTCTATTTCTTTTCCTGATTCGTCAAACAATCTAAAAGAATACGAATAACCCTTTGAAATAAAATCCGCAGGGGGACGTATTGTAACCTGGTCACTTGCTGGATTAGGAAAAAGTAGAAATGGGTCATTGGTTTTCTCGATTGTAGTGATTCCAATGGCACTAACGGAATCTACAAATCGAGCTATAAACGGATGAAGTCCGAACCCATCAGGGTCATAGTTTCCACCTACTAAGATATTTGAGTATTTATCTCTTTTAAAATCCTTTATTTCATATGGCAGATTCTTATCTTGAAAAAGGTATCCGAATTTAAATCTAATAAGTGTGTTAAAATCTTCACCTAAAACAAAAATTGAATCCAGCGGATTATATGTTAGCTCAACTCCCATAATCGTTGAATCACTATCAAAATTAGCCTCATTTAATACTGTAAAGTGAGTTTCAATCTTATTTCCATTCAAATCATATTTATTTATTTGATAGTAATATACTCCAGCACTAGTTTGCATTTTCATATAGGAATTAAGAATAGTGTCATGAGACAGGTAATATTTTCCTCCCTTAAGTGCTATGCTTGCCGTATCATAGCAGGAAAATATATTTAGGAGGTTGCCTATATTATCATACTTTGCAATTTTTTGGATAGAAAAATTATTGGCTGTATCAACGCCTTGACCAAATAAATAATAAAAGCCATTTATTTTAAATATCCCTTCTACTGATCCGAAGTTATATTGATGAATAGAGTCCTTTTTTAACCATAAGGTATCTCCATTCTTATTAAGTTTTGAAATAAAATTATAAGCAGTGGTTCCGTTAAGAAAGCTTCCAATTGCAAGATATGTAGTATCACTTTCAACAAAGACATCTGAAAAGGCATCAAAAAAATAAATATCAAAACTCCGTCTCCATTCAATTGTGCCTACACTATCAAATTTAATTACAATCATATCAAAATCATTTCCATGAGGAGTAAGAGCTCCTACTCCAATATACCCACCATCTAATGTTTGTCTTATTACACTAAGGCCGTTGCTGGAATCCTGACCATTAAATTGATTGTTGGTATATGTCCATTCTGTTTGACCAGTTGAATCGATTTTAGAGACTATAAAATTGTTATTGAAGCAATTTACTATACACCCTCCATCTCTTGTTGGCTCAAATGTGTTTAGACTTACTCCAGAAAAATATCTGAAATAATTAGTGTGTTGTCCATAAGAATTAATAAAAAAAAACAATAAAACTATTGGCAAATATCTTTTAATCATGTTGCTATTCGAATATGGTTGCAGATTAATATGAATTGTAATTAACCCTCTATTCGGACATAATTACAAACTTCCGAAAGATTAGTAATTAAGTACTATAAGAATAAAGAAGAAAATAGTTCATGAGGCATGTTTGTAAATGGTGAATACTTCTGCCGTCTTTTGCCTCAGTGGTTTAAAATTGAGACCTCAATCTTTTTGTAATACTAAAGAATTAAAATGAGTTATCCAAAATATTTTTAATTAAAGTACTATTGGGTATTTTCAAATTGTTCAATACCCTCTATATACAATACGACACGTATTCAAGTGTAATGTTCATGATTTGTTGGGCCAAAGTATCGGTTTTTAAGTTAATATTCTAGTGTTCAGGTGCATTTTTATTTATTGATTCGATAGTTAATTTTAGTTAGCATAAAAAAAACAGGGATTTTGCTTAGTATCAATGTTTTCAGGAGTTTCAATTTCCAAAAAAAATACCCTCAAAATTGGCACTTGAGCGTTAAAGGAATTTGGAGGTTATTTTCGGGGTTGGAGAAATTCTAATCAATAAATTGTCCCTTGTACCCAGCGGCAACAATTATCATTTTAAATTTTTTCTTGTCTTGTTCTGATTTGAAATCAATAGTGATTTCGTCTTCCGCTTCCTTTGAAACCTTTATATCCAAATCAACCATTTTCATAGCTTCCTCAATCAATTTAAAATCAAGAGATCTTGCGCTTTTTAAACTAACTCTGAATTGTTTTTTTAAATCTATCATATTCTTTCTTCTTTAGGTGTGTGATAATTATGTAAATCCCTTACTAAGCTTAACACATCTTCAATTTTCTCCACAGATATATTATTGAAGAAAATGTCTTTATTTTCATAAGTTAATTTATTTACTTCCGGGAGGATGGAATCAAAAGCTTTCATCACAGTATCATGCTCTTTCACTAATTGATACTCGATTTCATCACCTCTTCTTACAGGTGTTAAAGTCTTTATGATATCTGCACCCCATACACCTTTTTCATGTTCTATGATAATGTTGGTCTTCCATTTTGGTTCAGGTGGATTTTTGTTCACATCATAGTTCATTAGCCTATGTGCAAAGTCAGAAATATCCTCTTTCAACTGACTGGCAGCTCTATCTTCATCACTTCTCTGGTTTCTCTTTGCTTTCTTACCGGTAATTCTTGCAACTTCTCTTCCCACAGTATATCTAATATTTCCCTCAGCCATAGAACCATAATGTGTAAGAAATAAAAATTTACCATCCTTTACAGTATTGATTTCACGGATTGCTTCATCAGCAATTCTTTCAAGAGAATATTTTGTATGAACGGAACCATTAAGTTTATTTATAATTCTCTTAATAACAAAGTATTTCTCAGTAAAATAAAATATTTCAAAAACCTTACCTCTAATAATATCATTTGGATAATTAATTTTATCCCAGTCTAGAAAATCAGTTTGTGGTGTGATTTCAAAATCAACATTTATATCATCTCCTTCAAACTCTAATTCATTAATTTTCCTAATAGAGTATTTCTCCATTAAGTAATTGCTTGCTCCTTGTAATGTTGGAATACCATACTGATAAATCTGAGACATTTGACAAGTATCTATTCCCTCATTCATTAATCTTACTTTAAACTTTCCCATCGTTTCAATTATTAAACTATACAAAAATAGTCATTTAAGGTACTATAAATGAAGGTGTTGAAAAGTATTTGGAATTTACGCCAGTCCCTTTAAACTGAAAGTAATTTTTTGCTACTATTTACAAATATGGTGAATAATGAAATAACGACAGAAGAAATCGAAAGGAAACTAAGAGAAACTGTAAGATTGATAATTTCTGATAGCTTGCTTACAGAAGTTCACGAAACATTTACCTCTTCAGAAACCAATCAATCCAATGTTATTAATTAGGAGGAATATTCAATTCCGCTTCCTGGTAACTAAAGGAGACTTGGTGATTCTCATTAATTGAAGTTTCTAATCCTAAATCATAACCCCTGATTTTAACCTTCTGACCATTTTTTAATTTGTCATATCCAAAAGCGGGAAGTATATCCAATGATAAATTTCTGCCTGGAATATGAGATTCTTTTTGCTTATCAGAGAATGGAAGAAAAATTTGAATTATTTGATTGGCAAAATAAAGAACCAAAACAAATTCAGGATATTCAATCAGTTCATCTGAAAGAAGCCTTGCTTTGTAAAGTTCTGCAGATGGTCTTTCGAATCTTACCCCTCTTAATGTTGTAATAAATGCGCATCTAATAAACTCAAGATAATCCAGTCTATCAGTAAGCCATAAGAATGATTTCTTATTGAAGGAATCATATTCTGTTGGTAAAAGTGAGAGACCGATTTTCAATAACGCTTTGTAAACTTTCAATGGTACAAAAGGTGGTTTTCTAAAAACAATATCAAAAGTTTTCGTAGCTGGGTTTATAGAATAATCATCGAGCCTACTTAAGTGTAATTCCCTTCTATTATTTTCAGAATGTAATAAAGTTGTTCTTGTAATTTCGTTTCTATCAATTGTCCTTGATTGAAATTTAGGAACACCTTTCTTGCCCCTTACCCCTAATAGTGTAATGTAGGGACGAACGAAAATTGAAAAATTACTCTCAAAATTGCTAAATAGTATATTGCATTGGTCACACTCATCAAAAGTAAGAATATTGTTCTTTCCGATTAGCTCTGGAAGCAAATGAGTTTTTTGATTGAACGAGACTTCAGGGCTTGATCTACTACAATAACGACAGGTGTCCGTTTTTACACCTTTTGATTTGAATGAACTTGAAGCGCCAATCAATTCATACTTTTTCCAAAAATCAAGAATATCTGTCTCCATATGTTGATTGAATTATATTGGAATAATATCCAAACTCTATTGATTCAGTTAATCAAAAGAATGGAAGGAACCACCCTATTCTTATTATTTTCTGTGAAGAAGATCGTTCAGTGAAGCGATATTATTTTCCTTCAAAAAGGTATCGAGATGCATATCGCTTCTGACCTTAAAGTCACGACCATACTTATTCTCAATAGTGCTCATGTGGGTATCACCCCTTTTTTCGCGGAGTTCTCCGTCTTGGTTGCGGCTTCTATAGCCTTTCATACCTGATGCATCTTTTGCCATTTGATTAAGATTTATAATTCAAGGCAAATATAGTTTTTATACCAATACAGTATAAAATATTGATTAAATTTTTATTAACTATTGTTTTTCAAATTTAAATTTATACATTTGCATATACAATTTATACTATGATTTCAAACCTCAGTGATATCGAAAAAAGAGCCTACAACTTGATAAGAACAAAACTTATTGGAGGAGAAAGAAAACCCACTTTGAATGAGATTAATCAAGTTACAGGTGGAAAATCGCCTCGTTCTGCAAGTATAATTATTGATAGGCTTATAAAATATGGATTATTGCGGAAGGCTGGTAAAAATTTGCGACTTATTGAGAATAACACATTATCCGATATTTCTATTCAGACTATTGATATTCCTTTAGTGGGTACAGTTACTTGTGGTATTCCAATGTTAGCAGAGGAAAATATTGAAACACTCATTCCGGTTTCTGTCAATCTTGCAAAGATGGGTTCTAATTATTTTCTTTTACGTGCGTCTGGAACATCTATGAACAGGGCAGGCATCAATGATGGTGATTTCTTACTAATTAAGCAACAAAATACCGCGAATAATGGAGATAAGGTAGTTGCCCTAATAAATGATGAAGCTACGGTCAAAATATTTGAAAAAACAGATTCAGCCATTATTCTTCGACCAAAGTCAGCAGATCAAAAACATAAACCAATTATACTAAGCGATGATTGTCAAATTCAGGGAATAGTAATAGCTGTGCTTCCTTCTAATTTAATTTAAAACTAAAAAAATATGGCAGATTGTAGAATTACACACATAAGAAAACCTAACCGGTTTAGTACCCACGAACACATAACCCATGTGGGAAACATAAATAATGGTGTTCTTAATTGGGAATGGAAAAGGGAGGAAGTTATCAATAGTATTAATTTGAAAACCAACACATTTTACGTTGAAACAAATGGTAACCGGTCAAATGTTGGGGTCGTTGTTCCTAATGATTCAAGAGCTCCATTTTTAAGAACATATGCTGATGGCGTTTGGAATGATAATTTACTTTCATTGCCTGAACTACCGTAATTTATAAAGGATTGTGTATGTTTAATAATGGAGTAAAGAATTATTGATTATCTGTTTCAAAAAAACAGCATTTTATAAAATCGTAAGTATTAACCTTAAATATAAATAACAATGAGCAGAACATCAACAAGAGTAAGAGATGCCGGAAGCGGTCAATTTGTACCAAATAAAGAGGCAGAAACGAGACCTAAAACAACCGTTACAGAAACGATTAAAGTAGGTCCCACAAAAAAACACAAATAGGCAACGTGCTATGCACGATGTCCTATAGTTTTTAATGGGATTGTTGTTTTACTTCAATCTCATTTTAAAAGAATAGATTGAATATTTCATTAGAATTGCTAAAAGGAATCGAAATGTATATTAGATTACTCAGCAGGAATAAATGTTTCGATTTTTTTCTTGAAATCGTCCTTTAGATAACCTAAAAAGACAGCATTATCATAATCTATTTCTGGTTCGGAGGTATTCAAAGATTGTCCAGTTTGCCTTTCGGTATATTGAGAATAACGGTCTCTCTCGAAAGAAAGCTCAGGCCCTTCAGGAACACCATGAAAGTTAAATCTTTCAAATTTTCTTATGACTTTTAGAATTTTCATTTTTGGGACTGCAAATTTAATAAAAATATGGAAATTATAAATATTATATTAATTTCTTTTTTCGAGTGCTTTTTGGCTAATTTTTAAAATAAACTCGGATATTTTGTAATCATCATGAATTTCCAAAGGCACAATATTATTTCTAAAATATTCATCTTTTGTACCTTGAACTAAATTTTCTTTACATATCCAAATTCCAAGTGGTCTTTGATCTTTAAAAGAATCTCCTGTTGTTGATAATATTGGGGCTATAGCTCTGTCTGAAAGCGAATTACTTGAAAGCCCAACAAAAAGACAAACACTTGTTTCCATAATCTGCCTAAGTTTTTCAACCCAAGGATCATTCCTTGCTCCAATTCTATTGTTTGCGTCTTTCAAGCCTAATATCAAGAAATTGCTATCTCTAAAGCTCAAATTAGGATGAGGAACAAAACCATGAGGATGATAAATTCTGACATCCTCAGAACCTTCAAGACTTGGTAGCTCGTTAATAGTATTAACCTGAAATCCGAATAGAGACAAAAACCACTCAAGCATACTGTCATAATTAAAAGTAACAACTCTTCTAATATGCCCCCTCTTCCTACCTATAAGTAAAGATGAGATAGAAACCAATAGATGACTTGAATAAGCTAATTTGACATCAAACATTGCCTCTGCTGGGTACAAAATTTCTTTAATTAATCTAATTTTTTCAGTTTCATTATTGTTTATTTTATCTAAGGCTTCGTCAATTGCCTTTTGCATGATTTCAGCAGAAAGAGGATTTGAAATTGAAGCTAAACCTACTTTCTGGCGAAAGGCATTTATTAACTCCGGCCAGTTGGGTAGACCAAATCCTTTACTGGCACCTGCGCCTAAAAACAATACCAAAGTGCCATTTATTAGATGGTCTGCTAAAAAATCAATAGCGGAATTCTCCTCTTGAAGTTCTTTAAAATTCATAATTACTCTTCATCTAAAATATGAAATACGGGATTATTAGGTGTTTCCTTGAAGCTATCTATTGAATGTAAAAATTCGAAAATTGCAGGTAATGCTAAAAAACTTTTTCCTTTACTTTGAACATATAGCTTATAATTTCCAAATTTATCAATATGTATCGAGGAGTTTATATTGATGTTGGTTTTACATTTTAAAATGCACTTGTCTAAATTGCTTTTTTTATTCAATAAATTCTTCTTGAAATAATTGATATATATTTCTGAATCTAATGGTTTGTCTCCAATAAGCCGTACTGTGGATAAAAAACTATTACCAGTGATAGTCAAAAAAACCCCTCCCAAAAACATATGATTTTCTTTATGATAAATATCTGTATGTTTATCATATGCATGGATTAATGTATCCATATTTATTTTGATAAAATTACTGTTAGTCAATACTTTGTGATCATTAATTAATGATGTAACCAAATCAATGGTCATTTTCTTGTATGGAAACCCTATAATAACGACATCAATACTACTGTAATCCAGTAAAACAATATCAAATAAGAATGGGGGTTTCCTGTTCTTATTTAAAGAATTATCAATATCACCCTTATAATACTGATATTTTGAGGTCAATGTATATCTGTATAGAGAGCAATCAGAATTGATTCTAATTCTCTCAGACTCTTTAATATTCCAAGAACTCCAAAAAGATTTTTTAATACTGTTTTTACTACCCTTTAAACAAATAAAGTGATAATATTTCTGGGTTTGTAATAAGTCTAAACTTTCCATATTTTACTTTGAGTTTAATGCAAGTATACTAATTGTGGTTTGCCTTTCAATATCATCATTGGGTGATTCCCTGTTTAAAACTTTTATCATTCTGTCAAAAAGATAAGGAATAGGGCAATCGATTGGAACATCAATAAAGTTCATTGGCAAATTATAAGTAAATTGGTTTTCACCAGCCAATTCAGAATCCTCAATAATAATATTCTCATCTTTCCAAAGCAGGGCCCTTACTTGTTCAGAATAAAAAATGTCCATTGCTAAGTCTATAATAATTAGTGAGTTTTTGAAGGCAGTAAAATAGTATTTTCTTAATAATTCCTCATCATTTAATACTTCTAATAATCTCTTAAACAATGGTATTGAGGATGCTATTGCAGAATTATCCCTAATAATTGTTTTGAATTCGGCCAAAGCTATAAGCCATCGCTCATATGGATCTTGATCAATTTTTGAAGCAATTGCTAACAAACTGCGAAGTATATACTGCCTAATATCTGCGTTAATATGTGGAACGGCTGACCATGAGCTCCAAATTAATGGAATATACTTGGATGTACGCCCACCGTAAAAATAATGTAGATCTAAGACATGTACGAAGATTTCATTTAGATTTCTGTTTTCTCTTTGAAATGTAGAATAAAAATCCTCAAACTTTGGTAAAAATAATTTCGCACCCGGTCCTGGTTCTTGGAAGTCCTTATACTCCTTTTTTTCGGTCAATGAACCCAGTGTAATCGAACGTATACAATAAGTGAAAAAAATTTCTCGAATGGAATCAATTAAAGTATAAGTGCCCTCATTTTTCATTTCTACTTTTTTCCTATACTTATTATAGTATGATTTGTAGTTCTCTTCTTCTGTCTTTTCTTCACTAAAGAAAATAGAATTTATAATAACTCTAACATGTGAATGCAGCATCTCATGAGTTAATGTCATTAAGGTCCATTCCAATGCAGTCCCAAACGAAATTGAATTAACGGAAGCAGTAATTGAATACTCACTCTCTCGATAGGCATGTCTGGCGCTGAAATATGCAAGTTTTTTTATGGTTCCCTCTTTTTCAATTTGACATTTAAAATTATCAATATTATGATTGCTCCATGTCTTCCTATCATGCATTGCAAGTTTAACTCCTTCAAGCTTCCCCGCATTTGACATATGAGACGTAACTATTTCTAAAAAATTTACTGATAGAAATGCATTTTCGATATAATCTACAATCCTGTTCAATGCCTTGACTGATGAACCTATTCCCAACAAACTGCTTCTTCGTATTAAACTTCTTCGTTCTAAAATAGGAATTGATCCTGAATATGCTTGAGTTGAGACGTATGAAATCGCTGAGTTAATTTGAATCAATCTATCTATATTTTGTTGTTGTATAATTTGATTTTCAAGAGGGTCTTTTAGACGTTCTATATCTTGATTATGCAGAAATTTGGGGATTTCTCCGGTCAAAGTGTTTAAGAAAATTAGTTCAGAAATTAAAGTATTCACTATTGAAACCAAGCTTGTGAGTATAGTATAATTATACCTATCATGTTCTACAATCTTATTTTCCAAAATCTTTATTGAGATTGAAAATTCATCAATTATTGAATGTAAATAGTTGGGTAGAGCACTATAATCAATTATTTTAGGGAAACTTATTGGGCTAAGGCTTTTTCTATCTACAATTATTTTTTGAATTAGATGATTTTTTATTTCCCATTTCTCAGATGCATAGTATTCTTCTAATCTTAGTTTTTTTAATTCAATAATTAATTCATCTGTTTCAGAAAACAAAATTATTGAGCAGGCGCCATATGAAAAATATATATTTTCCTTTAATCTATCAGAAGCTTTTTGGTTGATTTTTCCAAGTACTTGAAAAGGGCTATTATACTCAAAGAAATGAATATCACACCTTTTAAAGTTTACTTTTATTTTAGATTCAGCTTGCAATGGGAAAATTTTACTTAACCGAATTGATTTATCATTAATTTCAACAGGCGCAATTATTTTTTCAATTAAATTAACTTCAATTGTATTGGGTTTAAATATTTCATATTCGAGCTCCTTTTGCTGGTAATTTATCTTTAGCCACATATTAATTTAGTACAGTTCTCTTTATTAGCGGGTTAAGTATCTTTATTCATTTGTTTTTCAGAATAGTAATTCATGATTTTTTGTGAGTTTATCCATTAATTATTTTTTTTGGACTACTTACATGCAAAACAATCATACTGTTTCCTATTGTGTTTTATATAATCTACTTCTATTCCTTTCCTGCACTTATTGGATAGGTTGACTATACTAATTGAATTGTTTAGTATGCCAAGTTTATCAACTGATGCTTTAAAAGCAGGATAATCCAGTTTGAGTTGTTCTTCGGAATCACCTTTCTTAATTATAAAAAGATCCCCTGGTGACTTTTTAAAAATTGAAATACCAGGAATTGTTTTTAGTATAGCATAATCCTTTAAAAGAGCATTTTCATTATCGTACTGAACTCCAATTTGATAGGACCAAATAGCTATTCTTCCTTCTAAATCCTTCATTTTCTTTTCAGCTCTATTATCAAGCATTTTCTTACCAATACCAAGCACTGTATCTGCCACTTCCTTCGCAATATCAAAATCAGATTTCTTTTTTGAAGGTTTATTTTCTTTGGGAGTTGCATTGATAACTACGCCACCTGTCTGCTTTTTACTCGGTTCATTGCACCCAAATGATATAATTAGCGCAATTATTGTAATGACTATTTTTTTCATAATGTAATTTTATTTAGTTGCATATTGAAAATTTACAGTAATACCACTACCGGTCAAGGTTATTTTTCCATCTGAACCTGCAGTTAACGGATTAAATGTTCCATTGGCAATTAAATCATTTGGGTCAAGCACATCGTAATCATATAGTTCATACTGCCATTCCTCATTTGTAAACATAACAGAAGGTGTTGTTAAAGAGGTGGAATAGCTATCTGAACCTGTTCCGGATTTATAGTCCCATGTGGAACTTGATTTCTTTGCAAATTGGACGAAAAGGTCTGGTCCATCGAATGGATCGTAGTTTCCATTTGTTGGAGTGGTAACTTCAATCGCGGAAGAATACCGGAATGCGCAACTACCATCACTTTTTTCTGCATCGGATTCATAGTTGTCTGCATTCTTATCAGTACAACCCTTTTTTTTACATCCTACATAAATCGTTGATGTGAGTAGAAGAATGGCAAACGTTAATCGCTTGATTTTTTTCATTGGGTAGCGTTTGGTTATGGTATGCAAACTAATAAAAAAAATCTCGAATATAAAATACGTAGAAATACGGATATCGACTAATGGTTATTTTAGCTTAAATAAACCTTGATAAGTTATTAAAGCCGCCCAACAGCCAACAAACGTACCTAAGCTGCAACATAATATATTCTCCCAACCAGAAAAATTACTCAATTCAAGAAAACTGATGTGAGTAAAATACTGGTATTTCTTCTGCAGGAAAAAATCAAATTGCCTGCGAATTAATTCCAGATAAGGATTAAGATTTTCCATTTCACTGCAAAACAATTTTTCTAATGTCAATTGTATTTCCGCTTGCATCAATCAGGTGGACAAAGTAAATTCCATTTCCTGTCAAAGAAGATAAATTCACCGTTTGATTTTGCTGCGTGATTCCGGTTTGAAAAACCACTTGACTGATCGAGTTTTCAATCCGGAGAGTGTATCCATTAAAATAGTTGAAATTTGATCCATAATCAATGATCAAATCTGTGTTGGCTGGATTGGGGTACAACTTAATCGTGTTCGAGTAAGAGATTGGATTAAAGCCGGTGAAGTTTGCATTTATGTACAGAGTGTCTGTTACCGTAATATTTTGGAAGCAAAGAGCCTCGTTGTATAAAGCAAGTATATTTCCATAAGTCAGAGCCGAGTTGTAAATCCTAATATCATCGATCTTGCCTTGGAAATATGTGGAAAGTGGATTTGATGCTGCGATTCTCAGATTATTGGTATTTGATTGAATTGGAGAGGTCCCGACAAACGAAGTATCAAACTGCCCGTTTAAATAAAGAGCAACATTATTGTTCTTAAAAATCATTACAACATGATACCACTGGTTTAATTGCAAAGTCTTATGCGAAGCACCTTGTCCAGGCAAGGTTCCAATACTTCCACCAATGAAGCTATATCCGGTGGTATGAGCCGTAAGAAGATAACCGGAATTTGTATTCCCAATGCCTTTGTCCAATAATCTTGTGCTTCCTGCCGTAGCTACATCCATTTCAAACCAGAGCGATATGGAAAGAGAATCCGTAAAATTTATTGACATATTATGGGGAACTTCGATATAGGCACCAGTCCCATTGAAATGATATGCGGAATTCGGATTCCCAAAACGATCCTGTGTAAGTATCGCTCCATTATTTGTACCATTATGACCATTGCCGGTCGCATCATTGGTGTTACCGGAAAATGAATAATAAGCCGCCAGATTATTAGTTGGAATTTGGGCAATTGCATGAACTGCTAAACACATTGCCAGTGCTGAAGTCAAGATAGTTTTCATAGTTTTTTGTTTTTGTCAAAAGTCAATTACAAAAGCCCTATGGAACTTATATCTGGGGTATAATTTATAATAGTTGAGAATAATTTATTTCAAACCGAAAAATTGTATTTTAGCCCTTAAATAAAAAACGGATATGGTACTGGGTCAAAAAATTAAAAAGCTTCGAGAATTAAAGAATTTCACGCAAGAACACATGGCTGATGAGTTGGGACTTACTCAAGGTGCTTACAGCAAAATTGAAACCGGCGAAACGGACGTGCCTTATACTCGACTTGAGCAAATAGCAAAAATTCTTGGAATACGCCCGGAAGATATAATTGCATTCAACGAGCATATGGTTTTTAACGTGATGCACAATCAAACCGGCAACGGTTTAGTCATTCATAATCAGATCTCACAAAGCGAAAAGAAATTATATGAAGATATTATTGAAGGATTGAAAAAGGAGGTAGAACACTTGAAATCTGTTCTTGATAAATTGCTCCTTTCAGAAAAATAAGACATCGCAATCTTTTTCCTTTCATTAAAATAAAACATAATAAAAAGTTATTTTTTTTTCAACTATTTATTATAGTGGTTAGTAATTTTTCTCAATCTGTTTCTAAGATCCATGAATATATAGATAAATATTATCATGGAGATATCTCAATAAAATCAAAGCTCAAAATCAAAGATTTAAGCGACAGAGATTGTATTATATATATCAAAAATAATATTGAAGCTTTAAGAAAGGAGAAGGCAGAACCATTAGGTTATGTTGTTGTTACTTTGGAAATGTTGACTGCCGGAAAATTGATTATTTTAAGGAATAACAAATTAAAAAGGGGTTATTTAGATTTTGATCCTCGCTGTGCCCTTGATAGAATTATTAAAAATACTTGATACCGTGGTATTATTCTGCATGATTCTCTTATAGTCACCAACAGTCATAAAACATACAATTTGTATATTAAATATTTCTTGAGAATTCTTGCTTAGATAGTCAAAAACTCCAATTGAAGACAATTTTTGATAATCAACCAAAGTGAAAATCATAATTATATCAATATCTGCAGGATCTTTATGGTTTCGTACAAGGCTTCCACCAATAACCATATGAAATGTATCTTCGATTCCGTGCTTTTTTATGAAAGCAATAAAATCTAATAATTCACACCATCTTCTTTGTCTAACTTCTCTCTTTTCCATTTTTATAATAAACGTTTTATAAAAATGATTTAAAGACATTTTATGAACCCGAACAGGAATTAGGAAACCTTCGTCATTAAATTCTATCATTGCAATGGATTTAAATGTTAAAAGCCTAATCTATTCTACCAGTGTTTGTATTGACAGCGTGCCATTTTACATCATTGTAGCCGTAATGAAAATCAGTAATAAGTTTCCACCATCTAACAACAAAAAACAGCGTCATTATTGCCGGGGGCGAGTAGAAAATGAACTTCCATCCTATCGCAAACTTTGAAGGATCTGACAAATTTATATTTAGCCCATATTTAACAAGTAAGTACATTAATAGTACAAAGATACCTGATCCTATTGTAAGGATATAGAAGATACCGTCATAGTCTCTTTGTGCGGTAAAGAATTTCTCTGTAGATGTAAAAAAGAGGTTCACTTTAGTATTTTTATCTTCTTTTAATCTGTAATCAAATGAGTATTCTAATCTATCCTCTTCAAATGTTAGACTTTCAAAGATGACACTAACACGAATATAATCCTTGGGTTCCAGGTCTCTAAATTTGACTTCGATTTCTTCGTCATGAAGTTCGGTTTTACATTCGGTAAACTCATTTGAAATGGATAGTTTTGTTTTTATAATTTTTGATCTCTTCAGCTTAATACGGGGTATGACATGGAATTTTGAAGAGTTTAAAGTTTCAGTTCCAGTATTTTGTATAGCAAGATCAAGTTTATATAACTTGTCAATACTTTGTTCATAGAGCTGTCTTCTTACTTCAGCATCTAATTCCTCGGCATTATAAGGTGCATCAAAAAGCACTACTCGTTTAATTCCAATGTCGTATTTTGGATCATCCAACCTTTTCTTTGCCCAATGAAGAAATCCAGCAACAAGAGGAATAAAACCCATAAAAAAATCAACATTAACAGAATAATCAAGATGGTTAAATATTGGAGTAGACATATTTATCTCGTTTCAAAGTGGCTAACAAATATAATTCAAAATCTAAAGAAGATAAACCTTACGGGTTTTCTATATTCACCAATTCACCAATTGAAACATTAAGAGCATTTGCTACTCTACGAAGCATAGTAATTTTAGGATTTACTATTCCACTTTCGAGACGTGTAATCTGACTGTGAAGTGTTCCCATCTTTTCAGCCATGGCAACCTGAGTCATTCCTCTCTTCATTCTTAAATCTAAAATTTTCTGACTTAAAAGTTTTAAGTATTCATCCTCATCCATAATTTTAAAGTATTGAAAATCATAAGTTTAAAAATATAATGATACCTGGGCGTAACATTTTAAAACCGCTTGCGTATAATCTTCAAAAATGGTAAAAATTTGCCATTTTAAATAGTCCTCCTCAGTACCACTCATTACCCCGCACAGGTAAATGGGTTTTCATAAAAGTTTTATTCAAGTATTAATCGTCTGGATCCGCAACTGTCCGGATCTAAACTATGGACTAATGAAAACAAATGTAAAAATGAATTGTACAAATTGCGGAACGCAGATTGACGTAGACAGCTTGCTGGTAAGTCAGTTTGAAGAATCGATCCGTGAGGAACTAAAATCTGAGTTGCTCAAACGTGAAGAGCAATTAAAGAAAGATCAAAAGAAAATTCAGTTGCTTCAAAATGATCTTGACAAAAAGAATGAATCACTTGATGAATCTGTCAGTGCTCAAGTCAAGATTCAGGTACAGAAGAAGGAAGAAGCTCTAAAGAAGGCAATCAGAAAAGAAATTGACGAAGAGCGAAATGCACAACTCGATGAACTTAAAAAGGAATTATTGAATAAGTCATCGAAGCTGAAAGAACTAAATGCTACAAAGGCTCAGTTAGAAATTCTCAAACGTGAAATTGAAGAAAAGGAAACTGAGATTACTTTAAAGAAAGAAAAGGAATTCACAAAGAGACTGGATGAGGCTCGCCAAACTATTAAACAGCAAGCACAAGAAGAGTCCTTCCTGAAACTGAAGGAACGTGAAAAGTTAATTGAAGATCTCAAAATTAAATTGCAGGAAGCACAGCGTAAAGCTGATCAAGGTTCGATGCAGTTGCAGGGTGAAGTCCAGGAACTTGAAATTGTTGAACTATTAAAGGAAGCGCATCCTGTTGATGACATTTCGCAATCGAAGAAGGGAGCTAATGCAGCAGATATTCTACAAGTTGTAAAAACTCAGAATGGTGCTGTGTGCGGAAAGATTTATTATGAAAGTAAACGAACTAAAACCTGGTCCAATTCCTGGATTCCTAAATTTAAAGAAGATGCGCTTCGTGAAAAAGCTGATATACTTGTATTAGTCACGGATGCACTTCCAAAGGATATTAAGCGTTATGGAATTATCGATGGAGTATGGATATGTGGATTCAATGATGTTGCAGAATTATCACTTGTACTTCGCTATGGTTTACTCAAACTCCAGACAATAGCAATTATCCAACATGGTAAAGAGACCAAGATGGAAATGTTATATAAATATCTTACAAGTGAACAATTTAAAGCAGTTTTCGAATCCATTTTAAAAGGTTTTAAAACACTACAGGATTCACACCAAAGTGAAAAATTAAAAATGATGCGCATGTGGAAAGAGCGTGAAAAAACGCTTGAGCAGGTGCTGGCAAACTCCGTTGACTTTTATGGAGTGATCAAGGGTATAGCGGGAGCTGACATCCTTGAAATCAAAATGCTTGACCCAAACCAGATAGATTAATTAAATCATTTACTGACCAATTTTCAAGTGGCTTGTAAAGGCCAATGGAATTCTTGCGTTCAGTAAACTGGTGTGCAAACGATGATGGTTGTTGTTGCCAACCATCTCAAATCAATTTACTTATCGCAGAATTTCATGAGATGAAGGAGCTCGTGGAGGGGCTCCTTTCATCTCCTTGTTTTCTTAATTATTAACCATAAAAAATAGAAATCATGAGAACAACAATAACTACAAATAATAATACTACAAATTATAAAAGAAGAGCGGCTATTCAATTTGAAATGCGAAAATTATTTCAAGATGTCTACCCAAATCGGAAGGAATCAGAAAAGGCTTTGAGGGAAGCAATGAGTGCTTTCACTTCTGTGAAAAGAGATTTAATGTTTAGAAGACTTTTCGAATAGTTAATAAAAAAATGATGGCACTATTGTAATATTTTACCCTACGATTTCGTATAAGAATTCTTGGGGTAAAATTTACAATTGCCAAGCCTGTTGAAAACCTGTTTATAACATTTCTAAAAAGGCTGAAACCCTTGGTAATATTCCAACTTCCCAATACGTATAATGAATATTGCCCCGAACGAATTTGATTAACGCAAAACAATTTAACCTCTTAATAAACCTTATATAAAACATGAAACTCTCCAGGTCAAATAGACAAGTTGGTAAGTATGGTGGACTGGTGCCGATTCTTAAACGAATCGAGCAATGTCGTATTGCTCAACTTATAACGTCTGAACTTGGCTCAAGGGTTAAACAAGCAGAATATTCTCATGCTGATACTATACTGGGTTGGAGTGTAAGTGCTTTTTGTGGTGGTAAAAGAATAAATTATGTTTCAAAGATAACCAAGGAATTAAAGTTGTTTCGAGGCTTAAGGATTCCAAGCCATGATACTATTGGTCGAGAGTTGAAGAAATTGGCTCATAAAGATGAGCGTGTCAAAGGAATGCATAATGATGCACAAAATTACATTTATTATAATGATAACCTTAGAATGAACCGTCTGCTAATGAAGACCACCAAGCAAATTGGAGCATTACGCGAAAACGTATCATATACCCTTGATGTCGATGCAACTTTCATTAATTCAGAATGCCGTGGAGTTTTCAGACCGTCAAAGGAACAGGAAGAAAAATATGACAATGAAAAAGCTCTTAAGGAAAATCAAATTCAGTTTGAAGGAAAAGAAGCAATTGAGGTTGAGCTTAAGAAAGTACCTACAGAACGAACCGGAAAAACTGGCTTTTGCCCAATGGTGGCATTAATAGGTGCTTTACCTGTCAATATAAGTTTAAGAAGTGCAAGTGGTGGTGCTCATTTTAAACTCCATGAATTCGTCAAGAGTACTTTTACACTTGCCGATGAATCAAAGATTACAATTGGTCGCTTTATTAGCGATGGAGCAGGGTACTTAAAGAATACACTTGAATACCTTCATAATAGAGATGTCAAATTTCTTGTAAGGTTTACATACAAAAAAACCAACAAAAAATTTGCTAAGGCTTTTAAAGAATATAGTGAATGGAAAAAAGCGACAATAAAAACCACAACTCAAACTTTGAATTGTGAAGTTGGTGAGATTCCTTATAAGATGTGGGATCACCCACAACACAGGAGAGGTTATCCTTCTCCGACTTACAGAGTTATTGTCTTAAAAAGACCAACTGATGAAACCTTAAAATTAAATGATCAAGAAGCTTACAAGCTAAAGTTGGCGGAAAGAGCAGACAGAGATGCATTTCAGCAGATGCAACGATTGGAGGAGACAGGAAACCCTAATGCTGATGGTTGGACAGAAATAAATGGCTATAAATACATTTTCATAATCACAAACGATTTTGACAAAGCACCTCAAGATTTGGCCGTAGAGTACAATAAACGAGGAAATGCTGAGAGACAATTTTCTCACATGAAAAAGGATTTTGCCTGGAAATACCCACCTTTTATGTACATGAATGCTAACGCAGTGTTTTTGATTGTGGCTGCAATTGCAAATAATATATTTAGAGGTGTAGCTATTTGGCTTAACAAGCAAATTCCTCAAATAGATTTGAAAGCTACTTTAGAAGAATTCAGCAACCTCTTTGTAAGAGTTTGTTTTGAAGTGATAGATGATGATTATGTTTATTTCACAACCGAAATTGCCTTCGAAAAAATAAAAATGTAAGCGCTCCAGAGAAACTGTTTGTCGATTTTCGCAAGAAATCGACCAATACCTGCTGGAGTTAACCGAAGCTCATTTTTGACTCCTTTTCCGCCCTGAACACATTACCACGCAATTTTTGACCTTGCCAAAATGAAAAAGGAACAGATTGCTCTGTTCCTTTCTTTTTGTCCTGTTGATAATTTAGACTTGCGTAATTGAGGTCGCAAAGACAGCCTTTTTTTTTGCCTTCCTTTATTTTTTGTCGAATTAATTCTATATTTGGTGAGTTAAAAAAGCAAGATTAAAAGTTCCTAATAACCGTTAGTAACTTTGCTTTACCTTAAAATTAAATCAAATTTATATGAAAAAATTACTACTAACATTCGCATCAATTCTAGTAAGCATAAGCTTAATTGCTCAACAAGCACGATTGGTTTCTCAAAAGCAAAAGCGCAGCGAACCTACTGCAAAAGCAAAAATTAAAGTTAAAAATCCATCTCTTTTTCAATTAGCAGGTAGTATAAATTGTAATACAACTTATACAGCAGGCAGCACAGTTGCTTTGCAATTTACTTTATTACTTAGCAATACCGATTTTGAATATGGCGATTCCTTGTCCATAACTTTTCCAACTGGAATTACACCTATTGGAAGCCCAACTGATCCTATTGGTCCCGATGATGGACTTGCAGGATCTGATGGACCTGAAATTTTAAATGGAGTTTCCGGACAAACTATTTCTTGGGGCAACAACGACAATAATTATGGTGGTATCGTTGCAGGTGATCCTTATCCATTTGTTGTGAATGTATCGGTTGCACCCGGAGTTTCAGGTGCACAACTAGCTGCTTTTCATGTGTCAGGTGATGGATTTGGAGGAAATGGCGGTGATTTAAATGGCACTATCACTTTACTCGATGTTCAAGCTCCTTTTGCAGGATGTACACCATCAGCAACTTATACAGTTTCTGCTTGGCAAGAAGCAAGTATTCCCGGTGTTCCCTATAACGACTATGTTTGTAATGGACACGATTCATTGCAAACCCGCAATGGATGGCAGTTTTATGATGGTGACGGTTATTTTGTAAAATTGGTAGCGGGCGGTCAATACCGTATAAGCTTTGATTCTTGTGTTTCAAATAGTGCAATTACGGTGGTTGATTCAAATGGAGTTAGCGGTAACATTATTCCCGGAGCATTTGTAAATGCGAGCTGTCCAAATCAACTTATATTTACTGCACCCTATACTGGTAAGTACTATATTACTGCAAATTTGGATGAAATTTGTGGAAATGCTGGAACCACACCAATTGCTACCGGAGGTATTAAATTGTTAAACTCGGTAACTTGTCCAATAACTGCACCTTTTGCAGGATGCACACCAAGCACCACCTATTCAGTTTCCGCCTGGCAAGAGACTGCTGTTGCAGGAACTCCTTACACTGGTTTTGTATGTGATGGACACGATTCATTGCAAACCCGCAACGGATGGAAGTTTTTTGATGCCGATGGATATTTTGTAAATTTAATTTCAGGAGGTCAATACCGTATTACGCTTGATTCTTGCAACACTGCAATTGCTATTAGTGTTTCCGATTCAGTTGGAATAACAGGTAACATTATTCCCGGTGCTACTATGTCAGCAGCTTGCCCTAACCAGCTTACTTTTACTGCTCCTTATACCGGTAAATATTACATTACATCCAGTGTTGATGGTATTTGTGGAAACATAGGATCAAGTGCAATTGCTTCGGCCGGTGTTAAATTGCTCAATTCAGCTGCTTGCCCTAGTATTGTACCCGCTCCAATAAACGATACTATTTGTGGCGCAATAGC
>Ga0268298_10001317_pt1 | contig 29716 bp, 23 predicted proteins | sample WWTPWeurt_MetaG_FD_194462 | JGI IMG/M metagenome (GOLD analysis project Ga0268298, IMG submission 194462) | Activated sludge microbial communities from WWTP in Nijmegen, Gelderland, Netherland - WWTP Weurt | ecosystem: Engineered > WWTP > Aerobic digester > Activated sludge | place... | reverse complement strand
CGTATCCCAGGCAGGTCTGACGCTGGGGCTCTCGGCGGTCCTCGCCAAGGCCTTCCCCGGCTTCGGGCCGCCGCTTCGCTCGCTCACCGTAGCCGTCGTGGCGCTCAACGAGGTCGTGGGCCCCATCTTGTTCAAGCTCGCGCTGGACCGAACCGAAGAAAGCGCGACGGCGGGACGGACCTCCCTCAGCCCGTAGAACCGCCGAGGCTTTCCGTAGTATGCGAAGCCCATGCGCGCCCTTCGCCTGCTCCCGCTGCTGCTCTCGTTCCTTCCCCTCGCGGCCTGCGATCGCAAAGATCCCAAGAAGTGCGACGAAGCCCAAGGCGTGATCCGCCAGGCGATCACCGGAGAAGACTTCGCCTCGGCCCGTCAGTGGCGCGACTACGCCTACAAGCAGTGCAGCGATCGCACCCAGCTCGACCAGCTCGACAAGGACATCGTGCAGAAAGAGGCCGACGTGAAGGCCCGAAAGGCGCAGGCGGATGCCAAACGCGGTCAGACCGAGCAGCTCGTGAAGCTATTCAGCGAATGGGCCGGAACGCACAAGGGCAATCCGGCGGGTGCTGCCGTCAACGTCACTTGCGCCGAGCCCGCCGAGTCTGCCAAGGAGAAGGAGCGGTGGTGCTTTCGCGAGCGAGCTGCGGGCGAGCACAAGCTCCGCGTGCAGTATTGGGAGGCCGCTCCGGATACCTTCGAGTTCTCCACGACGAGCCCGGGCGACGTCAGCTGCGAGATGTTGGGCGGGGGCGCCGTGCTGAAGAACGCCCACGACGGCGCGCTCCTGCACTGCGATTTGACGGGGGGCGCGCTCGCCGGCACCCAAGCGCTGATGGTGCGCACGGCCCAGGGCACGCTCGTGAGCGTGTTTTCGCCCAAGTACCTCGAAAAGAACGACGTCTTTCGCCGGCGCTTGACGCTCTGACGCGCCGTGGACGACGCCCCTGAATCGGCCCTGCGCGCGCGAGACGCGACCCGCGCCATCGGGCTCGTGCCCGCCACGGGCGTGGGTGTGGGCGCCATCGTCGGCGGCGGCGTCGTGGTCCTCGCCGGAGCCGCATTCCAGCACGCGGGCCCGGCCGCGCTGCTCGCGTTCGCCCTGAACGGCGTGGTCGCTCTATTGACCGCATTCTCGTACGCGGAGCTCGGCACGGCCTTCCCGGAGTCGGGCGGCGCCTACGTCTTCGCGAAGAAGATCTTGTCGGTGCGCGCGGCCTTCGCGGTGGGCTGGGTGCTGTGGTTCGCCTACATCGTCGGCGCGGTGCTCTATGCGCTGGGCTTCGCCGAATACGCGAGCGCCCTGGTCGCCGACGTATTCCGAACCGCCGGCTCGACTCCGCCGGCCTTCCTCGAAGGCAGGCGCATGCTGATCGGCCTCGCCCTGTGCGCCCTTGGGGCCTTCACCTTGGCGCTCGTGCGCCGCCCCGCGGGCGGCGGTGCCTTCGCGACCGTGGGCAAGCTCGTCACGTTCGCCGTGCTGATCGCCGCGGGCCTCTGGGCCGTGGGCGTGCGCGGCGGCGGCTCCATCCGCCGGGACTTCGTCCCGTTCCTGCCCCATGGTTTTTCCGGGGTGCTGTCCGCCATGGGCACCACGTTCATCGCGGTCCAAGGCTTCGAGCTCGTGGCCGGAATCGGCGGCGAGGTGAAGGATCCGCGGCGCGTGATTCCACGTGCGACGTTCCTCTCGCTCGCGCTCGCGATGCTGGTCTACCTGCCGTTCCTGTTCGTGATCATCACGGCGGGCACGGCCCCTGGAACGAACATCGTCGAGCTCAGCAGCGCGCATCCCGACACGGTGGTCGCGGTAGCGGTGGGCGAGTACATGGGCCGCTTCGGCTACCTCTTGGTCATGGTCGCCGCACTGCTCTCGACCCTCTCCGCCCTCGAGGCCTGTCTGCTCGCAGCCTCGCGCGTGGCCTTGAGCATGGCCACGGATCGAACGCTGCCTCGACTCTTGGCCCAGCGCCATGCGACGCGCGACACGCCCGTGCTCGCGCTTTACGCCACGCTGCTCGCCGTGGTGTCGATTCTCTTCATGGTGCCCGATCTGGCAGCGGTGGGCACGGCGGCCGGCCTGATCTTCTTGGTCTCGTTCGCGCTGGCGCATTGGACCGCGTACCTCGCGCGCTCGCGCGGCGCTCCGGCCCACGCGTTCCGCTCGCCGCTGTTTCCACTCCTGCCTTGGGCGGGCGGCATCACTTGCCTCTTGCTCGCCGCTTACCAGGCCGTGACCGCACCGGCCGCGGGCGCCATCACCGCGGTCTGGCTCGGTCTCGGTGGCATGCTCTACCTCGCCGCCTTCGCCAAAGGCGCCGAGATCGTGGACGCTCGCAGCGAAGCGCGGGACCCGAACCTCGTGCGGCTCCGGGGGCGAGCGCCGTGCGTGCTCGTCCCCGTGGCGAACCCCGAAAGCGCCGCTGGGCTGGTCGAGGTGGCGAGTGCTCTCGTCCCCGCGGAGGTGGGGCGGGTCTTGCTCCTGAACGTGATGGCGAAGCCGTCCCAGGTCGACAAGAGTCCCCCGCCGAACTTGCTCCGCGCGAGCGAAGTGCTCGCCGAAGCGGTGACGCGCGCCCTCGGCCGCGGTCACAGCCCGGAGGCCCTGCTCACCATCGCCGACTCGCCCTGGGCCGAGATCGAGCGCGTTTCGCGCGCGCGCCAGTGCGAAGCAGTGCTGCTCGGGCTCACGCGGCTCGACGACGAACGGACGCTGAGTGAGCTCGAGCGCTTGCTGAGCAAAGTCGACTCCGACGTCGCGGTGCTCGACGCTCCGCCCGGCTTCGAGCTCACGAACGTGACGCGCGTGCTGGTGCCCGTGGGCGGGCGAGGCCGTCAGCACGAGCTCCGCGCGCGACTGCTCGGCAGCTTGCGGCGGAGCGGCCGGCGCGACGTCGAGTTCCTGCAAGTGCTGCCCGAGAGCGCCTCCGACTCCGAAGTCGCGCTGGCGGAACGCGCGCTCCTGCAACTGGCCCGGGACGAGGCCGGCGGTGCTCCACGAGTCCGCGTGCTCCGCTCGGGCGACGGCCGCGGCGCCGTCGTCGAGGCTGCCCGAGACGCCGACCTCTTGCTCCTCGGCCTACCCCGCGCGCGAGGCAAAGCGTTCTTCGGCGAGTTCGCGCTCGGCGTCGCGCGCAGTGCGCCGTCGGCCACGCTGCTCTTGAGTCAGGGCAGGTGACGCGGGCGGCCGCTCGTTTTCCCGCTTGCGCCCTCAGGTCACGCGTTCGGTGGACATCACTGCGTCGGGCCCGCTCACGCGCCGCCCCTCGACGATGCCACCGTCGGCGCCCATGGCGATGACGAGACCGACGTCGGCGAAGAGGCTGACGATGGGCGTCACCCACGCCGGATCCTGCCAGACCGCATCGAAGGCGTCGCTACCGGGTTCACGCAGGAAGATGCAGCCGGCACCGCTCGCCCAGATGCGCCCCGCCACGTCCACGGCGGCGGCCGGTAGATCGGGCTTGCCGCGCAAGAACCAGTGGCTCTCGCCGCTGTCGTCCACGCAGATCACGAGACCTTCGCTGCCGGTGGCGACGCCCAAACGCCGTTCGGCGCGCCCCGCCGACGACAGGAGCGCGCGCACCCGCGGGATGTCCAGGAAATCCACCTGCCACATCAACGGGTGATAGAGCGCCGCGAAACCCGCGCCGTCATGGCGACGGCCGACGATCAGCCAACGTTCGTCTCCGACTCTCGAGATGGCGCTCACGCGCGCGACGTCGTCGAGGCGCAGCGGCTTGAGCCAGCGCCGAGACGACAGCGCGTAGAGCACCGGCGGACGGTTCTCGGTTTCACCGACTACCACCGCCAGATCGTCGAACTCACCGCTGGCGAGCGAGAAGCTGACCTCCGCCGAGGGCCCGCGCACGACCTCGGACACACCATCGGCGGAGTAGGTTGCGAGCGTCGCTTGATCGCCTCCTACGAGCCAGCTGCCAGCCGACATGCGCTGCACGAAGCGAATGCCTCGATCGTTGGGCAGCTCGTCCATGGGCGCGTCGAGCCAGCCCGTACCGTTCCAGAAGCGCAGGCCCACGTTGGTCGCAGCCAGGCAGCGCCCGTCGCCGTCCCACGCCACGCTGCGCACCACCTGATCGTCGCCGGGCAGGTGACGCACCGTCCAGCTCCAGCCCGATTGGGGCAAGGCGCTGGTGGGCGCGCCGGGCACGATGCTGTCGATGCGTCGTGACGTGGCCGGCCGCGAGCGAGGCCCGCTCTTGAGCCAGGGCAGCACCATGGACGCGAACATGGAGGCAGTGCGCGGGCGCTCCTCGGGCCGCTGAGCCGTCGCCAGACGAATGGCCAGGTCGATGCCCGCCGCTGCCGCGGGCTGCTCGCGAAGCTCCGGGCTCAACATGCTCGATTCGAGGATGCTCGTGCGTTCGGGTTTGCGAATGAGCCCCAGCGAGTCCAGGGCGTTCCGGGTCGGGAACAGACCGCGACCCGTGAGCATGAAATAGAGGTCGACGGCGAACGTGAAGACGTCGCTCCACGATCCGATGCGCCGGTCATCGAGCGCGGCCTGCTCGGGCGGCGCGTATCCCACCGTCCCCACCACGATGCCGCCGAAGGTCGCGTTCATGCCGATGGGACGCGCCAAGCCGAAGTCCGTGATCTTGAAGATCTCGCTGTCGCCGAATCCGCAACACAAGACGTTGTTGGGCGTCAGGTCGCGGTGGATGACGCCGACCTCGTGCACGGCATCGAGCCCCTTCGCCATGCAGTCCACCGCCAGCGCCGCGCGCACCGGATCGAAGGCATGCCCCGTCTTGTCGACGCTGTACGCGACGCGTTCGGTGAGCGTCGTTCCCTCTGCTCCGCCGTGGACGTACTCGAGGGCCAGCCACGGCAGCTCCAGGTGTCGGTTGGCGTAGTAGATGGGCAGGACGCCCGTGTCGATCATGCGCACCACGAACGGAGTCGGCGGCACGCGGCTGTTCAGGCGCGCGAGGGCGGTCGCCTCTTTGTCCACGACCAGGCGAGCCGTCTCACCCGCCTGGGCCACGTAGTGGGGCTTCAGGAGCTTCAAGACGACCGGGGACTTGCCGTCGCTCGCGTGCCGCATTCCGAAGTAGGCGATGCCCATGGCTCCGGTGCCGAGCAGCGAGCCCAGGCGAAACACGACGCCAGGCTCACGCGTCGAGAGGATTTCCTGCTGCGCCAGTGAGCTCAGCGACTCGTCGTGATCCGGGATGTGAACGACCACAGGGGGTCCGAAAGGATATCGAAGGTCAAGAGCCAGCGTCCATCGCTCTTTGGGGCCGAGGCTTGCGTGCGATGCCGCGGACGCTCGGCCGCACGAAGGGAAGCGCTTTCCGAACGCTTTCTCGCTGCATCGACTCGATCTCGAAGCCCTGGGCGACAATCGCCAGGTGCGTGCGCCGGGTCAGGTGACAGCCGGCGGCGATGCGGCACCAGACCGGCTCGATGCGACGCTGCCAGGCCAGACGCTCTGGACGGTCGTCGGCGGCGACGTGCTCGAGGAACGCGAGCGCGCCGCCGGGTTTCAGCACCCGCCACACCTCGCGGAGCGTCGACTCGACGTCCCCCACGCTGCAAAGCACGAGCGTGGATACGACCCAGTCGAAGCTCCCGTCGTCGGCGAGCAAGCTCTCGGCCCCCGCCGCCACGACCTCGATGCTCCGCGAAGAACGCTCGACCTTCCGCGCGAGCTTCCGCCGCATGTGCGGGTCGGGTTCGGCGAGCACCAGCCGCTCCACACGCTCGCCGTAGTGCGGCAGGTTCGTCCCGGTACCCGCACCGATCTCGAGGACGTTGCCGGACGCGGGGCGCAGGAGCTCGGCGCGCCATGCACCGAGGCAGGCCTCCTCCGTCTTCCGCATGAAGCCGTCGTAGATCCCTGCGAGGAGCCAGGACATGGGTTCAGCATCGCACGTCATGGACTGGCACGCTCGACGAGCCTGGCCTACGGTCCTCCCCATGCGCCGGCCCCACGCGTGGCTGCTCTCGCTGGTGACGGCCGGCTGTACCGCGGCGGCTCCGACACGACCGGCCCCGGCGCCCGCGCCGCCGCCGCCTCCGTCCGCCGGGAGTCCCGCGACACCCGCGCCCGTTGCGACGGTTCCGACGCCGGCGAGCCCGCCCGACGCGGCCTACGCCGGCCACGAAGATCTCGAGGAACCCGACGACGACACGGACGACTTCGGCGAAGCCCCCGAGCCGGCGCCGACGCCCCGCGGTCCCCACCCTCTGGACGGCCTATCCAAGGCCCAAATCGCGCATCTTTACGCCGACGATCCCAAGAGCATCGGCTCGGTGTCGCTGGGCCGCCCGAGCGCGGGAGCGCTGGTGAACGGCGTGCCCATGCCGCGAGGGGAAGGCTGGAAGTTGATCGACCCGGGTCACGCCTACGGCACCCAGGAGACCGTCGACTATCTCACGGCCGCCATCCGCCGTGTGCGCGCGCGCTACCCGGACGCCCACGACGTCTACATCGGTCACATCAGCGCTCCGAAGGGCGGCGCCCTTCGCCCGCACATGAGCCATCAATCCGGACGCGACGTCGATCTCAGCTACTTCTACCTCGACGACTCTGCGCGCTGGTACCGCCGCGCCGACGAAAACAACTTGGACCGCGAGCGCACCTGGGCCTTCGTGCGCGCGCTCGTCATCGACACCGACCCCGAGCTCATCCTGATCGATCGCTCGCTCCAGTTGCTCTTGAAGGAGCACGCTCTCGGCATCGGAGAAGATCCCGAGTGGATCCGGAGTCTGTTCGACGGCATCCCCGGCAAAGTGCGCCCGCTGATTTTCCACGCCAAGGGCCACGCGACGCACCTGCACGTGCGGTTCTTCGCTCCCGTGTCGCAAGAGACCGCCCGGCTCGCCTACGATCTCTTCCAAGCGCGCGGCTTCGCGAGCGGCGCCACGGCCTTCGTTTCGCATCGCGTGCGGAAGGGCGAGACTCTGGGCATGATCGCCCGCAAGTACGGCACGACCGTCACCGAGATCCGTCACGCCAACGGGCTCCGCTCGAACCGGATCCGCGAGAAGCAGGTCTACAAGATCCCGAAGCGTGGGAGCATCGGCCGGCCGGCCCCGTTCTCCGTCCCGGCGCGCAGGCTGCCGCCGCCAAGCGGCCGTCATGCCGAACGCGTACCGGGCTGAGCCGGTGGACGAACTTCGACATGCGCGGCAAGATCGAGCGGATGAAGAACCGCGTGGCTCGAGGTTTCGTGGCTTGCCTCTGTTCTTTGACGTCACTCGCGTCGCTCGGATGCGGATCGGGCGACGACGATGCGAAGGCGGGAACCGGCGGTTCGGGAACGGGCGGCGCAGCAGGTGGCAGCACCGGCACGGGCGGCACCAGTGCGAGCGGTGGTTCGGGCGGCGGAACCGAGCCGCCGATCGTCGATCCCAACGGGCCCAAGCAGTTTCTGACCTGGGACGGCGGTTCGGGGCCGGGCGCTCAGCACTGGAACACGCACCTGGGTTTCGCCTGGAAGAACAAGGGCGGTGACTGGCTCGACGCCAATCAGACACCGCAGGGCGACGTGCCCTACGTGACCGCGAGCGTCAGCAGCGTCGGACGGGTCACCCTCGACGTCACGACGCTGGTCGGTCGCTGGCTCGGCAACTCGGAGAACCGAGGCTTCTTCCTCCGCACCGATCAGGCGTTTCCCTTCCAGTTCGTCGGTCGCACGGCGACCGACTCCGCTCAGCGTCCTGCGCTCGAAATCAAGACCGACCAAGGGACGTTCTTGGCGCCGCCGACGGCCAACGCGCGCTGGTCGCCGTCGTCGCTCCTGGCAAGCGACACCCGCGCTGCGTTCGCCGTGGACAGCAGCACGAATCGCGCCATCGTCCAGTTCGACCTCAGCGCGGTCAAGGGAAAGCTCGAGAGCGCAACGCTCGGGCTCAGCACGAGCAAGGTCGACAAGCCGGGAACGTTGCGCGTGTTCGAAGCCGATCCCCCCATCTTCCGCGTAGGCGGCGGCGGCACTGCCCCGACCCTCGGCATCGCCAAGGGCTACCCCACCGATCAGGGACTCGGCAGTCACCCGAGCGTGCTGTTCGCTGGCGACTTCTCGGACATGTCGGCCTATCGCGGCCAGTGCAAGAGCACCCAGGCCAAGGACCCGGCGACCGGCCTGACCGAACTGAAGGGCGAGTTCGTGGCGGGTGAGCTCTTGAGCTGCGACCTCCGTCGTGACGTGACCGGCGCCAAAGGCGACGGCATACCCGACAAGCTCGAGAAGGCGTTGTACGCGCGCTACTACGTCTACCTCGAGAAAGACTGGGGCTCGACCGTGGACGCGAACAAGATGCCGGGCTGGGACCTGCGCTTCGGCTGGTGGAACCCTGCGAGCGGCGGCTACTGGCAGGCCACCACCGGAAACGGCGGCTCGCCAGGCACCGGGCTCCGCGTCTGGAACGCCACCGCCAAGCGCTTCGAATTCGAAGGGCACTCGCTGCGCGGCCACGGCGGCGAGAAAGCCGGCGACGGAAACTACTACGACGACCTGACCTGGGTGGGCGGCTACATCTACAACTTGGACCAAGTGGGGCCGTACGGCGAAGGCATACGCTGGCCCTACACGGTGCTCTCGAAGGAGCGTTGGTTCTCCATCGAGCAGTTCGTGCAAGTGAACAGCGTGACGGGCCCCTTCGACACGGACGGAAACGGCACTGCCGTGGGAGATGGCGTCTATCGGGTATGGGTGGATGGCGTGCAGGTCTTCGAGCGCACGAACTTCCGTTGGACCCGACACCCGGACTACGGCCTCCAGGGCTTCTGGTTCAATTGGTACCATGGGGGAACGAGCGCACCCACGGCGCCCATGCACTACCGGATGAACTCGTTGGTGATCGCCCGAGAGTACATCGGTCCGCGCAGCGCGAAGTGAGTCACGGCCGGCCTTTGGTCTTCGTCAGAAGCTGCCCATGGGCGGTCCTAGAAGAGTCGCTCGAGTGCATCGAGCACGGGCCGGAGGGCGAAGAGCCACAGCGCGAGCGCCGCTAGCGAAAGCAGCGAGAGCTGCACGGCCCAAATCACCCACCAGCGCCAGTTGGTGATGCGCGGCGCGGGGATGTTCATGATCCCATCGGCCACGTAGGCGCCGCCGAGCTGGCGCCGCAGGCAGATCAAGACCTTGCGCCCGCTTTCCGCCGGCAAGGCGCGACGCAAGCGCGCATCGATGCGCACGGGCAGCGGCGCGTCGCCGGCGTACACGCGGGCCCGCCCATCGGGCATGACTTCGACGCTGCCGCTCACCCAGCCTTCCGGGCTCCCGCTTTGGCTGAGCTCGAGGAACGTCGTAGTCTCCGGCAGCGTGATGGGAGCCGTGAAGCGCGGCACCAGCGGTAGGACGAAACCGACGCCGCGCCCGCCCGCACCGATCATTCCGACGGCGCCCACGAGCCCACCGGAGAGCATGCCGACGCTGAGCACGCCGAACGCGGCTTGACCCACGACGAAGAAGCCGCGGGCGAGTTGCCCGATGGCGATCACGCCCGTGGCAACCTGCCCGATGGCGAAGAACCCAGTCGCGAACTGGCCGATGGCAATGAAGCCGGTCGCTTCTTGACCGACGTCGATGAAGCGGCCCATGAGCGCGTCAGCATATCCGAGCCCGCCCGAGGCGTGTAGGCTCTCGGGGTCTTGTATTGGGTGAAGGTGAACGCCGAGTTCCAGTGTCGCGCGTGCGGACACCTCTCGCCCCTCAATCACCTGGACCTCGACGGCTCGGTGCGCTGCCTGCGCTGCGGGCTCGATCAAGCCTTCGCCGAGACGTCCTGGCAGAAGGCGCTCGCCCATGCCCACGCGGTCGCCGACCTGGCCGGAGCGCCCGAGGGGCGCAAAGCCGACGAGTGTTTCTCCATCGAACAGGAGAATCCGTTCCGAGCCGGGCCGAGCGCGCTGTATCAAGAATCCGGGTTCGTGCTCGAACGCGGCATGCAGATCCCGAGCACGATGCGCCTCTACGCGGAGCTCGGCGAACCGCGCTGCGAACCCTGCGGCGGAGTGCTCCAGCTCGACGCGCGCGCTGCCGACTTCCACCTGCGTTGCACCCACTGCAACGACGCGCGCGTCTACCGCTTGCCCCCCGAGGCGCTGCGCCTGAGCCCTGGGCTCGTTGCCGTGATCCAAGACGAACACCGAAGCGATCAGCTCGTCACACGCGTAGAAGAGAGCACGAGTGACCCCGGCGTCGTTGCGCTCCGTTGCCCGAGCTGTGGCGGAGGGCTCCAAGTCCGCCCCGGCACCCGCGTCGTGACCTGCACCTACTGCCGCACGTCCTCGCGCATCCCGCAGAAAACCCTGCTTCGGACCGGAGATCCGAACGTGCAGAAGGAAGCGTGGTGGCTCGCGTTCCAAGGCCCGTCGCCGCTGCGCCGGAAGCTCGAACGCGATCCGCGCTCGCCACGTGAACCGGGTGACGAGCTGACGGACATCAAGGTCCGTGAACCAGACAAGGCGAAACGGCCGCGCGGTCTCGATCTCGCATTGGTGATCGCGCTGCCGCTCCTCCTGCTCGCCTTCGCGGGCCTGCTCGACCTCTTCGTGCTCGAGGCCTTCGAGCTCGATCTGCCGCTCTGAGCCGCGGAGAAACGCCCACTCCACCCCGAACGCTCGCGCGAGTTCCATCGGCGCGGAAGTTGGCCTATGACGCCGCCTTCGCCGTGCCCGTCCTCGAGCACAAGCGCCGCGTGCGCATCCCGGATCCCGAAGAGCCGCCCATGCCGCGACCGCGGCGCTCCCCCGTGCTCGCGGTCGGACTCGGAGCTTGGCTCGCGTCCGTGGCCTTCGCTTGGGGGGTGAACGCCGGGACGATCCCGGTCGGCCGCTGGCTCGACGAAGGGAGCGCCGAGACACCCGTGCGCAGTGAACCTCGCCGTGCGCGACGAGACCTTCTCGCCGAGGCTCCGACGCCTCGAGCCGCGACGCGCCCAGCCGAACTGCCACCGCTCGCACCGACGCCGCCCTCCGACGAGACTCCGCGCGTCGAGGCGCTGCCCCTTCCCACCGAGACTCCGTCGGAGGTCGCAGAACGCCCTGCGGGCGCCGAACCGCCGCCTACCGCGCCCGAGCCCGCCGTCGCGGCCAGAGCGCCCGAGGTCGAGGAGCCGAAGGCCGAAGCGGCCGAAACGCCGCCCGCGAAAGCGCCGCCGTCGCCCGCCGTCGAAGACCGCGGCCCCGGCGCGAGCGACGGGACCTCCTGCGAAGCCGCTGCCGCGCGCTATCGAGAAGAGATCGCGATCGGCTCCGGTGCGAAGGCGCCGAAGGATCTCTCGGCGGAGGACTACGCCAAGGTCCTGAACCGAGGCGGCTACCTCGATGGCTGCGGTGTGCCGGACAGCGCCCGCGTCGACGTGTGCGCTGCCGTGCAAAACGGTCGCGCCGTGGGCGTCACCGTCCGCATCACGCCTCGAGCTCCGGGCGCCGAACGCTGCGTCGCACGCAAAGTGCGCTCGCTAGCGTTCCCGTCGCACCCGAAGCTCGACGTGGCTCGCACTCGATTCGAGTGATCGTGTCAGCGCCGACGGCGCAGCAAGAGCCCTAGCGCCAAGAGCGCGCCGAGCGCACCGCGCGAGGACGAGCTCGAGCCGGGGACGCTGCACCCGCAGCCGCCGCTGTCACCGCTGCCGCCGCCCGCGAAGCCAGCACCGCCATCGAAGGTCGCGCCGCCGAAGGAGGAGCCACCGCTCGATGCGCCGCCCGTCGATGCGCCGCCGCTCGATGCGCCGCCGCTCGACGCGCCACCGGTCGCTGCGCCGCCCGTGCCCGAACCCGCGGCTCCGCCCGCACCGGCCGCGCCGCCCGTGGCTGCACCGCCCGTGCCGCCCGTCGCCGCGCCGCCCGTGCCGCCCGTCGCCGCGCCGCCCGTGCCACCCGTCGCCGCGCCGCCCGTGCCACCCGTGGCGGATCCACCCGTACCGCCGGTGCCGCCCGTGCCGGCGTCTTGGCCGGCGCACAGGTTCGCGGGCGTCGCGCTGTTCTTCGGTGCCGGCGCCACGGCAGTGAAGTCGTTGCCGTTCTGGTTCGTGTCCTGGCAGCCACCCTGCTTGCGCTGTGCAGCGTTGGTGATGCTGGGCGCGGGTGCCGCCGCGCTGCCCTCGTACCAACTCGCGGTCGTTCCGTAGCCGACGAGATCGAGCACGTTGGCGCTCGCGGCGCACGGCGTTGCCCCGCAGGCGTTCAACGGCGTGCCGTGGACCAGCGCGACCTTGCCCGCGCTGAGCGAGATGTTCGTGCCCGCGGTGTGATCGGCGGTCGGCAGAGCTTGACCCGTTCCACCGTCGGTCACCGGGCCCTCGGCCAGCGCGACCAGGAAGTACTTCCCGGCGGCGAGCGTGGCCGCCGGCAATGCCATGGCGTTGGCCCCGGTGAAATCACCGGTCGCCGAAGCGTATTGCAAGTACACGTTGGCGAGGGATGCGCTGGCGCTGCCCCGGTTGAAGATCACGACGTAGTCGTTCTTGTAGGGCGCGTTGTTACCCGAACCGCCGTAGACCTCGGCTACGACGAGGCCGCTCGGCGCGGGGCCCGCGTCCACGCCGCCGCCGTCCCCCGCGTCGGTGCCCGTGTCGGCTCCCGTGTCGGCGGCGGCGTCGGTCGCACCGCACACGATGGCGGCCGTGGCCGAATTCTTGGGTGTGGGCGCCCCGACCTCGAAATCCTGCGCATTGTTGTCGGTTTCCGTGCAACCGCCCGCCTTGCGCTTGCCCGCCGTCGTGGCGCTGAGCGCCCCGACCGCACCGGAGCCTTCGAACTGCTGCGCGCTGCCGTAGCCGACGAAGTCGACGATGTTGGTGGTCGCACACGGCGTGGCCGTGGTGCCGCAGGCGTTCAGGGGCTGGGACACGAGGGCGACCTTGCCATTGGCAGCAGCGAGCGCGATGTACGTCGCGCTGGCGTCGGGGGTCGGGAGCGCCGCGCCGACGGCAGCGTTGCTGTTCAACTGCACCAAGAAGTACTTGCCCGGCGCGACGGAGACGTTGGGCAAGGCCACTATGTCTTGGGTTCCCGCGTCCGCCGCGGCGTTGTAGGTGAACGCCGAACCGGTCGCCGCGTACTGCAGGTAGAGACCATTGAGCGAGACGCTGGTCGTGCCGCGATTGAAGAGCACGACGTAGTCGTGGGTGTACGTCGCATTGGCGTTTCCGCCGCCGCCGTAGACCTCGGCGATGACCAGACCGCTCGAGAGCGCTTGCGTCGCTTCGCCGACGGATTCGGGTCCGTTCGCCTCGGAAGAGCAACCCGCGAGGCTCGCCCCGACGACGGCAAACGCGGTGACAGTGGCGAGCGCGAGGCGCGGAAGGATTCCGGACTGGGTCTTGGTACGCATCATGGTTGGACTCCGTTGCTGAAGCGCTGAGGGTCTTGGCTCAGGGCGTGGTGACCCTGGGAAAGAATGGATTGGTGTCCCGGACCCGCCCGAGCGGCGCGTGCTCACCGCCGTAGGCGTGACCTGGGTAGAGGACGATGTGGTCCGGCAGCGCCGAGAGGCGCTGGCTCAGCGTACGGCGCATCTCCTCGGGGTCTCCACCGGGCAGGTCGACGCGACCGCAGCCCTGGAGGAAGAGCGTGTCGCCGGCGATGAGCGCGTCTTTCACGCGAAAGCACGACGACCCCGGCGTGTGCCCGGGCGTATGGAGCCACTCGATCTCGATCTCGCCCACCGCGACCTTGTCCCCCGAATCGTGGAGCGAAAGGTCCGTCTTCGAGATGCCCGTGACCTTGCGCACGCCATCCGCCTCCAGCCGGTGAGCGTGCACCTTGCACGCGGCGAGCTCCAGCAGATCGGCGATCCCCTGGACCCCGAAACCGAACAGGCCGCCTCCGACGTGGTCCGGGTGATAGTGCGTGGCGAGCGCACCGACGAGCTTCATGCCGTCGGCGGCGACCTCGTCCAGGATCCCGCGCACGTCCCAGGCCGGATCCACCGCGACACATTCGCCTTTGTCGCGATCGCCGACGAGGTAGACGAAGTTCTGCATCTGGCGCCCGACGCTGCTCGCTTTCCCGACGTCGCGCCCGACGAGGAGTTGCCGGAGATAGAGCTCGCCCACGGCGCGAGCAAAGCACGCGAAGCGTGCGCCCACCAGTCGCTCCGGCATTCGACGGGGGTGAAACGCTCCGGCCCGCGGTAGTATGCGGCATGTTCGCGAGGGTCTCGGGTCTGGTCGTCGTCGTGGCGCTCTCCGGCGGGTGCGACGACGGCAGCTCCGACGGCGCCAGTGGCGGCACGAGCGCCAGTGGCGGCACGAGCTCCAGCGGAGGCGCGAGTTCTGGCGGCGGTGCGAGCGGCACCGGCGGCAACGCCGGTGGTGGCGCAAGCGGCTCCGGGGGCGGCAGTGGAGGCGCGAGCAGCGGAGGCGCGAGCAGTGGAGGCGCGAGCAGCGATGGAGCCAGCGGCAGCGGGGGCGCTGGCAGCGGAGGTGCCAGCAGCGGGGGGACGGGCGGCACCTCGGCCTTCGGCAAGTCGTTGCGGTTCCACGGAACGGGTCAGAACGACATCGATCGCGTGAAGATCCCCATCGACGCGCCGGAACGACCCGCCGACATCGGCCAAGGGGACTTCACCATCGAACTCTGGCTGGCCGTCGCCGCTGGTGAGAACCAAGCGACCAGTTGCGTTGCCGGAGGGGACGGCTGGATCAACGGCAACATCCTGCTCGACCGCGACGTGTACGGGCCCGGCGACTACGGCGACTTCGGGCTCTCGCTCTACCAGAACGGCCTGGCGTTCGGCATCTCGAAGGGCAACTCGGGGACCACGATCTGCGGCGCTACGAACGTGCAAGACGGCGGTTGGCACCACGTCGCCGTCACCCGCGTGAGCGCCACCGGGCAAGTCCGGCTCTGGGTCGACGGGAAGCTCGACGCCAGCGGCACGGGTCCCACCGGCGACGTGAGCTACCGGGACGGACGCTCGACGGCGTACCCGAGCTCCGATCCATTTTTGGTCTTGGGCGCGGAGAAGCACGACGCGGGCCCGGCCTATCCTTCCTTCGCCGGCTACCTCGACGAGCTCCGCCTCTCGAGCAGCGTGCGCTACACGGCGCCGTTCACGCCCAGCGCGACGCCCCACGCGCCGGATGTGTCCACGCTCGCGCTCTATCACTTCGACGAAGGCTCCGGCACACAACTTCTCGATTCCTCCGGCGCCGCCGGCGGACCGTCGCACGGACTCTTGAAGGTCGGCGGTCCGAAGAACGGTCCGACCTACAGCAGCAACGTTCCGTAGACATGCGCATCCTGCCGCAAATCGGTGAGACCTTCGCCAGCGTGTACCGCATCGACTCCCGCCTCGGGCGCGGCGGGCACGGTGCCGTGTTCAGCGCGACCGATCTTCGCCTCGGCAACTCAGTAGCATTGAAGATCCTGCTTCCGGAACAGCTCGAGGAGAAAAGCCGATTTCGACGCGAAGCGGAGCTGGGCGAACGCTTGACCGACCCGCACAGCGTGCGCCTCATCGCCCACGGTGAAGACGCGGCGGGCCTGCCCTTCATCGCGTTCGAGCTCCTGGATGGTCAGGCGCTGAATCGCGTGCTGGAGGAGCGCGGCGCTTTTCCCGTGCAGAAGGTGGGTGAGATCGGCGCCGCCATCCTGCGCGCGCTGGGCGAAGCACACGAGCTCGGCATGGTGCACCGCGACATCAAGCCCGCCAACATCCAGCTCTGCACCTACGGTGGGGTGCCCGATTTCGTGAAGGTGCTCGACTTCGGCATCGCCAAACGCTCCGCGCGCGACGCCACCCAGCTCACCGCGACGGACGTGGCGGTGGGCACCGCTCGCTACATGGCTCCCGAGCAGCTCCAGGGAGGCCAGATCAGCGCGGCGACCGATCTGTATTCGCTGGGGCTCGTGATGGCGGAAATGCTCACGGGGGAGCCCGTGTTCCGCGGCTCGACCATCGACGTGTGCTTGGCGCAGGTGGCGCCGACACCAGTGCCGCTCGATCCGCGAGTGCTCGCTTCGCCGCTCGGGGGCGTGATCGCCCGGGCCGTGCAGAAACGCGCGTCAGAGCGCTTCGACTCGGCTCGAGACATGGCGGCAGCACTCGCCCAGGTGTTCGATCCGTTCACGGACGAGACGAAAGACGACGCCTCCCCCCAGGGGGACTTCTCCGACGACACGCAGGATGAGCCGGTCGTACACGACGATTTCTCCGACCAGACGACGGTGATGGAGCCGAACGCCCCGGCGGCGCTCCCCGTGATCCCCATGGCGGCGCCAGCACGCCCGGTTCCACTCGCCTACCCCGTCGGACCGAGCCTCGTGCCCCTCTCCACACCGCCGTTCCTGTCGCCGCCCGTCGCTTCACGACGCAGCGGCTCGCGCGCGCTCGTGGTGGTGCTCGCTCTCGTCGCGCTCGTCCTGTTCGCGCTGCTCGTCGGCCTCGGCGGCTGGCTCTTGCTCGGGGAAACCAGCCCCTCGGATCCGCCGCCGATGCCGACGCGTTGAGCTCGTGCGTCGGGCCGGCTACTCGGGCGACGCCTCGTTCGTCAGGGCGACGTAGGCGCGGCACTGCTGGCCGCGCAGCGACGGGCACGGAGGCTGGGCCGTCGGCACGCTGACGCCCGGCACTTCCGACAGCACGACGCTCGAGGCACGCCCAGAGTTGGCGCTGACGTCGTAGCTGGCCTCACCCGAGAACTTCTTCAAGTTGAATCGCCACTCGGCGCGGCTGTCGCCCGGGGTGTCCACCGAGACGCGAAGCTTCGAGCCCTTGCGGAACACGTGGCTCATGGCGGCGATTCCCACGCGGACGGGTGTCCATTCGCCTGGCACGAGGAGCTTCTCGTCCTCCTTGCGGTAGGTGTGCTCGGGCCAGAGCTCCGTCGCGGCCGCGTCGAGGGCGCGGTGGCTCGCACGGAGCCAGCCACTCTGGACGAACATCTCCTGACCGTCGGCGCGGATCTCGCTCAGGTTCACCTCGACGTCGGCGTCGTCGACGTTGCTCCTCAGGAACAGGTCTGCGCTCCCGGGGCCTATGACGACCAGATCGGCGGCGAGCGGAGCGCTCTCCCAAGCGACCGCCTTGCCGGTTTCCAGCGGCTTCCACTCGTAGCCCGGCAGGAGATCCCAGACGTTGCCGCCGGGAGCGAGGATGCCGCGTTGTCCGGCGCCCGGATCGAGGTGGAAGCGCGAGGCCCCCGTGGCCGAGCCGGGAGCGGAGTCACCCAGGGTCCCGTCGGGCTGGAAGTAGAAGCGCCGCGCGACGCTGCCAGGGATGGGCCACTCGGTGAACTTCTGCTCGAACGAGCCCTGCGGCGCGCCGAGGGGCACGCTCCCGCCGGCCTCGAACAGCACGCGGACCTTCGGCTCGCTCTCGTAGGCGGCGCGCGCGTCTTCGTACTTCGTGTATTGCTCGAAGCGCTCCGGCGGCAGGTCGAGCTTCACCTTGAAGATCTCGTCGAACAGGAGCGGCACCAGCGTGCGGATGCCCGGCTCGACGCGAGGCAGCTGGTGAGCGACGTAGAGGTCGAGGAAGTACTTCCACTCGAGCAAGTCCTGCGGCCCGAAGGCGTCCGGGTGCACGCCGTTGTAGACCGTGAATCGAGTCAGCTTCGAATTGTCGAACTGATCGAGCAACGTGAAGAAGAAGGGCCCTGTCTGCTCGTCCTGCCACGCGCCCGCGAGGAAGACCGGCACGTCGATGTCGCCCACGAACTTCGTGGGGTTCAGCGGGCCGGCGACTTCGTCCGTGTAGTAGGGGTTGTCGTAGGCCTTCTGGATGATGTCGAGCTTCTGCGAGTGCAGGAGCTGGTTTTCTTTGCAAACGTCGTCGCCGCCGTCGACCTTCGCTTGCTCCCAGCCCTGTCCGTAGGGGTCGGCTTTGTCGAGGACGTTCTGCGCCCACGAGATGGCGAAGCCGTCGTTCAAGATGCCACCCGGCACGAGCGTCGACACCGTGTTGCCGATGACCGAGAGCGGCGTGATGGCCGCGAGGCTCGGTGGGTGCATCTTGGCCACGAAGAGCTGCGAGATCCCCGGGTACGAGAGCCCCGTCATTCCCACCTCGTGGCCTTTGACCCAGTCCTGGGCGGCGACGATCTCGATCACGTCGTAGCCGTCGAGGAGCTGGAGCGGCTCGAAGAAATCGTAGGGACCACCCGAGCACCCCGTACCGCGCATGTTCACGCCGACGGTGGCGTAGCCCATCAGCCCGGCGATGAGCGCGCTCGGGTCCGAAGGCGCGTCGCACAGCACGGGCAACGATCCGCAGAGCGACGCGTAGTCCCCGATGGGCTCGCCGGGCTTCGACGGATCGTAGCCCGAGTAGTTCACGACCGTGGGGTACGGGCCTTTGTCGGCGGGCCCGGGCAACGTCACGTAGGCCGAGAGTTTCGTGCCGTCGCGCATGGTGAGGTACTGGGAACCGGGTCCGAGCTTCTGCTTCGCGTAGAAGCCGTCGGGCGCGACGAGGCTGGTCTCCGAGTAGACCTCGAGCTCCGCGCTCTCTTCGCTGGCGCTTCGCACGCGATAGCCTTTCCCGGGCGCGATCTCGCGGAACACCAAGCTGCCTTGCGGGTCCGCGGTGCCACTCTTCACGCTCGCACCTTGGGCGTTCACCAGGTCGAGCTCGACCCCCGGCTTGGCGTGCGTGACGTAGACCTGCTGCACCGTACCGGTGGTCGTGAAGCTCGCGAGCGGCAGACTGCCGCCACTGCCTCCCGAGCCGCCGCTCCCCAAGGCGTTCACGGTGAACCGTTCGTCCTCACCACAAGCCGAGAGCGCGAGGAGCAGGAATGCCCCGAGGAATGTCCGCCGCATGGGTCAGGCATTCTGCCTACGGCACCGCGCGCCGGCAAACGCCGAATGGACTCGAAGCTTGCTCGACGGCCCGTTTGCGATCATCCTTCGCCCCATGCTTCGACGCCTTCTGCCCACCGCTGCCCTCGTTCTCTGCTCCCTCGCCAGCGTCCCCGCGCGGGCGGACGTAGCGCCGCCAGACCAGTGCACCACCGAGGGCGCGAGCTGCACCAACGCGCCACCGGACTACAAGACCAGCGGCACCTGCGTGAAATCCACCTGCCACAAGGCGACCCCCGACGGCTCCACCGACTATCCCTGCCTGCTCTGCGTGGCCAGCGATGGGGGGAGCGGGACGGGCGGCTCGGCAGGAGCGACGGGAACCGGCGGCGCGAGCACGGGCGGCTCCACCGCCACCGGCGGTTCCACCGCCACCGGCGGCACCAAGAGCAGCTCGAGCAGTGACGACGACGGTGGTTGTGCCGTTGGAGCGCCGAGCAGCGGCCGGGTGTCGGCGCTGATCGCGCTGTCCCTCGCCCTGGTTGGCTTCGGCGCGCTGCGCCGCGGCAAGCGCTGAGACGCATGGCCGGGCTCGCCGAGCGTGCGGTCCTGCCCCTCGACCGAGCGCGGAGCGCGCTGTATCGGGTCGCGCTCGGCATCCGCCCGCTGGCTCGTCTGATTACGCTGCGGGATCGTCGCGTCGCGCTCACGGCCAGCCTGCACGCGCTCGTCGCGTTCGCGCTCACGCTCACGGTACCGACCCTGCTCTTGGTGCTCGGGCCCATCTTCCTCGGCGTGCCCCACGTGGTCGCAGACCTCCGCTACCTGGTCCTTCGCCGCGGCCTTCCCAGGGCCTGGCTCGTGGCCATCGCCCTCGGCTGCGCCGGACTCGTGGGCCTGCGGGTGGCGCAGGAGCTCGGCAGCGACGCGGTGCGCATCGCACGCCTCGAATACCTGGTCGTCGGCCTCTGGCTGGGCGCCGCGGTCATCGCGGCCGTCCAGCGATCCCGGCGCTATCTCCGCGCCGGCCTCGCCCTCACCCTGATCGCCGGAGCGAGTGCCTACGCCCAGCGCGAGCCCTACGCCGTTCGTATCGCGTTCACGCACCTCCACAACCTCGTTGCCTTGGTGCTCTGGCTCTACCTATTCCGCGGACGCCTCCGCTCCGCCCTCCTGCCCTTGGGCCTGATTCTGGCCTTCGCCGCCGTCCTGCTCTCGGGCCGCACGTACTTCGTCACCGAGCGCCTCGGCTCGCTCGACCTCCTCGGCCTCCACGTGCTCGCGGCTTCGGACTGGCTCGCCCCGGGTTTCTCGTTCTACCCGGCGGCCGGCCTCACGTTGTCGTTCGCCTTCCTCCAGTCCGTGCACTATTCGACCTGGCTGCTCGTCGTGCCTCAAGAAGACGTGCGCGGACAAGGCACCGTTACCTTCGCGATGGCGGCCCGGTCCATCCAGAAGGAGTTCACGCGCCTCGGGCTCGTGTTGATCCTGCTGGGCCTGCTGGCGGTCCTCGTCGGGGCCTGTTTCGACGTCCACCGGGCGAAGAACCTCTACTTGTCGCTGGCGATGTTCCACGGCTACCTCGAGCTAGCCCTCGGCAGCTACTTCTTCGTCCGGGGCGGGCTGCCCAAGGCCTCCCTGGACCTCCGCCTCGACACGCCTCGGCCCGCCCCCGCCGTCGCGACGCTGTGACAGGTCGACTGGACTCATGGCGATTGCTCGTCCGGTCGTCGGACTCTAAAAGAAGCGTCCCATGACGATCCGTTTCCGACTTCCCGTTCGTTCGCTGTTCGTGACCTCGGCCCTCGCCCTCTCGCTCGCCGCCTGCTCCAAAGAAGAGCAGCCGAAGCCCGAGACCAAGCCCGAGAAGGTCGAGAGCGCCGCCGCCCCCTCCGCCGTCAAGACCGCCGACAAGCCCGTCGACAAGCCCGCCGAGACGCCCAAGGCGACCGGCTCGAAGCTCGGCGAAGCAGCCGGCAAGTACAAGATCGACGGCGCCCACTCGGCGGTGGTCTTCGCTTCGAAGCACTTCGGTGCAGGCTACACCTACGGCATGTTCACGAAGATCGACGGCAAGTACACCGTGGACGCGGACGCCTCCAAGTCCAGCATCGAGGTCGAGATCGGCGCCGACAGCCTGTTTACCGCGGTGAAGAAGCGCGACGACCACCTGAAGGGTCCCGACTTCTTGAACACCAAGCAGTTCCCGACCATCACCTTCAAGAGCAAGACGGTGAGCGAGTCGGGGGGAAAGCTGTCGGTGAACGGCGAGCTCACCCTGCACGGCGTAACCAAGCCCGTCACGCTGCAGATGGAGCACACGGGCAACGCGACCGTTCCCATGGACAAGAGCTTCCGCAGCGGTTTCCGCGGCACCGTCAGCATCAAGCGCAGCGACTTCGACATGAAAGGCATGCTCGAAGCCGCCAGCGACGACATCGAGATGACGCTCTCCATCGAGGGCGTGAAAGAGTGAGATTGCCAGGCGGAGCAGGCTGAGAATGCTGCTCGTTCAAGCCCTCGGCTTCGGCCTGATCCTGCCCGCACTCGTCGCTTTCGCCTTCGTGCTCGCCCTCGGCGCGCGCGAACCGGGCGAGCCACGCTTCCTCGCATGGCTCGCCCCGGCGCTCGGGCTCGGCCTCGCCTACGTGGCGGCGCACCTCGCCATCCACGGACCACGTGGCATTTTGCCCGCGGACACCATGCAGCGCCTGCCGCTCGTGGCAGGCGCTGCCGTGTTGCTGTCGCTCGCCGATCGCGCCGGAGCGAAGCTCGCGTGGCGACTGCTCGTGGACGCGGCGGTCGCGGGCATCGCCGCCGGCCTGCTCCTGTCGCCGCTCACCGCGCGCGGCGACAAAGCTCCACCGCTCGCGCTGGTGTTCGGCGTGTTCGTCCTGGGCGCGGTGCTCGTCATGCGCGCTTCGACCGCGCTCGTGCCGTCGGAGCGTCCGCTCGCCGGCGCGGTCGCTCTCGGCGTGCTCTCGGGGGCCCTCTCGGGGCTGGCCGCCCTCTCCGGCACCGCGCTCGTCGGCCAGCTCGGCGGCGCCGCGGCGGCGGGCGTAGGCGGGCTCACCCTGGCGCTCTTCGTGAGAAAGCGCGCCTCCCTCGAATCGGCAGGCCGCGTCGTCGGAGCCCTGTTCGCTTCGGTGCTCGGGCTCGCCTACTTCTATGCCGAGATGCGACCCGAGGTGCTCGCGCTCGGCGTAGCCGCGGCGCTCGCGTTCGGCGGCGCTGCGGTCGCCCTCCGCAAGCGACCCGCGCTCGGGCTCGGCCTGGGCCTTCTGATCGGCGGAGGCCTGCTCGGCGTCGCGGGTTACCGCGCCCTGCGACCGGCGGCATCCACCGCTGCGCCCGCGCCGGCCTCGAGCTCCGAAAACGCGACCGACAACGACTACGGCTACCAGTGAGCTCTCAGCGTCGACTCACGCCTTGATGCGCCGGCGCCGCACCAAGACCTCGCGCGGCACGCCGCCGTCTCCGCCCCGAACCAGCAAGAGCACGCTGCTGCCCTCCGGACCCCGGATGCGCTGAATCGCGCCTTCGAAACCCAGGCCGATCACGCTCACGCCGTCCACCGCGAGGATGCCGTCTCCGACCGCGAGGCGGGCTTCGGCCGCGCCTCCGCCGTCCACCAGCTTTCCGATGACGAGCGCGTCGTCTTTCGCGCCGAGCACCGCGCCGATGCCGACGAGCTCGATGCGCGGCTCTTCGTCGCTGGCCGTGGGCGCGAGCTCGATCTCGACGGGTCCGATGGCTTCTCGACCCTGCACCGAGAACCCGCCCAGCACCCGTGCGTGATGCCCGGCCGCGGCCGCGAAGATCGAGCGCTCCCCCGGGGCGAGCCCCGTGAGCTCGAAGCGACCCGCTCCGTCGCTGACCGACAGCGCGAGCAGGGCCGTGGTCGCTTCGCCGCCGGGTGCGCGGCCTTCGAGCGATACCTTCGCGCCTTCGATGGGAGCGTGGGTCTTTTCGTCCCGCACGACGCCGTGGAGGCTCGCGCCGCGGCCGAGGGCCGCGTCCGCACGCGTCTCGCCTTGGATCTCGAGCTCGCGATCGAAGCCTGGTGCGTAGCCCTTGGCGCCGAAGGTCACGACGTAGCGTCCCGGCCGGATGCGATCGAGTACGTAGCGTCCGTCCGCATCGAACACCGTGAGCGCACGCACCGCCGCGAGCGAGAGTGGTCCGTGGCGTTCGAACAGGATCACGCTGAACGCAACGAGCGGTTGCCCCGAGTCCTGGTCGATCACGCGACCGCTCAAGCTGGCTCCGCTCGCGAGCACCAGCACGAGGGGCGAGCCATCGGTCGGCACGCCTCGAAGCGAGGCGGGCGCCGACACTCCGTCGCTCGCGAGCAGGCTGTACTTCCCGGGTGCGAGCCCGCCGAGCTCGAACGCGCCGTCGCTCCCGCTGCGCGCGCGCTCCGGCAGGCGGCCGATTTCGGCAGCTGGGTTTTCGGGCTCGAGCTTCGCGACGACGGCGACGTCCCCGCGCGGCTCGCCGTCATCGCCGACGACGCGGCCCCGGATCCGGTGCGTGTCTTCTTCGCGCAGCGGCGCGAGCTTCACGACGAGTCGGCGAGAGAGCTGCACCGACGCGTCCACGCGCGCACGTCCCGGCCCGAACCCGACCTTCCGTGCTTCGACGATGGCGCCGTCCGGCGCCCGGAACGAGAACTCCCCGCGGGTGTCGGTCGAGAGTTTCGACTCGAACGCCTCGCTGCCCATCTCGAGATCGTCCCCGCCGACGACGCGGATCGACGCGCCTTCGACCGGCGCCCCCTTTGGGTCGACGACTCTTCCGCGGTATTCCACGGCGGGGTCCAGAAGCAGTGTGATCTGCCCGATGCCGCTCCCCGGTTTCGCCACCAGCGTGACAGGGCTCGCACCGAGCTCGGCGCTGAACGGCAAGAAGCCGGACTTCGCGATGCCGAGGAGCTCGTAGAGCCCGGCACGCTCCGGCTCCAGACGAAAGCGCCCCTCCGCGTCCGTCTTGGCGACGCGCGCCGCTTCGGGGCCGACGAAGGTGAGCTCGGCGTCGGGCACCGGCCGGCGATCTGCGCTCGAGAGCACCCGACCCGAAAACGCTCCGAGGGCGCCTTCGCGCGCGGGCTCCACGACCCCCTCGGCGAGGTCGATGCCTCGGTAGCCGCCCGCCCGAAGCTTCGGCCGCAGGCGGGCCGCGGCGCGACCCGAGCTCGCGCTCGCCGACGGCGCACCCGCCGCGCCTCGATCGCTCCCACCCGAGCGGTAGCGAAGCGTGACCCAGAAGGCCACCGCGACCAAGATCGCCAGGGCGACCATCCAGCGCGGGCGAGCGCGCGACATCGCGCCCGAGCGTAGCGGAATTCGCCGCCGTGCGTGGCCTCAGGGCTGAGCGTCGGGCGCGCCGCCGTCGACCGCGCCCGTCGCGTCCTTGCAGCAGCGGAAGCCGACTTCGTAGCCGAGGTAGGTCTCGCCGTGGCTCAACGTGATGGCTCGGCAGCGGTTCCGCACCGGTCCCCACCAGCCGCCCTTGATGCCCGAGCGATGCGGCGGGTTCTTCCAGGGTTGGCTCACCCATTCGTTGGCGTTCCCGTTCAGATCGTAGATCCCGAAGGGGGACACACACTCGGGATGCGAGCCGATGGGTTCGCGGCCATCCACGCGCTTGTACTCCGCGGCGCAACTCGGATTCGCGAGGCACTGGTCATAGGGCAGGAGGTGCTTCTGCGGCGTCTGGTAAGGCTTGTCGATGTTGCACTTCTTCGGGTCGCGCTCGTAACCGTAGGTGTAGGGCAGCATCTTTTCGCCTTCGCAAGCGAACGTGAACTCGCTCTCGGTGCAGAGCCGCTTGCCTTCTGCCTGACACACGCGCTCGGCGTCGGTCCAACTCACCAACGTCATGGGCAGCTCGCCCACCTTGCCGGGGTATTCGTAGCGATCCATGCAGTAGCTCATCTTGCGCGGTTCGGGCGCCGTGCTCGTGCACTTCGAGGCCTCGAAGCGTGCGCAGCGGTTTTCGTCCGCGCCGGCGTCGGGCGTGCTGAGCTGCTCGATACACCGCTGCTCGACGGCGCGACAATAGTCCCCCTGCACGAGCACCATCTCCTCGGGGCACTCGGGTTTTTCCACCTTGGGCGCCGCGGGCTCTTCGCTCGGTTTCTCCCGAGGGCTCTCGCTCTCCGCTCGCACTTCCTCTCGTTCCGGCGGCCGCACCTTGTCCTTGTGGGTCTTCTTCGCCTTCTTCTTGGCCACCGGAGCGCTCTTCGCCGCGGGTGGGGGGCTTCCGTCGTCGCTTGCGGCGCAGGCCACGAACGAGAGCAGTCCGAGGGGCAGGAGGAAACGAGCGAGCATCGATGCGAACCTAGCGAGCCCGGCCCGTTCGGCCGAGTTTTTGGCCATTTCGTTCCGGAGCGGGTAAGGCCTTCACGCTCGGGAGAAGGGTCGGGCTACGCTCGCTTCGTCGTGCGTCGAATCGCTCCTGTCGCGGTCGCGTCGCTGGTGGCGCTCGGCTGCAGCCCGGCGCCCGCACCGAGCAGCGCGAGCCCCCTACCCGAGTCGAGCGCGCACCCGCGCGCATCGGTCTCGGCAGCACCGCGCGCGGCTCCTTCCGCCGAACCGCCCGCGCCAGCTCCGGCGACGACCCTGCAGCTCGACCCCGACGGCAACGACGAAGTGCCGCTCGGTCCCGTCACGCTGCCTGCGAAGCCGCGCTTCGTGAAGGTCGGGCGCCATTGGGCGAGCCTCCAGCGCGTATGCGACTTCGCCGTCCGGGACGGCGCGCTCCTGATGGCTCATGCCACGCGTCCACTCGGTTTCACGGGCGCGACCCTCACGCGCTACTCCCCCGGCGAAAAGACGCCGTTCTCGTTGGTCTTCGACTGGAACCGACCCGGTGAGCCCGAAACCGGCGGCGCCGGCGGCCAGGGCTTTCTGCGCCTGCGCGACATCGGCGGCCGCATCTACGTGCCCGACGCCGATCCGCCCTACCTCGGCCTCGGCGTCGCGTTCGGCGTCGAAGGCTACGTGTTCGTGACCAACGAGGCCGGCGAGCTCCCGCGCGTCGGCGGCAAAGGCCACCGCCCCCCCAAGGCTCCGAGCGCCGAGCGTGGCGGCACGCTGCTCTTGCCCGGCGCTCTCCACGTGTTCGACGTGATCCGCTTTCGCGGCAAGCTCTACGCGTCGACGGGCGCCATGGTTCCCCCCAAGGCCACCGCGTCGCGCGCGCCCGGCACGCTCTTCGTGTCGGGAGACAAACCCGATCGCTGGGACGTTGCCTACACCTACGACGGCGCCAAGGGCGAAGCGGCAGTGCGCCTCTCGTACATGACCCGCTTTCGTGATCGCCTCTACGTCGCCGTGAGCCCGCTCTACGATCTCGATCGCAACGACTACGTCGTGCTCTCCCCTCCCCGCGACGCGACCGCGCTCTTGCCCGAGCACGCCCGCGCCGTCCAGGTCACCGCGTCGGGCGGCGCGCACACCCTCCGCTGGTACGCCGATGGCGGCCGGCTCTACTGGATCACCATCGGCGCCGACGGCGGGGAGCTCCGCGTCACCGAAGACGGCGACCGTTGGTCCAAGCTCGCTCTCCCGCCCGATGTCGGCCGCCCCACGGATCTGGTGCGCGCCGGCGAGCGGTTGTTGGTCCTCGCCGAGCGCGCCCTCGTCGAGCTCGAGCCCGCGGGGGCCAAGGTCCTCGTGCGCGTCGAGGAGGCGAAGTCCCCCTTCCAGCTCGACGACGCCTACTGCTCGGCCCCGCTCACCGTGTTCGAGGGCCGTTTCTACGCCGGAGATCAGCGCCGGGGCGCGCTATTCTCCCTCGAGGAAGCCAATTGACCCGAGACGGTGCATCCGAGTTGTCTACGCAGGGACTTTTTGCTACATGACGCGGCCCTGCCGGTCCCCATCGTCTAGCCCGGCCCAGGACACGGCCCTTTCAAGGCTGTAACACGGGTTCGAATCCCGTTGGGGACGCTGAGTTACTGAACCTGCTGTCAAGCACCCCACCCACCGACGCGGCGCCCTCCAACTGGAACCGGGGCCCGTCGGGGGTCCCTACCGGCCGAGCGACGATCGGCCCCTCGAAGATGGTCGTCAGGACGGCGCGCGCCTCCTCTGGGTTCCGCTCCAGGGCGCCCCGGAGGTCGGTGAGGCGCCGTCGCGCCTCGGCCTCCATCCTGCGAAGCTCCAAGCTGATGGCCTCCGGAGCTGCCTTGGCGGCGCGCTGTTGCGCCTCCACGGCCGCAAGCCTGTGCTGACGCTCGGCTATCGCAGTCACGAGCGGAACCGGCGGCGAATCCGTGCTCGCGATTGCGGCCACCAATCTGTCTATCTCGCCGCGGAGCTTGCTTGCTTCTGCGTCAAGGAGGGGCGCATTGGAGCTGGTCGCTCGTGCGCGCTCCGAGAGGCGACTTCTGACCAGTCGCAACGTCTCCAACATCAGCTCCTCGGTGAGGACGTATTCCTTGATCCAATTCACGAGAATGGCGTTGAGTTCATCCACCGGACGGCGGGTCGTGCTCGCACAAACCGCAGTCCCACGATCCCGGTGGTAGGCGCACGTATAAGCCTTGACCGTGTCCTTGCCGAGCTTGTGGTTCACCACGGTCAGAGGTCCCCCACACGAACCGCATCGCGCGATCCCTGACAGGAGGTAGCGGTGCGGGCGCCCCCCCTTGGGCCCCAAGTTCCGCACCGTGCGCTCGATGCGAGCTTGAACGGCTTGCCAGAGGTCGTCGGGGACGATTCGCAGGTCGGGGCGATCCACGACCAGCCAGCCTTCACGCTGGCAATTGCGGCGAACCTTCGTACCACCGGCGTATCCCTTCTGCGTCCGGCCCCATATCACGCGACCCCGATAGCGTTCATTCCGCACGATTCCCCACACTGCGGACGGAGCCCACGATCCGGTCCCGCGCTTGCCGGCGCGCGGCTTCATGACGCCTCGCAGGTTGAGCGCCTTCGCGATTGCCTTCACCCCTTCTCCCCGCGAGTAGCGCTCGAAGATCTCGACGACCACGGCTGCCTCTTCGGGGTTTGCGCGATAGTCGACGCATACCCGCCTGTCACCATCGTGCACCGGCACGTTGTCGTACCCGTAGCAGCGACCGCCGGCGTTGAGGCCGCGGCGGGCCTTTGTCTGGAGGTGCTCGCGAGTGCGTCCCGAGACCTTCTCGCGCTCCATCTCGGATGCGTACCCGCGAACGGCTTGGATCATCTTCTCAGTCGGACCGTCGAGAGTCACCTCCCGATCCTCTGCGTAGTAGAGGACACGAACGCCGCATTCAACAAGCTCGGACAGAACAATCAGTGAGCGAACCATGTCCCCCCCGAGGCGGGATTCGTCGCGCATGACCAGGACGTCGAGTTGGGCAGCACGGGCAGCGGCGAGAACAGCCTGGAGCGCGGGCCGCTTCTTGAACTCAGCTCGGCTGACAGCGTCGTCCTTGTACACGACTGCGGAGGTAGAGTCCCAGCCGCGGCGTTGCACGAAACGCCGTGCTTCTTCGATTTGCACGTCCAGCGAAGCCGCCTGGTGCTCGTCTGTGGACCTTCTTGCGTATATGGCAGCGCGCATAGGCAACTCCTAACGCTGATTCTTGTGCCGGTCGAGATCCGCCAGGATCAGCGCAGCAAGATGTTCCACCAGGAGCGGGGCAGGCCGATCCGGCTTGCGCTCAGCACGAAGGGCTCCAGCGTGCCGAGGCAGTCGAACCTCGGCAGCGCGAGGCACGCGGACGGCCTGCCTTTCCGAGCGGTGCCTCTGCCGCGTCACCGAGCGCCTCCCCTGGTCATCAGGCACCTGTTAGCGACGCGCTTCGCGGCATCCTCCGCGGCCTCAACTGCAGGCCTGAGTTGCGACAACGGTTGCAGCAACGCTGGCAACGCCACGTCGAACATCACGCTCTTGACGTGGAATCGCTGGCGCAGCGCGGCTCGCGACTCCAGGGCGCGAGCTGCCTCGCAATTCACCCCAAGCGCGGGCCGCTCCCGGACAGCGTCGGAGAGCGGGCCTCGGGCAGGGCGGATGACTTGCGCTGCGGGCGTCATGGGCCCGGCCTCCCCTCGGGGGCTCGGCGCGGTGCCGTGTTGCACGAGACACTTCCACTTCCGAAGTCTTCTACAACCGCACCATCAACCCAGGCACGGCGAGCAACGTATCCGTGCCGTCGTGCGAGCAGGCCTTCCGCAACCAATTCGCGAACGGCGGCGTACTTCGCCTGAGTGCTGGCTCGCACCAGCTTGAGGAGCACGGTGACCTTTGCCCAGCCAGTAGGCGGCACTGTGCGCAGGATCAGACCTGCAAGAGAAGTCCTTGCGGATGGGCCAGGCGCGGCCTTCCACCCAGAGCTAGCCAGGTCCTTGGCAATGGAGCGCAGCTCACGATCGACAAGCGCTCGCAGCGCTTCGATGCGATCACAGACTCGGCTCCGCAAGTCACGCTCGTCGAGCCCGCCGGAACCGCTGGGCCCGGAGGGCCCGGAGGGCCCGCACCAATCGAGAGCCCTGGCCGGAGCCCCGGAATGACCGTCACGCAAAGTCTGTGACGCTGCCCCGTGTCCGCCCTGAACATGTTCAGGCCCTTCAGGCCCTTCGGGCCCAATCCTGGAGCGAGCGCTCATTCGCGAGCGTCTCCCTGCCGTTCCGTGGCTCCGAGGACGACCTGGTCGCTACGCAGGTGGAGCACGTCCCGACGCGCGCCATCGAGGGTACGTCGAACGCAATGCTTGCCACGTTGCGTGTCGACCGACGCGAGCAAGCTGCGCTCCGCCAGGCGCTTTGCCAGCGTCCGCGGCTGGATGCTGAGCCCGTGAGAGCCGCCCCCGACTGCAGCCTGCGCGGCCGCGAACGCGGCATCCAGATCGAGGTACAGGTCGGCACCGTCCACCCACCCGACCCGCTTCCCCAGCGGGAGGTGATGCACGCCGTCACCGCTGACCCTGCGCTGCCAGCCCCATGCGCCGGGCGGAGCCGGACAAGCACCCAGCGCATCTGCAACGTGCGCGACGCCCGACGC
>Ga0268298_10001316_pt1 | contig 29722 bp, 23 predicted proteins | sample WWTPWeurt_MetaG_FD_194462 | JGI IMG/M metagenome (GOLD analysis project Ga0268298, IMG submission 194462) | Activated sludge microbial communities from WWTP in Nijmegen, Gelderland, Netherland - WWTP Weurt | ecosystem: Engineered > WWTP > Aerobic digester > Activated sludge | place... | reverse complement strand
GGCGCTTCGACCGACGGAGCTCGACGAGATCGACGCGTGCATCGCCGCCTCGGAGCGCTCCACGCAGATTCGTGCCTGGATCGACGGCCCGGACGCTGAGCTGACCGAGGCATTGATCAGCGACGCGCTCTTCTGACCTTGTGCTACGAGCGCCCGGTGACCAACCCCGCCGCTTCGACCGAGCTCGAGAAGATCCAGACGTTCGAAGGGAAGTACCCCCGCCAGATCTGGTCTCTCTTCTTCTCCGAGATGTGGGAGCGGTTCAGCTTCTACGGCATGCGCGGCATGTTGACGTACTTCATCGTCGACCAACTGCTGATGACCGAGAAGGTCGCCAACCTGCAGTACGGCGCCATTCAAGCGTTCGTCTACGCCTTCACCTTCATCGGTGGCCTCTTCGCCGACAAGATCCTCGGCTTCCGCAAGTCGCTCTTCTGGGGAGGCGCGCTGATGATCGCCGGCAGCCTCGTGCTCGCGGTGAACCCGCAGAAGCTCTTCTTCGTCGGCATCGCCTTCAACATCGTCGGCACCGGCTTTTTCAAACCAAACATCTCGACGATGGTCGGTTCGCTGTACAAAGATGGAGACCATCGCCGCGACGCCGGGTTCTCGCTGTTCTATTCTGGCATCAACATTGGCGCGCTCCTGGGCGGCTACATTCCCATCGCGGTCGGCAAGGACTACTCCTGGAACCTCGCCTTCGGCCTGACCGCCGTGGTGATGACGGTCGGCGTCGCCTGGTTCGGAGTGACCCGAAGGCACCTCGGGCCCATCGGGCTGCAGCCTCCGCAGACGGCGAAGTGGCCGGAGTACGCGACCTACGCCGGCACGCTGCTCGTGATTCCGGTGCTGATGACGATGGTGTCCCAGACCGACCTCACCGACTATTTCATGTACACGATTGGGCCACTCACCCTCGTCTATGTCGGGTGGGAGATGACGCGCTTCTCGCCCGACGAGCGCAAGAAGCTCATGGCCGCGATGGTGTTCGTCATCTTCAGCATCATCTTCTGGGCCTTCTTCGAGCAGTCGGGCGGCTCGCTGGCGCTCTTCGCCAAGAACAACCTCCACGAGAGCATCGTCGGCGTTCACCTCGACCCGAACGGCGTGAACAACGCCGCCAACTCGCTCTTCGTCATCATCTTCGCGCCGCTGCTCGGCCTCGTCTGGGTCGCGATGGCGGCCCGCAAGCTCGAGCCCAACACGGTGGTGAAGTTCGGTCTCGGCTTCCTCTTCCTCGCCGCTGCGTTCGGCACCTTCTACGCGACCCGCTTCTTCGACGACGGCACCGGCAAGACGTCGCTCGGCATCTTCACCCTCGCCTACTTCGTCATCACCTTCGGTGAGCTCTGCCTCTCGCCCATCGGGCTCTCCATCATGACGAAGCTGTCACCGCCCAAGCTGCAAGGCGTGATGATGGGCATGTGGTTCCTCGCGAGCGCGTACGGGCAGTACGTCGCCGGCCTCCTCGGCGCGGGAATGACGAGCCCCGCGGAGAACGCGACCGCCAGCGACAAGCTCCTCTCGTACACCGCCGGCTATCAACAGCTCGCCGTCTACGCGCTCATCGCCGGAGTGGTGCTCATCGCCATCTCGCCGCTCGTGCGCAGGCTGATGGGCGACGTGAAGTAGCGCTCACTTCAAGCGGAGGTCGGCGACCACGGGCAGGTGATCGCTCGCGGTTCCGGGCAGCGTGCCGCACGCCTCGACCTCGAAGTGCTTGCTCGCCCAGACGTAGTCGATGCGGGTGAGGGCGAAGGCGCTGTTCCAGGTCTTCGCGAGCCCTTTTCCCTTCACCTCACAGGCGTCTTGCATCGTCGGCGCGAACTGCTCGTAGGTCGGCGAGCCGGTGTCGTCGTTCATGTCACCGAGCACGAGGACTGGCCCCTCCGACGCCTTCGCGAGGCTCGCGGTCGCGGTCGCTTCGGCGAGGCGAGCCGCGTTGGTGGCGGCGGTCTCCTTCTCGTCGCGCAGCGGAAACGTCACCGTGTAGTGCACCACGATGATGCGCACGTCGCCCGAGGGCGTTCGCACGGTGGCGTCGAGCTGCGCGAGCCGGCTGCCCTTCACCCGGCGCCGCTGCGAGCTGACGATGGGGTACTTCGAGAGCAGCGCCACGCCGTACTCACCGCCTTGATACGGAAAGTGCGCGGCGAACGCGTGCTGCATCGAGAGCGCCTTGCCGAGCACGCTCGCCTGCTCGACCCGCCCGGAGCGCTTCGTCTTCTCGTCGACCTCCTGCAGCGCGATGACGTCGGCGTCGGCGGCCTCGAGCATCGTCCGAATGCCCTCGAGCCCTCGGTCGCCCGCGAGGATGTTGTAGCTCATCACCCGCAGCGACCGTGGCGAGCGGTCCGCGGCGTGTGCGCGCGTCGCGACGTGGCAGCCCACCCACGTCACCAGCAACACCGCCATCGAGAGCACCGACAGCTTCGATCGAAGTCGCATGGAGGCGCCCGCCAGCAGCAACCGTACCAGCCACCTCCTCCCACCCATGAAGTGAGTTGCTTCCTCAGCGACGAGCGCGCAGAAGGCCGCGACCCTCATGCCCCGCCTCCTCGCCGTCGATTTGGATGGAACCTTGCTGGACCGCTCGGGCAAGCCTCACGAAGAAGACGTGCGCGCGCTGCGAGCCGCGAAGGACGCGGGCGTCGTCGTCACCATCGTCACCGGCCGACTCCACTCGGGCACCCAGCCAGCGGCGCTCGCGGCGGGCCTCGACGGACCGCTCGGCTGCGCCGATGGTTCGCACCTGGTGATGACGAATGGCGAGACGCTCCAGCACAGCACCATCAACGGCGCGGCGGCGCTGCGACTGCGAGAAGGCCTCGCCGAACACGACGTCGCAACCTTCGTCTTCAATCACGACACCATTCTCCACGACGACGCCGGCGCCGACTTCGTTCGCTACGTGAGCACCTGGTCGCCCAAGCTCGAGCGCCTCGACGACGTGCTCACCCACTCGCAGTGGAGCCACGAGCGAGGCGTCACCGCGGTCGTGGGTGTCGCACCGGAGCAGCAGATCAGCCGCATCGTCAGCTTGATCCGCGAGGAACTGCACCACGTCGCGCAGGTGCTCTCCTTTCCGCTCGGCGCAACCGGCACCTGGGCGGTGCTCACCCGCTCGAAGGGCATCGACAAGGGCACCGCGCTCGACTTCATCGCTCAGCGCGCCGGCATCGCACGCGCCGACACGGTGGCGGTCGGAGATTGGCTCAACGACCTCCCGCTCTTCCGTGCGGCCGGCCGGTCGTTCGCGATGGGCCAGGCACCGGCCGAGGTGAAGGCGGCGGCGACCGACGTGCTCCAAGAGACCGCGGAGCAAGGCGGCGGCATCGCCCGAGTGGTGCGCGACCTCTTCGGCGTGTGAGCGCTGATCATTCGGTTTGCACGCTCTGGGCGTCTTGCGAATCGGCGCACCTCGAAACGTTGGGAGCGAGGCGCCTCGGGAGTCGGAACGCGCTCCGCCGGTTCGAGTAGGGTGCGCCCGTGCTCGCGCGCTTCGTCGCTCTCCTCGACCGGCACTTCCTCACCCGAGTGGGCACGACGCTCGCGCTCGTCGGAGGCACCCTCGTCATCTACCAGCGCCTCAACGCCGCCCTCGTGCCGCGCTTCGACTTCTGGGTCCCGCTCGACGGCCTCATTCCGTTCTGGCCGTGGACCTGGCTCGTCTACGCCTCGTTCTACGTGATGCTGCCGCTCGCCGCGTGGTGGGCGAAGCCGGGCGAGTACCCGAAGACGCTCGCCGCGGTGCTGCTCGCGAACGTGCTCTGCTGGCTCGGCTTCATCCTCGTTCCCGCGCACTACCCACGGCCGTCACTCGACGGGGTCGACCCAGTCTGGCTGCACGACGCGCTCGCCTCGATGTGGAGCGACGACCTGCCCGGCAACACCCTGCCCTCGATTCACGTCACCACCTCGGTGCTCGTCTCGCTCCGGCTGCAGCGCATGCGCGGTGGAATCGGCTGGCTCCTCTGGGGCGCGGCCATCTCGCTCTCGACGCTCACCGTGAAGCAGCACTTCCTCGCCGACGTCGTCGCGGGCGGACTGCTCGCGCTCGCCATCAACGCCGTCTTCTTCCCGCCGACGGTGGCGCCAGCGAACGACGAAGCGCCAGTGCCCGCGCCGCCCTCGGGCCTCAACGTCGGCCTCGCGCTCGGCATCGTCGGGCTGATGCTGTCCTGCCAGTGGCTCGCCTCGACGGCGTCCACTCCGCTCACCTTCGCGCTCGCGCTCGTCACCTTCGCGCTGCTCTTCTTGCCGGCGTACACGCTGCTCCACGAGGCTGAGCACGGCGTCTTCCACTCGAGCCCGCTCACCAACGAAGTCTTCGGCGTGCTGCTCGGCCTCTTCTTCCCCGGGAGCTTCAGCTTCTTGCGCCTGTGCCACCTCGGGCATCACCGGCGAAATCGCAGCGAGGTGGAGCGCTTCGACGTGCTCGAACCGCACGACCACCCGGTGTTCCGCCGGCTCTACTTCTACTTCCTCTACCTCGGAGGCTTCTGGGTGGTGGTGCCGCTCGCCACCGTCGCGCTGGTGGTGTGGCCCGGGCTGCTCCAGTCGACGCTCGCGCCGCTGCACGAAGACTCCGACGCGATGGTGAAGGGCGTCACGGCCTCCGCGATGCGGCGCATTCGGCTCGAGGCCGCGGGGACGGTCGCCGTGCAGGCGCTCGGGCTCTTCACCTTCGGGTGGACCTGGGCGCTGCTCCAAGCCGCCGGTGGCATCTGCTGGGCGTCTCAGCAGTACGTCACCCATGCCGGCTCGCCGAGACACGTGCTCGATGGCGCCCACAACCTGAAGGCGCCGAGGCTGTACGAAGCGCTCCTGCTCCACTTCAACTGGCACCTCGCGCACCACCAACGTCCGAAGGTGCCGTGGCTCTACCTGCCGCAGTTCGACGATCCTCGACGCGTACGCCCGGCCTACTTCGCCTCGTTCCTCCGGTTCTGGAGAGGCCCTCGACCGGCGCAGCGCGGCCCAACTGCCGACGAATGAGCGGCCCCTCGGAGCCTTGTGCTATTCGACGATGCATGCGTCTCGTTTCGTTGCTGATCAGCGCCCTCACCCTCGCGATGGCGTGCAGCCCGGTGAAGCCGCCTGACACCCAGGTGCCCGCGGCGCCGACCCAGCAGAAGGGCGTGGTCGAATCCGACGGCACCGTCAGCCTGACGTGGGTGAACACCTCCGAAGGCGACTTCGCGCGCGTGCTCGTGGCGCGGTTCCCTCCCGGCGGCACGGCGCGCAAACCCGAAGGCACGCCCGCGGTCGGCGACCCCATCGGGAAGGACGGCGTCGTCGTCTTCCTCGGAACGGACGCGAGCTTCGTCGACCTCACCCCACCGGCGACCTGCGGCTCCCTCAGCTACCGGCTCTGGTCGCAAGACTCCCAGGGCCGCTGGAGCGACGACGTGGCGACCATCACCCTCCCGGCGGGCGCCACCACGCCTGCGCCGAGCCAGCCCGTCACCCAGCTCTCCGCGAGCGCGATGAGCTCGAACCGCATCCTCTTCGTCACCTGGGTCAACCCGCCCACCTCGAGCGGCTTCTTCCAGACGTCGGTGGTGCGCAAGCTCGGCTCGGCGCCCACCTCGTTGACCGACGGAAACCTGGTGGTCACCACTCCAGGCGCCGCCTTCTCCGAAGCGCTCTCGGCCTACGCCGCCGGCACCCGACTCTTCTATGGCGCGTTTCCCTGCAACTCGTGCGGTCGCTGTCAGCAGGTGCCCACGACGGTCTCCTTCACCGTCCCAGCCTCGATGGACGGCGGCAGCGACGGAGGTCTCTTGGATGGTGGCTCGTCGGACGCAGGCCGCATCGATGGAGGCCTCGACGATGGCGGCGCGAGCGATGCCGGTGCACCGGTGGACGCAGGCGCTGACGGCGGGGGCAGCGAGGTCGACGCAGGCGTGACTCCGTCGGCGCTCACCGTCACCCTCTCACCCGACGGACAAGAGGTGCGGGTCTCGTGGATCAACCCTTCGTCACCCGCGCTCACCAGCGTGCGAATCAGCCGGACCCTCACCGAGACGCCCGCGGGTGGAATGCCCTCGACCTCCGGGCCGGTGCAGCTCTTCGATGGGCTGGCGACCCAGGCGAGCGAGCGCGTCGACCGACTGCTCCCTTCGACTTCCCCGGCGCGGAGCTACACCTACTTCGCGCGCGGCTGCTCGGCGGGTGGCTGCGAGACGTCCGGGCCGAGCGCGACCCTCACCCTCACCCTCAAGCAGGCGCTGCGCGGCGGCGGCTACACGCTCTTCTGGCGTCACGCGTCGGCCAGCATCTGTGGCGACCAGACGAACCTCTGCCCCGCGAGCCCTCCCCTCGGGCAGACCTGCGCACAAGCGCTCGCGAGCACCTCGGCGGCGAACTGGTGGAAGACCTGCGTCTCCGACCCGCCCACCTGCAGCACCACCGCCCGCCAGCTCGACCCAGTGCCTTCCCAGAACGAGACGAACGCGATTCACGGCTGGTTCCAGACGAACGGAGTGACGGTGGGCCGAATGCTGACGAGCGAGTACTGCCGCGCCTTCACCACCGCGCAGCAGCTGAACTTCGGCCCGACGCTCGAGTACAACACCGACATCACCTACTACGTCTACGAGGAGAGCCTGCGCTGCCCGAAGACGATGGCGCTCCTCAACGTCACGCCCGCCGCCGGGACGAACCTGGGCATGGTGAGCCACGCAGGCTTCTTCTGTAACACCGTCGACTCCCTCGCCTGGAGCGAGGCCGCCATCTACAAACCGCAAGCGCCCTCGACGCAGACCTGCACCGACCACACCGGCTGCACGGGCGCGGGGACGCAACCTGCCTGCGTGTCGGGCTTCTGCGTGACGCCGCTCCTCATCGCGCGGGTCCCGGCGCTGGGAGCGAGTTCCTGGTCGACGCTGCCCTGACGCTCGACGAGCAGCTCGTTCGCGAGGCGGCGCTCAGCTCACTGCGGCAAGCCAGCGAGGACCTCGGCGACGTCGTCCATCGAGAAGGGCTTGAAGAGGAACCCATTCGCGCCGGCGGACCGCACCTCGGAAGCGCCTTGGTCGTCGAGGAAGCCGGAGGTCATCACCACCCGCACCTGCGGCGCCAGGGCTCGCAGCTGAGTGAGCGTCTGGTTCCCGTCGAGGCCCGGCATCACCAGGTCGCAGACGACGAGCGCTGGGTGCAGCCCCCCGCGCAGCAACGACACCGCCTCTTCTCCGCTCGCCACGAGCTGCACCGAGTAGCCCAGCTTGCGGAGGAAGCGGCCGAGCACGTTGCGAGTCACCTCGTCGTCGTCGACCACCACCGCCACCCCGCGCGCCGCCGGAATCGGGGTGCTCATCTCGACTTCCTGCTCGGTCGGCTCCCTCGGCAGCCACATCGTCACCCTGGTGCCCTGACCGAGCGTCGACTCGAGGCGAATGTCTCCGCGGTGCGCGCGCAGCGAGGTGTAGGCCATCGAGAGGCCCAAGCCGGTGCCGCTGCCGCGCTTTTTGGTGCTGAAGAATGGCTCGAAGGCGCGCTGGAGGACTTCCTTGGGCATGCCGATGCCCGAGTCGGCGATGGTGCAGATGACGCGCCGGTTCTCGCAGGCGAGGCTGACGGTGATGGTGCCGCCCGCGGGCATCGCGTCGCGCGCGTTGAGGCAGACGTTGAGAATGGCCTGCTGCAGCTGCGAGCGGTCGCCCAGCACTTCACAGAACTCGGCCGTCGCGTGGAGGTTGAGCCGCACGTTCGTCGGCAACAGCCGCGTGGCCAGGCCCACCGCTTCGCGGGTCATCTCCACCATGTCGAAGCGCTCGGTCTTCGTCGGCGTCTTGCGCGCGAAGGCGAGGAGCTGGTTGAGCAGGTCGCGCGCCCGCTGCGCCGCGAGGAGGATCTGCTCGGCGTCGGCCTTGTGGAGCGCTTCCTTCACCTCGTCACGCAGCGCACCCGCGCAGGTCTGCACGACCGCGAGCACGTTGTTCATGTCGTGCGCGACGCCGCTGGCGAGCTGGCCGATGGCGTCGAGCTTCTGGGACTGGTGGAGCGCCTCGAGCAGCTGCTCCCGCTCCTCGGCGGTGCGCCGCTCGCTGGTGACGTCGTTCAGCTTGAGCACGCAGAGCGGGCTCCCGGGCACCTGGCGGCACCGCAGCTCCATCACCTTGTGGCCGGCCGGGCTCATCCACTCGAAGGACACCAGCTCGGTGCGGTGGCCGGCGAGCGTGCTCTTCACCACCTGCAGGACGACGGGAGAGGGGATCAGCTCGTCGAGCGTTCGCCCCTCGGGCTCGTTGAAGTGGAGGGCCGTCTGCGCGTTCGCCTCGACGATGCGGCCCTGGCCGTCGACCACCAACATCATCGCGGGCGTCGCTTCGAAGGCGGCCTCGGCCGGCGAGCCCTTGAGGAACGCGACCAAGAAGCCTTCGTCGGTCGGCGCGAGCGCGACGCCGGCTCGCCCGCCCACCATCACGCAGGGGCGTCGCTCGGTGAGCGCCGGCAAGTACCGCGGTTCGGTCGAGAGGAACGAGACGACCTCGTGGAGCGGAGCGCCCACCCGCGCGCCGAGCGTTCGCTGCGCGCGCTCATCGGCATGGCGAAGCACCCCCGCGCCGTCGACGAGCGCCGTGCCTGCAACCGTCCCCCACTCGGCTTGGGCCACCAGGTCGAGGAGGACTTCGTGAGCTGACTTACCGATGGGAACCCCCAACCATTGAGCCGTGCATCGTGTCATCGAATGGGCCGGCTGGAAACACGCGTCGCCCCGACTGGTTCGACACGCGTCAGGTGTCGACCACCTCACCCTCGGCGTCGAGGCGCGCTGGCGGAATCTTGAGGACGCGCTGGACGACCGCGTGCCCCAAGTAGATCAACGGCGTGAGGCCCACCGCGACGAGGATCTTGACCGCGTAGGAAGAAGCAATGAGGCGGATCAACTCAATCGGGTCGAGGTTTCCCTGCCAGGCGAGCGTCTGGATGATGACGGTGTCGATGAGCTGAGAGACGAGCGTGCTGCCCGTCGCGCGGAGCCAGAGGAGCCGGCCCTCGGTCGCCGTCTTGAGCCGGTTGAAGACCCAGATGTCGGAGAACTGCGCCACCAGGTACGCCACCATCGAGGCGATCAGGATGCGTTGGCTCCCGCCGAAGACGGTCGCGAAGGCCGGCTGCGTGATGCCCTGCCAGGTGGGCTCGAGGGTGACGGCCGAGATGGGCAGCGCCACCGCGATGGTGATGACGACGAAGGTGAAGACCGCCATCGCGAAGCCGATCCAGGTGATCGTCCGGGCGGTGCGCTTGCCGTAGAACTCGTTGAGCAGGTCGGTGAGGAGAAAGGTGATGGGGAAGGGAATCACCCCGACCGAGAGGGTGACCGCGCCCACCTGGAAGAGCTTGCCGCCGATGAGGTCGCCCACCAGCAACGCCGCGACGAAGAGACAGGCGAGCGTGAGGAGGAGCTTCGAGCGGGGGTCGAGGCGGGTCAGCACTGGCGGCACCCTACTTCACTCGTGCAGCGAGGGTGCGCTCAACCACCCGCGCTCAGCCCGGCTGCCCGCTCAGCTGTTCGAACACGGTGACGAGGCGCGCGGTGATGGCCTCGACCTCCTCGCGCGAGCCGGAGCGCTCGACGAGGTCTCCCGCGAGAATCGCCTGTGCCAGGGTGTCGGCCATCTCGCGCGCGGTCTGCTCGTCGGCTTCCTTGGCGACCACCTTGAGCTCGCGCTGGAGCCGCCGCATCGAGACGAGCACGCCGTGGAGCGCGCGGCGGGCGTGCCGGTTGGCCCGGCGCTCCGAGGCGTCCATCGACGGCTGGGCGCTGCGGTGCGCGGCTTCCTTCTGCGCCAGCATCGACGCTTCGCTCTGGGCGAGGTTGGTGCGTTGGTCGACCTGCAGCTGCTGTGACTGGCCCGAGAGCTGATCGAGCACCGAGACCGACAGCAGCCCTTCCATGTCGAGGGTGAAGGTGACGAGCAGCTGGTGATCTCGGCGCAGGGTGCCCAAGAGCTCGTCGAGCACCACCTCTCCCACGCGCACGTTCTCGGCGGCGCGGCTGCCGTCACCTTGCACGATGGGGACCCGCACCGAGGTCTGCCCGTCCTTCCCTGGGTAGAACACCTCGGAGGCGTGACAGGGCAGCATGGTGTTTCGCGGCAGGAGCGGCTTCACCAACCCGCCCGCCACCTGGACCCCGAGCGTCGAGCCCACCACGTCGAGGAGGAGCGTCTTGCCTTCCTTCTCCACCAACTCGGCGGCGTGCACCGCGGCTCCGAGCGCGACCGCCTCGTCCGGGTCGATGCGCACGTCGGGCTCCTTGCCGAAGTGTTTGGCCACCAGCGAGCGGAGGAGCGGAACGCGGGTCATCCCTCCCACGAGGAGCACGGTGTCGACGTCGGGCGCGGCGAGGTTCGCCTCCATCAGCGCCTGCTCGACGATCTGCAGCGCGTGCTCCGTCTTCGGCCGCACCAGGTTCTCGAAGAAGGCGCGGGTCAGCATCGTCTCGATGGGGATCGAGCCTTGCCGCGAGTCGGGGAGCAGCACGGTGCTGATGCGGGAGAACTCGGCGAACGACACCTCGCGCTTGGCGCGCTCGGCGATGAGCTTGAGCTGCTGCACGGCGGCGCGGTCGTGGGTGATGCGCTCGCGGCTCGGGGCGTCGGTGATGTGCCCCAGGAGCCACTGCACCAGCACGTTGTCGAAGTCGTCGCCGCCGAAGTACGGGTCGCCGGCCGTCGCGAGCACCTCGAAGACGCCCTTCTCGATGCGCAGCACCGAGACGTCGAAGGTGCCACCGCCCAAGTCGAAGACGAGGGTGTTGCCGGTGAAGCCGTTCGCCAGCCCGAAGGCCATCGCCGCGGCGGTGGGCTCGTTGATCAGCCGGAGCACGTTGAGCCCGGCGATCTCCGCGGCCTCTCTCGTCGCTGCGCGCTGAGCGTCGGTGAAGTTCGCGGGCACGGTGACGACGGCGTCGACGACGTCTTCGTCGAAGAACTCCTCGGCGTCGATGCGCAGCTCGGACAGCAGCATCGCGGAGATCTGCGAGATGGGCAGCGTCTGCTGGGCGAGCTTCACCCGCACGTCGTCGTTCGGCCCGGCGACGAGCTGGTACGGGTAGAGGAGGCGGGCCTTCGCGGCGAGCTCCGCCGTCCACCGCTGGCCGAGGAAGCGCTTGGTGGCGTGGGCGACCGCCTCGGGTCGGGTCTCCATCAAGAGCCGGGCCTCTTCGCCCACCACGCGCGCGCCGTCGTCACGAATGCCGACGAGCGAGGGCAACAACCGCTGGCCGGTCGCGCGCTCGATGATTTGAGGCTGCGGCGTCGTGGCGGTGGCCACGGCGGAGTTGGTGGTTCCGAGGTCGATGCCGATGGAGGGCCGCACGGCGTCGCGAATGCTGCCACGGCCGTTCGCTTTGCGCCGCTTTCCGTGGTCAGCGAGCTGTCACGACCTCAGCCCCACTGTGCGAGGAAGGAGGCAGCCGGCGCCTGGTGAGCGAGAATGGAGACCTGCACGCCCTTCGCGCCCAGCGCCTGGAGGAGGACGATCATCGAGCCGCGCACGAACTCGGGAATGGTGCCGACGTCGCTCATCGACACCTCGAGTGAAGTGGAGGTCTCGGCGCCGAAGGTGACGACGTTGTAGTTCTCGCCGTTGCTCCGCTTCAGCGAACGCCGGAGCGCCTTGCCCGTTCCGAGCACCCGCAAGATGGGCATCAACGAGGCGCCGACCGGGTTCTGCTCGATGCTCGCGCGCGCGAGCCGCTTGCCCAACTCGGTGAGCGCGTCGGCCTTCGACAGCTCGGGAAAGAGCGCGGTCGCCTCGAGCACTGAGGCTTCCCACACCTCGAAGTCGTAGCCGGGCAGCAGCTTTCCGAGGTCGACGCCACGCTCGGTGAGCTTCGTCCGCACCTCGTTCGTCAGCCGATCAGCCAGCCCGTGGAGGAAGAGGTGCTCGAACACCTGCTTGAAGACCAGCCGCTGCGAGGCCATTGACGCGCCACTGTAAACGCAGGGCCGAGGGGTGGAACCAGGAGACGGTGTGGGCACCGGTGTGAGGCACGTCACCGCGTTCGACGAAGCCCTGATATGCCGCGCGCGTGTCCTCGGCCGAGCTGCCTTCGTCGCTGACTCCACCTCCACCGCCCTCGACGGTGACGATCGAGGACGAGGGGGTGCTGGCGAGAGTGGCGGCGCGCTTCACCGCGTGGGCCGAGCGGTGGATTCCCGACGCCTTCGTCTTCGCGCTCGTCGCGACGGTGCTCGTGGTGGTGGCGGCCTTCGTGGTGCTGAACGGGAAGAAGTCGGCGGGCGACGCGGCGCTCGAGGTGGTGCGGTTGTGGGGCGCCGGCTTCTGGGAGCTGCTGCCCTTCACCCTCCAGATGGCGCTGGTGATCATCACTGGCTACGTGGTGGCGACGACGCGGCCGGTGTACCGGCTGATCTCCGCGCTCGCCTCGGTGCCGAAGACGGCGCGCGGCGCGGTGGCGTGGGTCACCTTCTTCGCGATGGCATCGTCGTGGCTCAACTGGGGCTTCTCGCTGATCTTCTCGGCGATGCTCGCGCGCGAAGTGGCGCGGCGAATGGAGCGCGTCGACTACCGGGCGCTCTGCGCGAGCGCCTTCCTCGGCCTGGGCAGCATCTGGGCGCAAGGGCTCTCGGGCTCGGCGGCCTTGCAGATGGCCACGCCGTCGTCGTTGCAGCCGGAGATTCGAACCATCGTGGCCGGAGGTGGCCTGATCACCGACGGGATCATTCCACTCAGTCACACCATCTTTCTCTGGCAGAGCCTGGTCTCGGTGCTGGTGGAGATCGTCGTCATCACCCTGCTGATGTTCTTCGCGGCCCCGACCGAAGCGAAGGCGCGGTCGGCGAAGGCGCTGGGCATCGACCTGGGAACCTCTCCGCTCGAGACCGAAGCACCGACCTCGCGAGGCACGCCGGGCGAGTGGCTCGAGCACCAGCCGTACCTGAGCATCGCGTTCGTGCTGCTGGCCGGCGCGTACCTGGTCGCGACGTTCGCGAAGGCGACCGAGCCGCTCAACGCGCTCAACCTGAACACGTTGAACCTCTCGTTCCTCACCGTCGGGGTCGCGCTCCATGGCACGCCGGCTCGGTTGATGCGCGCGGTGAAGGAGGCGACGCCGGGCGTCTGGGGCGTGCTGCTGCAGTTTCCGCTCTACGCGGGCATCGCGGCGCTCATCGTGAAGACGCAGCTCAACGAGCACATCGCGGCGTGGTTCGTGAGCATCTCGACGCCGACGACGTTCCCCGCGGTCATCGCCTCGTACTCGGCGCTCCTCGGCGTCTTCGTGCCGAGCGGCGGGTCGAAGTGGGTCATCGAAGCGCCCTACGTGATGCAGGCCGCGCACGACCTGAAGGTGCACCTCGGGTGGATGGTGGCGGTCTACGACCTGGGTGAGGCGCTCGCGAACCTGCTCCAGCCGTTCTGGATGTTGCCGGTGCTGGGGCTGTTCGGACTCAAGGCGCGCGACGTGATGGGCTACACGTTCCTCGTCTTCCTCGTGCTCGCGCCGCTGGTGTTGGTGCTGGTGACGGTGCTCGGCAGCACGCTGTCGTATCCGCTCTGATCAGGTGCAGCCTTCGCCGCGATCGTCAGGCGATCGTGACGACGCCCTGCGAGATGGCGACGACGTGCGCCCGCAGGAGGTGACCGACGAGCTCTCTGACCGGCAGACCCGGAAGCGCGTGGATGAGTTCGTCGAGTGTCTTCGAGCCAGAGCGCCGAACCTCGGCCAACACGTCGTCGCTCGCCGGTCGTTCGCCGCGCGCGTCCTTGAGGTGCAGACGGAGGTGTGGCGGCGCCGACGCGTCGATGGAGAACGTCACTCCAAGCGGCTCGGTGGCTCCTGGAGTTCGAGGTGCCGGGCCGGGAGCGTCTCTGATGGGCTCGGGGTTCGGGTCGACGCTCGGCGGGTTCCGAATTCCGCCCGGCCGGGGATCGACGGCCACCCATCCCATTCGATCGAGCGCGATCCGTGCATCGCCGTCGGCGCCGCGCCAGGTCAGCACTTCATTGGTTCGCACGCGCGTCTCGGGGGAATCGGAGAAGTCGATGGCGTCGCCTCGAAGGAGCACCGAGTCCGGTGAGGTCGAAAGTCGGCCGTCACCGAAGACCTCTCCGACGAGCGGCGCGGCGGGGTCGACGTGCTGACGAACGAACTGATTGAGGAACCGCGCAGCCTCGGAGGTCGGACGGCTCACCGCATCGATGACCACCGGCACTGGGCCCGTCGCCGTCTCGACTCGTTGACGAGAGGGTTCGGTCATCGAGTCGAGCAGCCTCAACCGGTTGGCTCGCTCGTGGGCCGGGAGCGCCTCGACTTCCTGCGCAAGCTGCTTGGCGGCGTCGACGTCGAAGGTCGGCGCACCCTTCGCGACGCGAAACAGCAGCTGCGCCGCCCATCGTTCTTCAGGAGAGGTGCGAATGCCCATGAGTCGATGGGTAGCACTCGGACGCTCGACCGTCGAGTCTCGCCAGCGGACGGCGCGGTGGCGACGAGGACGAGAGCACGGCCGAGACGTCTCTGATCATCAGCCACTCACGGCGGGCTCGGGCGGCGTGCAAACCGATCGGGGGCGGGACGATCGCACTCGGCACGTGATGGACTTCGTCGGCACGACTCGGTGAGCAGGACGACCTCGGTCCGGTGGACGCCAGCGCGATGCCCGGCGATGGGTTGGTTCGAATCCCATTGCAGGAGCACGCGAGTCCCGTCGGGTGACGACGAGAGCTGGGGCGAGCCAGCGCGCGAACCGAGGAAGCCCTGACGAAGCGCGCCGCCCTCCGCGAACCGCACGGACACCTCGAACGTCACCTCGGTGCGAGGATCGAGCAGCTCGACTTCACCGCGCTTGTCTGGATTTCGCGTCGACGAGAGCTTCGCGTCCGAGGTGAGCCTCACCGGAGGCAGGAGTCGTTCGAGAGACGCGCTCGCCCGCACCGCAGTGAGGATCTCCGGAGCGCTCGGCATCGGAGAGACCTGAGTGGGCTCCTCGGTCGAACACCTCCGAGCGTCGACGACGCCCAGGCTCGCGAGCAGGTCGGCAGGCAGCGGCGTTCGGCGTCGCTCGGTTCCGTCGGGCGCGAAGACGACGAGGGCCAGCGAGTGCGTCACGCAGCCGCCGGGAGAACGCTCGACCGCTCCCTCGAGGAAGACCGCGTCACTCGACTCCGGTGAAAACCCCAGGAGCTGATGAAAGGCCTCCTTCGCCTCGGCACAGGCGCGGGCCTCGTCTGGCATCAGGAGCAGCGACACGATCAGCATCGTTCTTCGCATGGGAACCTCGGCTCACTTCTTCGAACACGGTTGATTCGCGCGGCCAAGGCTCGGGAGCGCGAGACAGCGCCGGCCTTTCGGGTCGAGCTGCCACGACGGCGGCTCCTCGAACTCGGGTTCCTCTTCGTCGCCGAGGGTGACCGCGAGTCGGTCGAGCACCCGCGCGCCACGTCGAAGGACGAGCACCTCCGGCATCGACCGGTCATCGCCCTCGACGAGGCAATCGGTGCGCTCGAAGTCCCGCGACACCACCACCGTCTCACCGGGGCCGATGACGCACGAACCCATCACCCAGCCCCACTCGTCCTTGGGGGCCGCGAGCATCGTTCCGGTGAGATCCTGCGCGACGGGCGAGGGGTTGATCAGCTCGACCTCGGAGAGCCGTACCGAGTGGACGTCGGCGAGTTCGCTGATCCGCACGACGCCGTCACGTCGAGCCACTCCGACCGGCTGCAGAGACTTCGCTCGAATGCTCCAGCGGCCGATCCGCGGGGTGCGTGGGGTGCGCGCGCGGGTGCACGGCGCGGTGGTGCGGCACAACGACTCGAGACGAGGCCAGCCGCGAGGGTCGACGTCTCCTTCGCAGACCCGCCGCGTCGTGATGATGGGCGGCTCGAAGCTGGGGCACGCGAGGTCGACGCTCGAACCGTGCATGAAGCCCGAGTCCGTCACCGCGCGGCCCCACTGGCCTCCACCGAGTTCGAGCACGCTGCCGATCGACACGCCGTCGTCACGCTCGACCAACTGCACCAGCCGGTACCAGACGGAGCCCGAGGCGTTGTTGCCGTTCCCTCCTTCCGAGTACGAGAGGACGAGGAACGGCCAGCGCACCGTCTCGACGACTGGAGCCGTGCCGGCGCCTTCGAAGGTGACGGCGGGGAGCGGGCCCGTCACCGCGAGGCCGTCTCGCGAGAGCACGAGTCGGTGTTCCGCCGCGTCGCGATTGCGAAACGAGAGCAAGGCGTAGTCGAGCGGATTCGAGCCGAGCTCGATGGTGATGAACGTGTCGTTCGGCGCGCCGACGGCATCGAAGAACGGCCTCAGCGCGGGGAATTCGACCGGCTCGTGGCTGTCGAGACGCGTGCAGACCGCTGACGACGCGGCTGCCTGGACACAATTCGCCAGACCATGAAACGGGAGCTCGAGGGTCGCGCTCCAGCCGCGGTGCGGGTCGTGATGCGCGCTGATCAGGCCGGGGACCGTGGCTTTCGTGAGCGCGTCTCTCGTCGAGACCGCGACGGCGTCGAAGGGCGATGCACAGATGAGCGCGACGAGGGCGAACACGCTCGTCGTCGCCGCCTGCAATCATGCGGCCACGGCTCAGCGGAGCTTGGCGCAGCTCGAGGACCCAGCCGAGGCGGTGCCGACGGCGTCAGGGCGAGAACGAGACCGGAGTGGGAACCTGGATGGTGGGCGCGAGCTGCCCGACGCCCAGCTGGCCCCAGTCGTCGACGCCCCAGCAGAACGCCACACCACCATCACGAACGCCGCAGGTGCCGATCCCCGAAGAGCCTCCAGCGTTCACGCTGATCCAGTCCGTCGCCGAGCCGACCTGCGTGGGCGTCGCGATCGTCCCGGCGTCGCCGTTGCCGAGCTGGCCATAGGAGTCGTCACCCCAGCACCAGAGACTGCCGGCGCCGCGTCGTCCGCATGCGTGCGCGGAGCCCGTGCTGATCTCGACCCAGTCCGACGCCATGCCGACCCGCACCGGCGCGGGGCTCGAGGCGCCGGGAACGCCGTCACCGAGTTGGCCGGCCGCGTCACTCCCCCAACAATAGAGCGCGCCCATGGTGTCGAGGCCGCACGCGAAGTCGGCTCCGAGTGACACGGTGGCCCAGGTGATGGCCGCGCCGGTCTGCACCTGCGTGATGCTGCCGGGCGTCGAGAACGTGGTGCCGAGCGGGCGGCCCCAGCACCAGGCGGTCGAGCCGCGCAGCCCGCACGTTCCATCCGACGAGGTCGCGACCCACGTCCAGTCCGAGGCGGTGCCGACGCGGGTGGGATCCGTCAGGGAGCCGTTGGTGATGCCCAGCTGGCTGCGGAAGTTGGAGCCCCAGCACCAGAGCTCTCCGCCGCGCAGCCCGCAGCGATGCGACCCGGACGTCGAGACGTGCGTCCAGCCGGTCGCGGTGCCCACCTGCGTCGGCGTCGCCGCGCCCTGCGCCCACATCCACACGGTGCCGTCCGCGGCGCGCGCGTAGGTCACGCTCGTCGCGGTGACGACCTGCGCCCAGTCCGTGCGAATGCCGACCCGCGCCGGACGCGTGACCGCGATGGTCGAGGTCGATCCCTGGCCGAGGAGGCCCTGCCGGTTGTCTCCCGCGCAGAAGAGCTTTCCGCTCGTGGTGCGCAGGCACATGTGCGCGAACGCGACGGAGGCCGAGGCGACGCGCGGGGCGACGATGGTGAAGTTGGTCTGCGGCGGCGTGGGATCCGTCTTGCCCAGCGTGTCCATGCACCCCAGCAGCTTCAGCGTGCTCAACCCCAACGACTCGGTGACCTTCACCGTCCGCGCGACCACGACGTTCACCCTGACCTGCTATCGGCAGGGCGAGCAGGAGTCGCGCTCCCTCACGGTGACCCTCACGCCGCCGCCCGTCTCCATCACCGACTTCTCGCTGGGGCCCTCGCCGCTCTCGCTCGGCGACGAGGTCTACCTCTCGTGGACGGTGGAGAACGCCAGCGCGTGCTCCATCATGCCCGGCGCGCTCGACGCAGGTCCTCCGGGCGGCACCATCACCACCATTCCAACCGGAGACACGACCTTCACCCTCACCTGCTCGGGACGCGGCGGGCCGGTGAACGCCTCGGCGTCGGTCGTGGTGATCCCCAACAACCCGCCCAACGCGACGATCCTCGGACCTGACGCGGGTGCCACCTTCGAGCTCGGCGACGCCATCAGCCTCGAAGGCACCTGCACCGACGATCTCGCAGGAGGCCCCGACCTCTGGCCGTCCTGGTCCACCGTGCCCGGCCAGCAGAGCCTCGGCAGCGACCTGGTGACGGTGAACAGGACGCTCCCGGTTGGCTCGCACACCGTGCAGCTCCAGACCAACGAGCAGAAGTCCGCGTTGTCGGTCGTCCAGGTGAACGTCACCGGAATGCCGGCGTCGCCCGTCGTGGGAGAGGCGGTGAAGGTGAGAATGATGCCAAGGCCTGCGTCCGGCGAGCCGGCGTCGATGGTGCCGGCGTCGGAGCCCGCATCGGGAACGCTGCCGCCCGCGTCGATGGAGCCAGCGTCGACCGGTCCCGCGTCGATGGCTCCCGCGTCGACCTCACCCGCGTCGGTGGATCCCGCGTCCGTCATGCCCGCGTCGGTGGATCCCGCGTCCGTCATGCCCGCGTCCATCGCGCCCGCGTCCATCGTGCCCGCGTCGCTGCCCGCATCACCGACGCCACCATCACAACGCGGCGGGTACCCCTGGCCTGCGTCGTCGATGCAGAGCGGGTAGCTTTCTCCGGCGCCGTACTCGACGACGCAGATCCCACCGCGGCAGACCGAGACAATCGCCGCGAGCTCGCAGGTTCCGTCGCCTGCGCACCGCTTGAGTTTGCACGTCGGCCCGCCGCCCGGGCAGGTGTACGCGGTCGACGAGTCACATTGCCGGGTCAGGGTGGTTGCCGAGCCAGAGAAGATGCACGCGGTGTCCGTCCCACCATCCTCCAGCGGGACGACGCACATCCGCCCCGACGGGGTGTCGCGACAGTCAATCGCAGGGCCCACGTTCCCTTGACAGTGCTCGATGTTCTCGCACCTTCTCGCGTGGCACGTGACCGAGGGGTCGGAGCAGGGAATCTCGAACTGGCTCACGACGCAGGTGTCCGTGCGCTCGTCGAACACCTCTCCCTCAGGGCACCGCTTGCACCCGTTGATCAGCAGCAGCGACGCGGACGTGACGATCGCCCAGAGCCGCCAGCTCGGTCGTTCGGCGAAAAGGCTCAGGGCGCGCAATTTCGGGCTCCAGTCGAAAAGGAGCCTCGACTGTACGTGGCTGTTGCCGCCCGTTGGGAACCTTCCAGTGCCGGTTGATTCGCGACAGGCAGCGAAGTCTCACAACGGAATCCACGAACTCACACCGAGCGTCGCGCGAGCGGCGGGCCTCACTCCTTGTCGATGTCGCGGTCCCAGAGCTGGGCGGCGTTTCCACCAGGGAGGTCGCGCAACCGCTCGGCGAGCACCTTGGCGATGGCGACCGAGCGGTGTTTGCCGCCGGTGCAGCCGATGGCGACGGTGAGGTACGACTTCCCTTCCTTCTGGAAGCGCGGGAGCAGGAAACCCAGCAAGCCGGCGACGTGGTCGAGGAACTCCCAGGCGTCGGGCCGGTCGATGACGTACGCGGCCACCCGCTCGTCCTTGCCGGTGAAGGCCTTGAGCTCGGGCACGAAGTACGGGTTCGGGAGGAAGCGCACGTCGAAGACGAGGTCGGCGTTGCTCGGCACTCCGTACTTGAAGCCGAAGGACATCACGGTGACGGCGAGCTCGTGGGCAGCCGAGCCTCCGAAGCGCGCGATGACTTGCCGGCGCAGCTCGTGAACCGTCATCGAGGTGGTGTCGAGTACGTGCTCGGCGCCCTCGCGCAGCTCCCGCAACAGCGAACGCTCGGTGGCGAGCCCATCAGCGACGGTGCCCTTGCCCGAGAGCGGGTGACGCCGGCGCGTCTCGGAGTAGCGACGGGTGAGCGCGTCGTCGGCGGCGTCGAGGAAGAGGACCTGCACGTCGTGGCCGGCGCGGCGGGCCTCGTCGAGGATGCGCGGCGCGTCCTTGAGGTACTCGCCTTCACGAGCATCGATGACGAAGGCGAGGCGTTGGTGCTGGCCGCCGAGCTCGGTCACCTTGAGCAGCAACGGCGCGGGCAGGTTGTCGACGCAGGAAAAACCCGAGTCCTCGAGCGCACGAATCGCGGTCGACTTGCCCGCCCCCGACATGCCGGTGATGACCACGATGTGCTTGCCCGCCATGACGGCGGCGAGCGTACTCCGAGCGTTCCGTCCTCCGAGGGCAATCTGCGCGGCTCTGGAACGGCACGGCGACACGGGGCTTCGAACGCGCTGGCCCCAGGAGTGCGTCGTCGCTCCCGAGGCCACCCGCGAATTCCCACACCGTTCGCTTCGAGCGTGCGCCTCCCGGTTCGAACTCGGTGGAGAGGTCGCGCTCGAATCAGCGGCGCTACGGCGAGCGGCGGACGTCGATGCAGTTGTCGAGCTCACCTGCGCCTTCCGCCACCACGTTGGCGTCGTCGATGCAGAAGTGAACGCTCGAGGCTGGCAGCAAGGAGCCACCACCCGCGCCGGCGCTCACTCCAATGGAGACGTCACCGAGGTCGTTGCAGTCGCCGACACCGAGCCGCGCGAGGCTGCTCACGTCGAGGCGCATCGACGAAATCCAACCCACGGACTGCCAGGTGAAGCCGATGCCCGTCGCCGACGCAGGAACCCCGACCGTGCCCATGTTGCACACCCGTGGATGGGCGGTCTGCCCGTCGTGCGCCGCAATGCTCAAGACGAGGTTGGGCGCCGGCATCGGAGCAGTGCCGCCTCCTGCCGAGCCGCCGCCTGCCGAGCCACCACCAGCGCTGCCGCCGCCGGTCGAACCCGAATCGAACGACGGGAGAATGGAGAGCATCCCGCCGTTCTGGATGATCTGCTGCGGTTGGCCATTGCAGCGCAGCCCGCTCCGGGTCACCACCTTCGTCGCGGTGAACCCGGTGGCGTGGGCGCGGCTCCAGGCGGCGCGCGACACCGTGCAGGTGTACGTGTTCGAGGCGCGCGTGCAGGCGACCGGCGTTCCTCCCCCGATGGCGAAGAGCAGCTCGCCGACGTTCTGATCACCCGTAAAACCCTCGGACGGCTGAGACGACATGCGAACGACGACGTTCGTCCCGCTGAGGCGCGCGTCGACCGCTTGAATGAACGGCCAGCCGGGCATGCGGGTGAAGCCCACCGAGGCGGTCTGCACGTTGCCGTCGTTGTAGGTGGCGGTGGCGACGTAGGAGGTGGTGGTGTTGGTGAGCCCCAGGTCGCGTTGCAGGATTGGATCGTTGAGCTCGCCGCCGAGGGGAGCGTTCCACTCGGCCACCCGTCGCCGGGCGCCGCTCGCGTCCACCGCTTCGAGGAGGATTCGTCGGGTGGTGCGCAGCGGGTCGACCGACACGACGGCCGCGTTCCCACACGACGCCCCGCCCTGCACGAGCGCGCCGTGCACCGAGATGATCGGAGGGAAGAGAGAGTCCTTGAGGGGCGGGAGCACGATGGGCGGCAGCTGCCAGGGCGGTGGCGGAGCGGTGGGCGTCTCGACCCATCGACGCAGCTGGAAGCCGAAGCCGTCGCTGGTGACCGCGTCGCCCCAGCCATCGCCAGTGAAGTCACCGAACCAGCACGCGGTGGTGCAGCCGATGCCGTGGGTGGACGCCGACACGAACGACTCTCCGCCGGCGCGCGCCACCACGACGTCGCCGCTCGCACGAACGATGATCAGATCGGCGTCGGCATCACGATCCATCTTGGCGAGGACGATCGACGTCGCGATGGGCAGGCCCGCGGCCCACAGCTTCGCCGGCGCGAGCCCGAGCGCGGTGCCGTAGTTCTTCGAGACGTAGACGTCTCCAGTGACCTTCGAGGCGAAGACCACGTCGGTGAGCCCATCGCCGGTGACGTCACCGGTCGCCCACAGCATCGCTGGCGCGTCGAAGGTGAGCGCGGCCTGGGCCTCTCGCGGCACGTTCCAGGCGTTGTTGTAGGAGAAGTACGAGCCCATCGACCCGTAGAAGAAGATCGCGTCACCGATCTGGGTGTTCGCGCGAGAGAGGAGCTGCGCGTAGTCGTCGCGGGTGGCGGTGACGAACCGGCCGGTGAAGGGGAGCGTGGCCGCCGCATGGGGGTTCGGTGCGCTCAGCCGCGCGCCCCAGTCGGTCGAAGGCGCAAAGAGGCCGCCGAGGTTGAGCGAGACCTTCTGGCCGTAGCGATCGAGGAGATCGGGCCTCCCGTCGCCGTTGAAGTCGCCGACGAACGCCTCGGTGGCGGGCACGTTCGAGCCCGTCCACGCCACCGGAGCCGCGAAGGACGTGCCTCGGTTGAGCACCATCCACCGGAAGGCCGGCCCCATCGCGCTGTCGGGACCGACGCCGGAGGGAGAGAGGTCGAGCCTTCCGTCTCCGTCGAAGTCGGCCGGCGAGACGTTTCGAACGTCGAGCGGCGCAGAGGACCAGAGCTCTGGAGGTTGGAAGCTCCCGGCGGCGAGCGAGGTCGCGCCGAGCAACGCGTTGACGACGAAGAGGAGTCTTTTCATGTGCCCAGGTACTCGCGGCCGCACACACCTCTTTTCCGGTGGGGCGTCGTCCTCGGTTCATTCTGCTCGGAGCTGCTGTCGTGGGTCTCGCGTTCGTGATTCGCGCGCTCCAGCTGGTGGTGTCGAGCATGATGCTGGCGGGGTTCTACGGGCTGCATCGCACGAACGGCATCGAGCTCGAGTCGCTCCCGTTTCGCGCGCTGTTGGAGTGAGCCCCGAACCTTCGCGTCGCGCTCTCGCGAGTGGAGTACAAGCCGCCGCGTGTGCGCTCTGACTCGGTGGATACCGTTGTTGGTTGCAGTGAGTGCTTCGCTGGCCGAGGCCCAAGATGGTGGCCGCGGCGAGGCTGACGCCGGGTGGTCGGTCGACGCTCCGCCCTCTCCTTTCCGAGACGTGCCCATCGACGTCACCGAGGGCACGTGGATGAACGTCGACGTCAGCCCCCGCGGTGACGCGCTCGTCTTCGACCTGCTCGGAGACCTCTACCTGCTCCCCATCACCGGTGGAGACGCGAAGGCCCTCACCAGCGGCGTCGCGTGGGACATGCAGCCGCGCTTCAGTCCCGACGGCCGCGAGGTCGCCTTCACCTCGGACCGCGGCGGCGGCGACAACCTCTGGGTCACTCCGCTCGACGGCGGCAGCCCACGGAGCCTCAGCAACGAGCGGTTCCGCCTGGTGAACAGCCCGAGTTGGAGCCCCGATGGCCGCTTCGTCGTCGGCCGAAAGCACTTCACCGGACGGCGGTCGATCGGCTCGGGCGAGCTGTGGCTCTACCATCGCGCTGGCGGAGGCGAAGGCGTTCAGCTCACCGAGAAACCGAACGACCAGAAGGACGTCGGAGAGCCCGTCTTCTGCCCTGATGGAACGTGCGTCTACTTCAGCCTCGACGCCACGCCCGGCAAGACGTTCGAATACAACAAGGATCCGAACGCGGGCATCTACGAGGTTCGCCGGCTCGACCTCGACAAGAAGGAAGTCAGCACCTTCATCACCGGCCCTGGCGGTGCCGTTCGCCCGACGCCGAGCCCGGACGGCAAGTCCGTCGCGTTCGTGCGGCGCTCCAAGGGCGTCTCGGTGCTGATGGTGGCTGACGTCGCCAGCGGCGCCGAACGGCTGCTCTTCGAAGGGCTCGATCGCGACCTCCAGGAGACCTGGGCGATTCACGGGGTGGCGCCCGCGATGGGGTGGACACCCGATTCCCGCTCCCTCGTCTTCTCGGCGAAGGGCGGCTTGTGGAAGCTCGAGGTCGCCACGAAGACGACGGCTCGCATTCCTTTTCACGTGAAGACGACGCGCCGGCTGTTCGACACCGTCCGCTCGCCGCAACAGGCCGTGTCCGACACCGTCGACGTGAAGATGGCGCGCTGGGTTCGTCCCTCGCCCAAGGGTGACTCGGTGGTGTTCGAGGCCCTGGGCCGGCTGTGGGTGAAGGCGCTCCCGAACGGAAAGCCCAGGCCGCTCACCACCCAGACGCGACATCGAGAGCTCACCCCGTCATGGACGCACGACGGCCAACAGGTCGTCTATTCGACGTGGAGCGACGAGGACTACGGCTCGATTCGCCTGGTGCCCGCCGCGGGAGGCGAGGGCCGCGTGTTGGTGAATGGCCCCGGGCACTACGTCGAGCCGGCGCTGTCGAAGAACGGGCGCGTCGTGGTGTACCGCGTCCCCGAGCCCAGCTTGACGCGCAGCGCGTTGTACCTGCGCGAGTCGGGCCTCTTCGCCACGGTGCTGGCCACCGGCAAGACCAGGCGGCTGTCGAAGAATGGCGAGGACCCGCACTTCACCGGCGCCGCTGACCGGGTCTACTTCCTCACTGTCGCCGAGGAGCCAAAGGAAGACGTGCGGGCGCTGCGCTCCATCGCGCTCGACGGAACCGACGAGCACGTGCTGCTCACCAGCGACGAAGCGACGGAGTACCGCGTGTCACCCGACGGCAACTGGGTCGCGTTTCGAGAGAACTTCAACGCGTTCCTCATTCCGTTTCCCAAGGGAGCGCGCACGCTGGTGGCCGCTCCGGAGTCGAAGGCGCTGCCGGTGGCGAAGCTGTCGAAGGACTGCGGCGAGTGGCTGACCTGGTCGGCGGACTCCAAGCGGCTCTCCTGGGCGTGGGGCGCTCAGGTGTTCACCCGCGAGCTGGGTGACGCCTTCGCCTTCGTGGCTGGAAAGACGGTGCGGCCGCCTCCGGAGACGGGCGTCGCGTTGGGCCTGAGCGAGAAGGCCGCGAGCGCGCGAGGGGTGGTGGCCTTCGTCGGCGCCAACGTCATCACCATGAAGGGCAGCGAGGTCATCACCGACGGCGCCGTCGTCATTCGAGACGGGCGCATCGCCGCCGTGGGTCCGCGCGCGAGCGTCGTGATTCCCGAGGGCGCCAAGGTGTTCGACGCCGCTGGCAAGACCATCATGCCGGGGCTCGTCGACGTGCACTGGCACGGCTCCGTCGGCGCTGACGGCGTCATTCCTCAACAGAACTGGGTGTTGCTCGCCGGGCTGGCCTTCGGAGTGACGACCGCGCACGACCCTTCGAACGACACCGACACGTTCTTCGCCGCCGCGGAGCAACAACGCGCCGGGCTCCTGGTGGCGCCGCGGCTCTACTCCACCGGCACCATTCTCTATGGCGCTCAGTACCCGGCGCGCGCGATCATCGAATCGCTCGACGACGCGAGGGCCCATCTGCGCCGGCTGAAGGCGGCCGGAGCCTTCAGCGTGAAGAGCTACAACCAACCTCGGCGCGAACAACGTCAGCAGGTGCTCCAGGCGGCGCGCGAGCTCGGCATGCTCGTGGTGCCCGAAGGCGGCAGTCTGCTGCAGCAGAACCTGTCGATGGTCGTCGACGGCCACACCACCATCGAGCACGCGATTCCGGTCTCGCGTGTGTACGACGACGTCGTTCAGCTCTGGTCGCAGAGCTCCACCGGGTGGACGCCAACGCTTGGCGTCGCTTACGGCGGGTGGTGGGGTGAGAATTACTTCTATTCCAAATACGACGTCTGGGCCGATCCACGCCTGTCGTCCTTCGTGCCACCGCGATTGCTCGAGGCGAGAACGCGCCGCCGGTTGATGGTGCCGCCCGACGAGACGAACCACCTCGACGTCGCCCGCATCGCCAAGCAGCTCAACGACAAGGGCGTGCTCATTCAGCTCGGGGCACACGGTCAACGTGAGGGCCTCGCGGCGCACTGGGAGCTGTGGAGCTTCGTGCTGGGCGGCATGACGCCGTTCGAGGCCCTTCGCGCCGGCACGCTCAACGGAGCGCGCGCCCTGGGACTCGAACGCGAGCTGGGGAGCCTCGAGCCAGGCAAGCTGGGCGACCTCGTGGTGCTCGACGCCAATCCACTCAAAGACATCAACAATTCGCGGTCAGTTCGGTACACGGTGCTGGGCGGCCGGGTGTGGGACAGCGCGACCATGAATGAACTGTGGCCTACGCCGAGCAAGCGCCCGCCGCTGTACTGGGAGCGCCCCGGTGGTCAGACGTGGCCGCTCAAGACGACGCCCGAACCGCAAGACGACTGAGTGCTTCAGACCTTCGCGAACGGTGAGCGATGACCGACGGTGATGACGAGCGCCTCCTCGACGACCTGGCGCAGCTGATCGCGACCAACGGCCTCTCCGACTTCGTCCATGCACCGATTCTGCTGCCGACACCCGAGTTCTTTCCCGACGCCTGGCGCGCAGACCTCCGCAGCGCCGAGGTGATGCTCCGCCGCTTGATGGCACACGCGCGCTTGTCCGCGCTCCCATTCACGCTTCATCTCGACACCGACCCGGAGTGGACGGCCGACGAGGTCTACGAGCCGGCGCACGAAGACGCCGCCGCGTTCTTCGGTGGGGTGAACGAATTCGGGACCTATCTCTTCGGCGTTCGAGCGGATCAGCTCGAGAACCCCATGTCACTCGCGGGGGTTCTCGCTCACGAGACGGCGCATGCCTGGCGCTTTCGTCGGGACATCACGCAGACGCACGATGCGACGGAAGAGCGGCTCACCGACTTGAGCTCGCTGTTCCTCGGCTTCGGCGTGCTCTCGTGTGCCATCGCCCATCGAAATGACTCGTCGCTCTCGAAACGTGGCTATCTCCCGCTCCAGACGGTCGCTGCTGGGCTCGGCGTGCAGCTCGCGCTCCGGAACGACGCGCGGGAGTGGAGGCTCATCGAGGAACAGCTGTCGGTCGATGCGCGGGTGATGGTCGACGAGGTTCGCACGCGTTGGCTCGGCCAGCGGCCGCAGCTCCTCGCCCGGTTGGGCCTCCCGCCCGAATCGACCTGGACGAAGAAGGCTGCGCCGGCGTTGCCCGCACGGTGGGAGCCGAAGGCGCGCGCGTCGAAGGACATCTTCTTTCGGGTCAACCAGCCACCGGTCCTGCTCGTCACCATCGGCTTCGTGGCGCTCGGTGGGCTCATCGCCCTCGCGAACTGGACGTGGTGGCCGATGCTCCTCGTGCTGCTCAGCCCTCTCGGGTTCCTCGTGCGGAGGGACCTCTGCTCAGGCTGCGGCAACGTGCTGGGAGCGCGCGTTCGGTGTGCCCATTGTGGCGGTGACGTCGTCGGGCGAATCAAGCGCCGGTCGGATCACCGAGCCGCCGAGCAGGCGTGGCTGGCCGACGAAGGCGATGAACAGGCGAGTGCGGCGAAGAGCATCGCGCTGAGTCTGCTCGACGGCGCGCGAAAGCCGTGAGCTTCGTTCAGCGTGGGCGCGCGTCGCTCGCAACGGGCGGCACCGGCGTCACCACGCCCTTGCTCACCGCGAGCCAGCTCGTCTCCGGCCCCGCGGCCTTCCGCACCAGCTCCGCGTCGGTCGTCGTCAGCAACGTCTGCGCGCCCGAGTCGGCGAGGTACTGCATCAAGAACGCATTGCGCTCCGGGTCGAGCTCGCTCGAGACGTCGTCGAGCAACAGCATCGGCAGGAACCCGTTCGTCACCTGCAGGTTCTCGATCTCCGCCACCTTCCAGGCGATGACGAGCGCCCGCGACTGCCCCTGCGAAGCGAACTGCCGCGCGGCGTGCTCGCCGAGAGCGATCTCGACGTCGTCGACGTGTGGCCCGACCGAGGTGTGTCCGCGCTCGACGTCACGCGCGAGCCGGTGCTCGAGCGCCTTCGCCAGCGCCGCTTGAAGCTCGCTCTCGGACGCGGTCGCAAAGGTGAGCTCGAGGTGCGAGGGCTCGTAGATGAACTGGGCCTTCGCCTCGATGCGGCCAATTCGGGCAAACGCGTCCTGCGCGCGGGTGGCCACCTCGTCGAGGAGCGCACGGCGGCGGACGAGCAGCCGCGCTCCGACCCGAGAGAGCGTCTCGTCCCACACCGTCAGATGCGAGAGCGGCGCGTCTTCCTTCAGCAGCCGGTTGCGGCTCTTGAGCGCCTTCGCGTACTCGCGGCTCTCCTGGAGATAGGCCGGGAACCGGTTGAACACCGAGCGGTCGAGGAAGGTGCGCCGGCCCTCGGGGCTGCCCTTCACGATGGAGAGGTCGTCGGGCGTGAAGGCCACCACCGACACGCCACCGAAGTACGCCTCGACCGAGCTCGCCCGCTTGCCGTCGACCGACGCGGTGCGGGTGCCGTGGGAGACCTCGACGGAGATTTCTCGCTCGGCGCCGTTGAGCAACCAGCGGCCCGAGACCCGCGCATGGCCCGCCCCGAACTGCACCAATTCCTTGAGCGTGTTGGCCCGGAGCGGCTTGAGCGTCGCCAGGTAGTAGAGCGCCTCGAGCAGGTTCGTCTTACCCTGACCGTTCTCTCCGACGGCGATGGTGGTGCGCGGCGAGGGCACGACCGAGACCTGGCTCAGGTTCCGAAACGACTCGCAGGTGAGCGAGAGCAGCCGCACGCACGACGGCGTAGAGCAAACCACCGGCGCGCGCCACGAGGTGGATGGCGAGGCGAGACCTTCGACAACGCTCGACGTTCACGCTACGCGTCCCATACCGCGTGGCGACCCTGCGCAGGCCCTCATCAGGAGACGACGCATGAGCACCAACCCCGGCATGTCGAAACGGCAGAAGGAACAAGCGCGAGCGCAGCACCAGAAGGAGAAGGAGGCCAAGCGCGAGGAGCGCAAGCGGCTCAAGGAGTCGCGGCCTCCGCGGCAACCCGGCGACGAGGACCCGGATCTCGCCGGCATCGTGGCGGGCCCGCAGCCCGTCGATCCGAACGCCTGAGGGCGAGGCCATGCCCGACGACGCCAAGACCCGCCGCATCGCGCTCTTCATCGACTTCGAGAACCTCGTCACCAACACCGGCATCACCGCCGCGACGTTCGACTTGAAGCCGACCCTCGACCGCTTGCTCGAGAGCGGGAAGGTCATCTTCAAGCGGGCCTATTGCGACTGGTCCCGCTTCCGAGAGGCGAAGGCGCACTTGCACGAGCATGGCGTCGAGCTGGTCGACGTGCCGCCCTCGACGCGCTCGGGGAAGAACGGCGCTGACATGCGGCTGGTCATCGACGCGCTCGAGCTCTGCTACCTGCGCGAGCACATCGACACCTACGTCATCGCGTCGGGTGACAGCGACTTCTGCCCACTCGCGCAGAAGCTCCGCGAGAACGACCGCTACGTCATCGGAGTGGCGGTGAAGCAGGCGACCTCGAGCATGTTCATCAAGGCCTGCGACGAGTTCGTCTACTTGCAGACCGACGAACGGCCGGCACGGACCCAGGCGAAGCCGAAGCGCGAAGGTCGAGGTGGTGCGCCGGCCGAGCGGGCCGAGCTGCCAGCGTTCGTCGGCGACGTGGTGACCAGCCTGCTGTCTCGCGCCGAAGGGCCGCTGAACCCGTCGTCGATCAAGGCCGCGCTGGTGCGCAAACAGCCGGACTTCGACGAGCGGGAGTACGGGTTCTCGACCTTCTCCAAGTTCCTCGAGGCGCTCGAGCGCGACGGGCTGTGCAAGCGCCGTCAAGATGGCCGGCAGTGGTACGTGCTGGCGGCCGACGCGCCGAGCGGTGGCGGTGGTGCTCCGCACGGAGACGAAGAGACGATTCCGGATCCAGTCGACGCGGCCTGAAGGTTCGGTCGTTCAGGGAAGCACGCGTGCCAACACGCTCGCCGACTGAGGAGGGGCCAGTCACGGTGTCGCTGGGGCGAAGGAACGAACGCGGCTGATCAGCTCCTTCACCACCTCAGGTTGGGTCGCGAGGTCGGGGTTTGCGGGCATGAGCGGGCTCTTTCCAACCGCGGCGCCGCCTCGACGATGGTC
>Ga0268298_10001315_pt1 | contig 29722 bp, 17 predicted proteins | sample WWTPWeurt_MetaG_FD_194462 | JGI IMG/M metagenome (GOLD analysis project Ga0268298, IMG submission 194462) | Activated sludge microbial communities from WWTP in Nijmegen, Gelderland, Netherland - WWTP Weurt | ecosystem: Engineered > WWTP > Aerobic digester > Activated sludge | place... | reverse complement strand
CACCCCGGAGGAATTGCGCTTTCGGCTGTTTCTGCAAACAGAGGCAATGACCGGTGGACCTCATACGCAACCCTCGCAACCCATTGTGGAGGCAGCCCTGGCACGCGCCAGTGAAGCGGTATTGCTGTCGCTCAACTCACGTGAGGATACAGTGCGCGCGTTGGAAGACATGTTGATCCATGATTACGCCTTCCCTGTCAAAGGACCGGCGCTGATCGCCGTGGATTATCTCAACCGTGTTCCGGTGGTTGGCTTGACCGGCATGATGAATGAGGAAGGTCGAAGTGGTGAAGCCGCCGCTGCCCTGCGTGAGATGGCGCGTCATCATGGTTGGGCGATCATCGCATCTGCCGCCCTGAAATCCGAACGCTTCAATGATGGGGATGATCTATCTGCTCTCCTTGGCGACGAACGAGTCCCGTATGAAGCAGATCGAGTATTGGTGGTGAATCGCACCGGCGATGTCCGCGATTGCGGCTGCGCTCCGTTGGAAGTCCTGACCCTCAAAGATCGCACCGGACCAGCCCGGCGCTGGTCGATGCAGTTCTGGGGCGAGCGTTTCTATCCCGCCCTAGAAAATGAATTCCATAAACACGATCCAATGGTGTTGTCATGATTGAAATTTCCTCTTTGTTACTAACCTTCCTGCGCGAAGCCTGGGTTGCCCTGGCAGGCGCATTTATCGCCTTTGCGCTTCTGGCAGGCATTGCCCAGATGTTGCGCGTGAGTTCCGCATCCGTCCTCGGCGCAAATCTATGGGTTTGGGAATCCATCTCCGCCCTGATCTCCATCGTTGTGCTTGGTTTATTTGCCTTCCTCGGCATTCCGCAGATCGTGAGCGCATTGCAATCCACCCTACCCGGTGCTGGTGGCTGTGGACCGATCAGTGAGTTGGGCACGCTTGCTTCCGGCTTGATCGGCGGACTGGCAGCTCTGCGTATGTTGAAGGCAGCCTTCATCACAATGTTCTCTGCTTCGATTGGCGGGGCATCTTCATTCGCCAACGCACTGATCGAAAGCGGTGAAGCGCTCTTTGGCATGATCCTCGCCAGTGCCGCCATTCCCCTGGCAGCCTGGTTTCTAGGTACTTGTTGAAAATTCAAAGGAGAAGATATTTATGTTCGATCCCATCATGGAACAAATTCTTGCAATCGCCCGCGACGCCTGGGCATTCATGGCAGGGCTCTTGATCGTCGTGGCATTACTCGGCGGCTTGTATTACATCCTGCAAGGCACAGCAGGCATGGCGTTCGGTGGCAGTCGCATGACCTCGATGGCGATCATCGGAGTGGTCGGTCTGATCATTATTGTGTTGTTCGCCTTTCTCTTCCTGCCGCAATTGGGTGAGATGCTGAAGAGTTTCCAGCCCAAGCCGCCCTTTTAGGAGAGGCATGTTCAACAATCGCGATCTTGGCATCCTCGGTGCTGGCGCTTTGCTGGCAGTGCTCTGTTTATTCCTTCCGCTATCCTTCACTGGAAAGGTGGTGATCGGTTTTCTGGTGTTGGTCTCCTTCATGGCGCTGGCGCTTCTGCGCCTTGGACCCGACCGCGTCCCGCCGGAAGTCTGGTTGATGCGCCGTTTTCGCTATTCGATGCAGACCCGACAGTATGTCAACCAACAGGCAGCCTCCCGTAAAACCGAAGGCAATCCACCTCCACCCAAAGAAAAGTCACAGCGCCCAACGATTGAGCCTGAAGGTCCTGCTACATCCTATCAACCGCAGATGCCGCAAGCAACCATGCGACCTGTTGACCTCGCATGGAATGAAGTCGGAGTCTATCCGCTGTTGACCGTCCTGCTAGGTGTTGTGGGTATTTACTTTTCCGTCTGGCTCGCAAACGGTGGAGCACAGGAACTTTCGATCTGGTTTATATGGAGATAACAACATGATCACGTTGATTTCAATCATTGGCGCCTTGGCGCTGGCTGCCATCCCGATTGCCTTTGGCTGGCGCCGCACCGTGGATGAAGCGGGCATGGCACGTGCAATGGGCATCGCCCAACCGAAAAAGAAATTCGATCCGGAAAAATTCGCACGTCAAACGGGAACAGGGCTTGCATTCAACCAAATAGCCTATGGTTTTCTGGCATGGGTCGGTGGTGGTCTGGCGGGAGGGATATTCCTCGGACTCTTTCCTGCGATCTTGTTTGCGATTGCCGGTGGTTTGTTATATGCGGGCACGCTTTCCGATAAACGTCAGGAATTCCGTTTGAAACAAGCCAAGGATATTTTGCGCGGCTTGGGAGTCGTGGAGACTCTGCTTTCGCAAGGCAAACCCTTGGGTGATGCCCTCGATGATGCCGCGCAAGCCGTGGGACCGGACGGACGCATGGTGTTGGGTGATCTAGTTGTGCGTTTACGGACTGCGCCTGCCGATGAAGCGGTATTAGCTGTCCGTGAATGGACCACTGCCTGGGACAATCCTGCCGTGGACATCGTTGCTACATCGCTACTCGCTTCCATCGAAGGACGTATCGAGATCGGTCCGTTGGTGGCGTCCTTGCGAAAGACTCTTGGGACTGTCGTGGAAGTGTTATCGCGTGCGCGCGCCGCCGCCAAAGGTGTGGAATGGCAGGCACGATTCCTGGCACTCTTTCCACCGGCAGTGTTGGTATTGATCGCCATCACGACCCCGGAGGTTGGGAAGTTGTATTCGGGCAATCCCTTGTTCTTGTCACCGGTGATCATCGGCTCTGGAGTTTCCTACTGGCTCTCGATGCGCATGATCCGCAATGGCTTATCCATCGAAGCCTCGATGGGATTGCAAGCCGGGCAGCAGGGCGAGATCCGTCTGGATCGGCTGGGACGAGTCCTATAATGAAAGGCTTCTTCCGGTTTTCCATCGCCCTGATGACCGCCCCGTTATTATGCGGGGCGGCTTTGGTAGTGGGTTATGTCATGCTGGTAGTCCTGACCATTCCACAACTCCCGGCATGGGCGCAGCCCGGCGTGGAACAATGGTTGTTCGATATTCCCCAATATGCAGAGACAAGCGATAACGGTTCGTATGGCAATTCGCTGCCATCTGGCATGAGCGCTGTTCCTTTCGATGGCTATGTTGGACCCGGATCGGAGATCTATGGGTTGCCATTGGTCGGTCCCATTCCACATTGGGGCGACATCTATGACAAGCCTCTGCTGGGTTGTGTCTTCCAAGACCCACATTACCAGACCCATACAGGCGCAGACTTTCCAGTGAACGAAGGCACGCCCATACACACAACCATTGCAGGCAAGGTCGTGTGGGCGGGTTCGAACGGACCCTGGGGTAATCTGGTGGTGGTTGAGAACAATGGCTATCAGGTGTGGCTGGCGCATCTGAGCAGTGTTCAGGTGGTGGAAGGGCAGATCGTAAACTACGGCGATGTGGTTGGATTGAGTGGCAACACCGGCAACAGCACCGGAGCACATTTGCATTACGGCATTCGCCAGAAAACGGGCGAACAAAGCGCTTTGTGGCTCAACCCACAAAACTATTTTACGGTTGATGAGTACATCAACATTGGATGTTCGGATTAACCTATGACTGTTCAACTGGGTGAAGTAACCTTCTCTGATTGGATTGGCCTAAAATATGAAGGCGGTTTTACCGACACTTTCATCTTCGATATAGACGCCTTGAATGGACTGCCACCATTTGTTTTTCATCCCCTCCTGCAGCGTCTGGTTGCCGAGTTGGATAAAAAAAGACCTGGCGCGTCCCTTTGGATCCGTGTGACATCTCCCGGGGAATGGTATCTGATGGAGGTCAAACGCTCCATGACAGACGGGTTTTCCGTTCCATATGTTGTCACGTCAAAGGACAAGACTCCGGATTATCACAGTTTCTCTTTTGGTCCAAGATTATTTTCTCCTGCACTCCCTCGTCCTTCCAAGGTGGACGATGAGTTCTCCCATTTCTCTCGCGAAGAGTTGAAGTGTCTCCAGGTTTTGACCCGAAACCGGAAAGGAAGCCTGGAGGAAATCGCTTCTCTGGCGGGTCTTCCTGAAACAACAACCCTTGATGTTTTACAGGGGCTTCAAAAGAAAAAAAAGGTGAGATTCAAACTTGGCGAGGTGTTCCAAAAAGACAAGTCGAAGCCAAAGAAAATGGATCCATACTGGATGTGGCACCCGACCCGCAAAGGAGTATCCGCTGCCTTGCGCAGCTGGGGTGCGTCAAAGGGCGTGGATTTTAGCGGTGTGAAGGAACTGAACCAGCACTTAATCGGGACGCCACACAGGACGAATTCCCGTAGGTGGCTGGCATGGCTGCGATCCGCCTATCCGCTCACCGAAATATGGACGAGTTGGACCGAAGTGCAGCTTCCTGAAATATCTGTGCGCCCTGATGCACTTGCCTGGGGGCGAATTCAGGGTTTCGAGACCTTGTTCTGGTTGGAGGTTGGAGATGGACATAAAAAAAGAAATGATATAAAGAAAATAACCAGAATACGGCTGGCATCCGCACTAGAATTCTGCCAACAGACAGGCATCCGCCTTGTGTACGCCCAGATAAGCCCAAAGTGGGTACAGAAGGCGGTTGGCATGGCGCTCGGTCCATTGCCACCGGATATGGCGGCGGTGATGACAAGTACACGCAGATTTGGGAAATTGTCGACTGTGGAGTGGGGGCAAAGAACATTTTTGTGATAACCCTAACGCGTTTTATCCCTTACTCCTAGTCAGCCAAAATATCCTAATTGTCATTGTATAATTGTTGTCTCAAAGTGTAAGCCTTCTGCAAGAAGTTTCCTGGCAATTTGACAATACAATTATCTACTTCAAGGATCTAAGGTGGCAAAAATATACCCAGAACACTTACCAGAGAGTGTAAAAAGTGATCCCAAGAGACAAGCAGAAAGAAAGGTTTTCGATACGCTCTCGAAATTGGGTTCACTCTTTGTCGTTTTTTACAGTGTCGCTTGGCAAGCACGAAGAGATGGCTATTCCCGCGATGGAGAAGCGGATTTTGTTATAGCGCATCCCGATTATGGTGTGCTAGTTCTAGAAGTAAAGGGCGGCGGTGTTGCTTACGATGCAACTACGGGACAGTGGACAACCACTGACCGATACGGCGAATCCTTTGCCATTGATCCCATTGAACAGGCGCGAAAAAGCCATTACACCTTGTTAGATAAATTCAAGGATTTACCAGAGTGGGATAGTAGCCGCTTCTTGACGATTGGGCACGCAGTTTGTTTCCCAGATGTAGTAATTGGCAACAAACCTTTGAAATTGGATTTGCCGCGTGAAATTATTGTTGACCATGATGATCTACAAAAGATTGACGAAACCATTCTACGTGTATTTGAGCAATGGGCGGATAAAAATAAGCGGGCGCCTTTGGGCAGGGATCGTCTGGCAATTGTCGAGTCTTTGTTAGCACGGTCTTTCAAGATGACAACTCCTTTAGGTGTGGAGTTGGATAGGGAAGATAAAAAACTGATTGATCTGACCGAAAGGCAATTCATATTGCTGAACTTTCTTGCTTCGCGCCGTAGGGCTTTGATTGCAGGGTGTGCGGGCTCAGGAAAAACTATGCTGGCTGTCGAAAAGGCGCGCCAACTTCACGAACAGGGATTCAATGTCCTTCTTACCTGTTTTAATGCAGCGCTTGCAGATGACCTAGCTCAGCGATTACCAGAAATAAGCGTTTTACACTTTCATGGATTGTGCAAGGAATTGGCAGGGCAAGCAGGCTTTACCATGCAATCTGCGAAAAACGAACAGGAGTACAACGAGGTTGTGCTGCCTGATATGCTGATGAAAGCCGTGGACGAGACGGGACCGATGTTCGATGCCATTATTGTAGATGAAGGTCAGGACTTCAAGGAAACTTACTGGATTGCGCTTGCGAGCCTATTGAAAGAGAAGGAAGGCATTTTCTATATCTTCTATGACGATAACCAAAATTTGTATGGTGGAACTGCTTCGTTGAAAGGTATTGTTGACGAAGAGCCGTTTTTACTGCCTGAGAATTGCCGAAACACAAAATCAATCCATAAAGTGGTAAATGCTTTTTACAGTGGTCGTTCTCGAATTACTTGTAATGGTCCCGAAGGCAGAACGCCTGAACTACATACTTATCGAGACTCGGCAGAAATGGTCAAAGGTATACAGAGTGTTCTGAATAAACTGATCAATGAAGAACACGTGCCAATAGATGATGTTGTGATTTTGACTCCCCACGCACAAGAGCGAAGTATGCTGAAAGCAGGATCAAAACTCGGCAATTTTATCCTGACCTCCAACCCGCCCCAGCGCAGGAATGAAATTCAGGCAACAACCATCCACCGCTTCAAAGGCTTGGAGCGTAAGGTGGTAATTCTCGCCGAAATAGACAGCAAATTCATGTACAATCCAGAGATACTTATGTATGTGGGGAGTTCACGTGCTCGAACGCACTTATTGTTTTTTGTTGATCAGAACGCACCTATCGAAATAAAATCTCAAATCGAAGCAGCTTGTAAACCAACCCGACAAATTTAGGAAGTAGACAATGAAGTATCGAGATTTAATCCAGTTCGAGCCAGTCATTGATGTGATCCAACTTCGCCAGGCGGATGAGAAAAAACGTGCCGAGAAGTTGGTCTCGACTTATGTGATTTCCGACCGCATGACGGATGTGATTTTGCACCGCATTTTGCCCAGCCTGAGCATTGGCGACGAAAAACCAGGGGATGGGTTGTTCATTGTTGGTAACTATGGGACGGGTAAATCTCACTTGATGTCCATCGTTACAGCGATTGCCGAGCACAAAGATTTATTGAAGCACGTGACTCATCCAGCTGTAGTGGAGGGATTAAAGCCCATTGCAGGGAAATACAAGGTTGTGCGTCAGGAAACAGGCGCTACTGAAAAAAATCTGCGTGATATTGTTCTCGAAGACTTGGAGAAACACCTAAAAGAAATGGGGGTTAAATATCACTTCCCATCTATGCGAGAGGCTGCAAGTAATAAAGATTTAATCGTTGAAATGATGGGAATATTTCAGAAGACTTATCCTGGCTACGGTTTACTAGTAGCAATGGATGAATTGCTGGATTATCTCCGTGGAAGGAAAGATACTGAATTAGCCCTGGATTTGAATTTCCTGCGGGAAATTGGCGAGGCTTGCGAGATCACTCCGTTTCGATTCATAGCAGGCATTCAAGAATCCTTGTTTGACAGCCCACGCTTCCAATTTGCAGCGGATTCGATTCGCCGTGTGAAAGCGCGATTTGAACAAGTGCGCATTGTCCGTGAAGATATGGCATATGTGGTCTCACGCAGATTACTTGGCAAGAATGATCAACAGCGAAAACAGATTCGTAAACACCTTGAAAATTTCACAAAGTTATATACTGAAATGGCAGAGCACATCGATGAATATGTGGAACTTTTCCCTATTCATCCTGCTTATTTGGAAGTGTTTGAACAAGTTACTGTTGTAGAAAAACGCGCATTGCTAAAGGCTATCAGCAAGCAAATGGAGAATTTGCTTGACCAAGATGTACCTACAAGTGAGACGGGACTATTTTCGTTCGATTCATACTGGGCAATCCTGAATGATGATCCATCTTACCGTTCTGTGCCAGAAATACGAGATGTACAGGACAAGGCACGAGTATTGACGGAACGTGTTCGGACGGCGCCCAACGTCAAGGATTACCGACCCGCCGCAAATAAGATCATCGCCGCGCTGGCTGTTCATCGATTAACTTTGAATGACTTATACGCTCCAGTGGGTTTGACGCCCGCTGAGTTGCGCGACCGTTTATGTATATACCTACCCATCCCTGAACAGGACGCCGACTTTTTGTTGACATCTGTAGAGGCGGTGTTGCAAGAAGTTTCCCGTGCTGTAAATGGACAGTTCATCTCGCACAACACGGAGAATGATCAATACTATCTCGACTTAAAGAAAGATATTGATTTTGATGCCTTGATCGACCAGCGAGCAGCCTCGTTGGATGAAACCCAACTTGACCGCTATTTTTTCGACATGTTGGCGCGTGGCTTGGAGTTGACAGACAGCGCATACGTGCCTGGCTTCCGCATTTGGGAGCGAGAACTGGCTTGGGCAGGTCAAGGCATGACCCGAAAGGGATATGTCTTTTTAGGCGCACCGAACGAACGCTCGACCGCCCAGCCTGAGCGTGATTTTTATATCCATTTCCTTGCTCCATTCTCGACGGCAAAGATCAAATTGGACAAGAAGCCCGACGAAGTGTATCTCTCGCTTGGGCAGAGAGATGATGAATTCGAACAAACGATGAAGCGCTATGCCGGCGCGCGAGAAATGAGTTCGATTTCTTCTGGAAGCAACAAAGAACAGTACGAGCGCAAAGCAGACACATTTGCTCGCAGGCTGAATACCTGGTTGCGCGAGAACATGACACGGAATATCTTTATTCGTTATAAAGGCGAAGAAATGACCGTGCCTGAGGCATTATCAAAACATCGTTTGACGATCCGTGATCTCTCATTGCGAGAGCAAGTTTTCAAACTGGCTTCGGCGTTTTTGAGCGAGCAATTCCAAGTAAAGTATCCTCGCTATCCAAAATTCAACGGCATTGACTTTACCTTCGAAACCCTAACCCAAGCAACTGATGGGACATTACGCGCCATCGCTGGTAGTTCCGCTACCAAGCCGGCACAAGTGGTTTTGGAAGGCTTGGGATTGGCACACATGGAAAATGGTGAGTTGACCTTCACTACCGAAGACAGCCCATATGCCAAGCATGTGTTGAAGTCGCTGTTTGGGTTGGACGCGGGCAAGGTACTGAACCGCAAGGATTTGATCGGCGGTCCAAGCAACGCGGAGGTGGATCACAAATTTGGGTTGGAGCCTGAATGGATGATGGTTGTTTTGCTGGCATTGGTAAGGCAAGGCGAAATTACACTGAACCTGCCTGGGTTACGAATCGATTCGACCAATCTGGATGAGGCGGCGCGGATCGGTGTGGAAACGTTGGTTAAGTTCACAGCTGTCAGTCGCCCGAAGCCCATCCCTGAGCAATCGTTGCGCGTGTTGTTTGCCAGTCTCGATCTGCCTGAGAATTTGGTTACTGATCCAAAGAAACTGGAACTTGCCCCCATTCAACTTGAAGCATCTGTCACTGCCGAGTTAAATTTGACGGTACGCTTGGTGGAAAATCTGCGAGAGGGACCGCGCTACTGGCGTGAGGCACTATATACTGCGGCAGAGCTACAGGACCTGCGCAACGAGTTGACGGAATACAAGAACTTCCTCACTTCGTTGCAGGCGTTGAACAGCCCTGGCAAATTGCGCAATTTCTCCACTGGGCAAGGCGAAGTGCGCCAGGTGATGAGGACACGGAAAGTGACTGGCGAGATCAAAGCCTTGTATGAGTTGATTCAAGCCGTGCAGCCACAATTGGATTACATCTACCAAGCAGAAGTGAATTTGCCGATTGGTGACGCCTGGCAAAAGACCGCCGACAAAACTCGCTCTGAACACCTGAAATTACTTTCTATACCTGCTGAGCGGACGAAACCCACAACAGTCACGCGCTTGAAGGGCGGACTCTCCAATTTGCAGGATGCGTACATCAAACGCTACATCGAACTGCACAATCTCGCACGATTGGATTCATCCCTTGACGCGCAGAAAAAGCGCGTGGTGGCTGACCCGAAATGGGTCCAGTTGCGAGCGTTGAGTGGACTCGACTTTTTGCAGGGAAACGATCTTCGGAAGTTGGAAACCCAAATGGGAGACATCCGCTCGTGTCCAAATCTGAACGTGAAAGATCTACAATTTACAATCGTTTGTCCCGCTTGTGGATATTCTCCACGTACCCAGAGCATTGAAAAATCAGCAGGGCAGCAACTTCACGAAGCAACCGAAGGTTTGGATGGTCTTCATAAACAATGGATCAACGCACTAATCGCAAGTTTGAAAAGTGAGAGTTCACAGAAGAATCTGAAACTACTGGGCACGAAGGAGCGCGAGCAGGTGAACGAGTTCCTGCAAAAGAAGCAACTGCCCGAGAAGATCACCGACCGTTTTATTTCGGCGTTGAAAGATACGCTACAGGGCTTGGAGATCGTCGCCTTTGAAGGCAGTGACTTCCTGCTGGCGCTCACCCGCCCTGGAATGCCCTGCACGCCCGAAGAATTAAGTGCGCGGTATCAAAAATTCCTTGCCGAAAACATGAAGGGCAAAGATCCCGCTAAAGTCCGAATCCGAATTGATTGGTAGAACCATGCCGAGAAAAAAGCAGACCGACATCGAACAACCTGAATTGATTGCCGAAGAAGCGGCGGAGTATATCGTCTCACCTGATGAAGAAGCCATGCGCGCAGAATATCGCCAACGACTGGCAGAGGCGTTGAAAGACCCAGAATTCCGCAAGATCGAGGGCTTTCCCATCGGCGAAGATGAAGCGATTCTCGCGCTGTCTAACCCGCCCTATTACACGGCTTGCCCCAACCCGTTCTTGAATGAGATCGTGGAGAAATGGCGGCAGGAACGCGCCGCGCTGCGCGATGAATTGGGATTGCCCAACGATGAACCTGCGGGGAGCAAGTACGCCATCCGCGAAAATATGCCGACCAAGAATTATCACCGTGAGCCGTTCGCCGCGGATGTTTCGGAAGGCAAGAACGACCCAATCTATAACGCGCATTCGTATCACACCAAAGTGCCGCACAAAGCCATTATGCGCTACATCCTGCATTACACCGACCCTGGCGATGTGGTCTTGGACGGCTTTTGCGGCACAGGCATGACAGGCGTTGCGGCTCAATTGTGCGGCGATAAAAAGGCAGTTGAAAGCCTTGGTTATATTATCAAAGATGGTATTGTATATGATAAGAGTAATAAACCCATCTCACGATTTGGAGCACGCAAGACGATATTAAATGATTTATCCCCAGCCGCCGCTTTTATTTCTTACAACTACAATACTCCTATTAATGCGAAAGCGTTCGAACGCGAGGCAAAACAACTGCTAAAAGAAATCGAACGCGAATTTGGGTGGATGTATGAAACTATACACAAAGATGGCGTAACAAAAGGAAAGATTAACTTCACAATTTGGTCTGATGTGTTTTTATGCCCCAATTGCGGCAAAGAAATGATATTTTGGGACGTCGCCTTAGATGCAGAAAAAGGTGAAATACTGGACTCTTGGAGTTGCCCACATTGCGCTACACTTCTTGCAAAGAATCCTTCAAAAGATAGCGGCGCCCAAAAAGTGGAGCGTGCATGGGACACTATATTTGATCGCGCTACTGGGCAAATGACTCGTCGAGTTAAGCAAGCGCCTGTTTCAATAAATTACTCGGTTGGCAAAAAAAGATTTCATAAAAATCCAGACGATCAAGATTACAAGTTAATACAACAAGTAGAGTCTGTTGACTTCCCAACCTTTGCGCCAACAGATGTTTTGCCTCTGGGAGATAAAACGTCTGACCCCAAAAATGTGGGCATTACACACCTTCATCACTTCTACACATATCGGAATTTGATTTCTGTTTCTGGTGCAGTAAAAAAGACTTATGGAAAACGTATGTTGTTTTTAGTTACAGCATTATTAAGAACAATGAGCAAGATGTTTAGGTGGGCACCTCATGGCAAACATACTGCTGGAATGTCAGGAACTTTATATGTTCCATCTATTTCACATGAGTATCCGATATTTGAGGGTTTAGCAAGGAGATTGTTTTTATACAAAGAACTCTTACAAATGCTAAACAACTTTTCTAATGATTGCGCAATTTCAAACGGGAGCAGTTCATCTATCAAAGTATCAGATAGTAGCGTAGATTACATATTTGTTGATCCACCATTTGGCGATAATCTGATGTACTCAGAATTGAATATTCTCCAAGAGTCGTGGTTGAAGATTTACACAAACAACACCGAAGAAGCAATTGTAAATAAAACTCAGCACAAAGGACTATTAGAGTATCAAGGTTTAATAGAAAGTTGCTTTGAGGAATTTTATCGTGTGCTAAAGCCAGGTCATTGGATGACTGTAGAATTTCACAACTCAAAAAATGCTGTGTGGAATTCCATTCATGAAGCGATAACCCAATCAGGTTTTGTTGTTGCAGATGTTCGAACGCTCGATAAAAAACAAGGAAACTTCAATCAGGTAAACGCTGCTGGAGCAGTAAAACAAGATTTAATTATTTCTGCTTACAAACCTACAGAGGAATTTGAAAAGCAGTTTATTTCAGAGGCAGGTAGCGAGCAAGGCGCGTGGGATTTCATGCGCCAGCACTTAGAACAATTACCTTTACCAAACATCAAAGAAAGTGCCTTAGAAACCTTACAAGAACGCTTTCCGTATTTGCTTTATGACCGCATGGTAGCATTTCACATTCAACGCGGTTTAACCGTTCCGATTTCTGCGCCTGAGTTTTATCAAGGCTTGAGTCAACGGTTCTTGGAACGCGAAGGCATGGTCTTCACCGCTGCGCAAGCCGCCGCCTACGATAAGTTACGCCTGCAAGCTGAGCGCGTCGAGCAATTGGCTTTGTTCGTCACGGATGAGAGTTCCGCCCGCCAGTGGCTGCGCCAGGAATTGGAGAAAAATCCGCAAACGTATGGCGATCTCCAACCGAAGTTTGTCCAGCAGCTACATCAGTCCAAGTATGAAGACTTACCCGAACTCAAAGTCATCTTGGAGCAAGCCTTCCTGCAAGATGAAAAAGGTCGCTGGTATGTCCCAGATCCAGAACGCGCCGCAGACCTTGAAAAACTACGTCAAAATACCCTGCTGCGCGAGTTCAACGAATACCGCAAGGGCAAAGGCAGGTTGAAAGTTTTCCGCAGTGAAGCCGTCCGCGCAGGGTTCAGTAATGCCTGGCGCGAGCGCGATTATGATGTTATCGTTGAAATCGCTGAGCGTATGCCCGAATCCGTACTGCAGGAAGATCAACAACTGCTAATGTATTATCATAATGCAAGCCTGCGTCAATCCAGCCAACCCAGGCAGGAGAATTTATTGTAAAGGGGTTCTTATGTCTCGATCACTTAAGCAATGGGAAGCATATCTTTCTGGAGCAATTTCCCGAGTTCGTTTATTAAGCGAACTCGGGCTCAACTATGAGGACATGCTGGAAATTGCAAATTTATTCAGGGAGGAAAATTCCAAACGTAAAAACCTTCGTCAAACCACGACCTATCTGGTTGCCAATTTTCCCTGTACATTTATTTCTTTCCTAGCAGCATTCGCGGCACAAAATACCGAACGCGAGTTTTGGGAAGCGTTAGGAAGATTATTAACCGTCAGCGGTAATGATTTGAATAACGCGAATTGGCGAAAACCCTTTATCGATATACTAAATAAATACAATAAGCCTACATTTGAAAACGTGGGCGGTCAAACCAACAAATATGTTACCAGCATACGTATTCATGGTGGAATTCCCTCCTACTCACTAAGGGATTTCTTCACTAACATGCTGGTGCCTTCGATTGAAAAGCCTGAATATGTAGAGTTGAAAGGTAAAGAACTCCTTGAGGCGTTACTGGGACGTTCGGTTGTTCAATTGTTCACCGATTCAACAGTCCGCAATTTTTTTGAAAACAGCGGCGAAATTGGATTGGATTTTTTGGAATCCAGCCGTGATGCAGCACGTGAGTATAGGTTAAAGAAACAAGTTTCTAGCGAGAATAACCTTCCTGCCTATGTAGTTCAGAGACTCATCAATTTCTTGGAATATCAGGAAGATGAGATCCACGGTCTTCGCCGACCGCGAATAAAATTCGACGCTGAAGGGGACGGTCTCTTGTTGGAATTGCCCGAACAGCCATTTAGCGGTGTTACTGTACACGGGAATCAGGTCCTCTGGCAAGTATTTCATAATCAACAATTAGTGAAAGAGATTAATACACGCATTGTCCGTAGTGGACGTGATGTACTGTCAGTTGAACAAACAATTCCCATTGGGTATATTGTGGATGCATTTCAAGTCCGATTTAGCGTTCCTGATAATGATGGCGAGTATTATCAGATGCGTGAGTGGAACTTTGATATTCGCTCCCAAGAGGTTCCCAACCTATTTGTCTTTCGAGAGGATGGTGACTTATTACGGTGGTCACAATCGCTTCCTGCGCAAAACCTGCTGATCATATACCCCAAAAATGTGTCACTTGCCTTCGAAGGCAACGCTCGTGTAATTCACACACCCACTATTTACGCCGACGGTTGGAGTAATTGGCAGGCAAATTACTATTCGCTGGAAGAAGCCTGGTCGCTTTCACTGAAAACAGACGACGATATTATCGTTGAAATTCCCATCCAGAAGCAATTAGAAATTCCGCGTCTCATTGGTCACATCTTTGAACCAAATCTTGACCCTAAGCCACTCTATATTGGATCATCACCAAAGGTTTGGATCCCACTTCGCCCTGGTGTAACCGTAGAGGATGAACTTAAGCGTTGGCATATCGAAATCAATTCTGTTTGGGAAGCACTACCATCCTTGCGTCAGGGCTTCAAGTTAAGCGATAAGCCAGAATCCGTTACAGTGATCGATTCTGCTTTGGAATTCGACCTGAATGCTGTACTTGGCAATGAACCAAAGGGAACTTATTCCTTGCACGTACGCGGCCCATTGGAAATCGATGTTGATTTTGCATTCCGTATTTGGCCATCTTTGCATATTAAGGACTTACCGGAATACATCCTGCCAAACGAGAAGCAAAACACCACCTTACATTTTCAACTGCCAGTACACGCTTTTTTGGAAGCAGAAGCAGGAGAAGGCGGGATAAAAATTTCAGGTCAGTACGGTCGATACGAATTGGAATTCAACGAAACCGTTTCACAACTTAACTTGAACCTGAGCTGGCCGTTAGAGGCATCCACGATCCACGCGCCATTTTCTCTGCCCATCCCGCGAATTAAGTGGCGACTGATTTTAGGAGAAGATGACAGAATTGAGTGGATAGACCGTTCAATACGCAAACCAGTGGATGCGTTCTTGCAGTCCACGCATACTGCAGCCCTGCTTGTGACCATGCCAAGGATCGAGAGACACATTAACCAGTTGAGGCTGCGTCTTATAGATCCTGAGAATGCCAATGTATCCTTACAAGAATTTCCAGTCCAAACAAGCGTTCTTGGGGTCGATTATGTTCGCTTCTTGCTGAATGCAAAAGACACGATAAATCAACATAAAGATATATCTGTCTTCGAATTTCAATTGATGTTGGTTGATAAGGATGGGTTATATCAACCTGTCACTTTACTATCCCTTACCCGCCAAATAGACGTCTCAAATGTTCGCATCGAAGAAACTGACAATAGCTTGGTCCTATTGTGGGAAGAAACACATCCACTTCGAAATCGCCGAGTATACATACGTTCTCTTTGGAAAGCCTGGGCAGATGCATGGAACATACGATTGCCCGATGACGCACGTGGGAAGTACGATTTACTTTCCGCCGGATATGGCTTACCAACGTCATGGTATGAAGTACATTTTTATGTTGCTCCATCCTGGGAACAAGATATTGTCTCCCCTCCAGATCAATCGACTTATTTGGTTAAGACAATTTCACCAGAAAATCAGATCGCTTGGTTAGATAGGCAACTTGAAAAACATCCGGAATTATCTTTCCTAAACCATTTTGAACGAGCCAGCCTTTACGCATCCATTGGCGAAGAAACCAAGCGTGATAAAGAAATCCAATTTTGTTATACACATGTCGATCAAGCTAAACCAGCGAACTTATTTGCATTTCACGAATGGCTCGAAAAATATGAGCCAAATACAAAGCGTGCCGTTCGCATGAAAATGTACAAGCCGGAATTTCTTCAGCAACTGTTTTCTGATTTCAAACCAACGAATGAATTTCGCAGAAGATACCTAGGAGATGTAACAAAAACAAACTTGCCACCGGAAAGCGCTATTCTCTTAATTGAGAACGAGAATGATCCTGCCATCGTGTTTCATTCTCTACGTGAGCTAATGAAGCGCAGAGATGATCGCCTGCTTAACATAATTGTTCTTATGCTTGAAGATGGGCGATTATCTGATGAAGATGCTCTGGCTTTACTACGGCTAGACGAGGAATATTCTCTTTCTGTGTTAAATGCAGAACAACCAACCAGCGTCAATTTGCGTCTTCTCTCTGGTTTGTTACGAAACAAAATAGATTCCCTTGCTGTCCTCTCAAACGAAAAAATAACTGAACTAACTAAAGCCGAAAAGAATCCAGAAACAATAAAAACCTATCTTGGCATTTTGGTTGAGCGTGAAAGCAAGCCGGGTGTCGAATACATTATGGAACTGTTTCAAAATGGTTTATTGCTGGGAGAAGAAGTGACAGATTTACTTGGAAGATATCCCAAGTTCTCTGTTCAAGTTTTATCCAGGACATCGGATTCGCATGCGCATTTAATTCAGATATCGGAACTTGCACAGAAATATCCAATTGAAACCGGGCATGTAACAACCGGAATGTATGTAAAGACCTCTGTGGGCTGGGGAATAATTGACTCAATTGAATCCACGAAGGGATCCCAATTAAAAATAGTTTCTTTGGAAGATAGACAGGTCAAATACAACATCACTTTATATCCGGGAACAGTGCAGCAAATCAGAGCATATATTGATGTTCAAGAAAATGCGATGATCCTTTTAGAGAAGGGAACCTTCTTTCAGTGCGGCAATTGCGGTTTTATATCCCAACAACAGAACTTTATTTTGCGTCAACATACTCGAGAAGCACATAACGGTTTAAGTCCTTCATTTAGACCAATTTCGCCCCGAATAATTACTCGCGGCGAATTACAATTCAGCAAAAAACAACCTGAGACATAAGAGACTCCTATGGCCATTCATCCACTTGAAACAACAAAACACATTCGCAAAACTTATTTACGGTATCTAAAAACGATCAAGCCATTTCAAGACGATGGCTTTAGGGAGGCGTTTTCATCTGCCCTCGATGAGTCAAATTTGCTAGTAAAAGGTCCGCTAGTCGAAATTGCATTACCGTATAAAAAAGATAAAAGCGTCAAAGATCTTGTCGAGGATGGAATTCTTTCACCAAAATTTGCAGACCTAAACTCCCCTGATCTGCCTTATGATCGTCCATTGTATGCTCATCAAGTTAAGGCAATTAAGAAAGCTGTGTCTGAAAGGAACTTGATCGTGGCAACAGGTACAGGCTCAGGAAAAACAGAGACCTTCCTTGTTCCAATTTTGAATTACCTCTTTAGAGAAGAAGAAGCCGGCACTCTGGATCAACCTGGAGTCCGCGCCATGCTACTTTATCCAATGAATGCGCTAGCAAACGATCAAATGAAACGTTTGCGCCGACTACTACAAAACTACCCAAAGATTAATTTTGGACGCTATATTGGCGAGACTGATGATGTTCCTTCCAGAGATAGGGCAATAGATAATTTTAGAAAAATATATCCACAAGAGCCAATCCTCGATAGTGAGTTATTCACGCGAAATGAAATGCAATCGGCTCCCCCACATATTTTACTTACAAACTATGCTATGCTTGAGTATTTGCTTCTTCGCCCCACAGACTCGGCATTGTTTGATGGAGAGACCGGCAAGCACTGGCGCTTTATTTCTTTGGATGAGGCACATGTATACGACGGCGCGAACGCTACCGAAATGGCAATGCTTTTGCGCCGTTTATCAGACCGTGTAGTTGGGGCTCAATTAGGTAAGTTACAAATTATTGCTACAAGCGCAACGCTTGGCGGTGGGAAGAAAGATTTTCCGGAAGTGATCGAATTCGCAAAGAATCTTTTCAACAAATCCTTTGAGTGGATAGAAGACGATCCAGAACGCCAAGACATAATTGAGGCAGATCGTGTCCCAATTGAAAGCCTCGGATATATTTGGGGATCGGGAAACGCTGTCATTTATAAAGATTTGGCTGATTTGGTTGAAAAACGCCCGACAGATGATTCGGCAATAATGAATTACATTGCGAATTTTGACGCACTTTTTCAAAAGCATAAAATTCCGGCACCACTCGAAATAGCGAATCGAGAAGCAAAAAAAGATACATCCGCCGCACTCCAGCGTTATCTTTACGAAATTCTGCGTGGTGATAAAAATGTTCACGCTGTATTAAATTTTCTCAAGGAGAAAAACGCCCGCCAATTAGAAGATTTGGCAAAAGATGTTTTTCCAGATGACCCAAATTCTCCAGAAGCATTAATTAACCTTGTTGCTCTCTCCGTCTTTGCTCGAGCAGATTTGGAAAGCATGCCTTTGTTGCCCGCTCGTTATCATGTTTTTGCCAGAGCACTGGAAGGAGCATTTGTATGTTTGAATGAAGATGCTCACAAGAATCTACCCTCCGAAAAACAAAGCCGGCTGTTTCTTCGCAGGCAAAAATATTGTCCGCATTGCAAGAGCCGAGTATTTGAATTAGCAACTTGCACACGTTGTGGGACAGCTTACTTAATTGGTGAAGAAATTCCTGGTGCCAACATTAGTGACAAGAAGGAAGGTTTTGAACCTAAACCAAATGGGATGTATCTGCTTCAAAATAGTGTTTTGTACAACTCGCCTATAGCTAGAAAAACCGAATACTACACTCTCGAATCGAAGTTTTCTGAGATAGATGAAGATGAAGTAGTGTCTGATCCAGATTCCAGCCCTGATGATTTAAAAGAAAACATTAATCCAAGTGAGTTGTTGCTATGTCGTTCCTGTGGACAAATTAAATCCCTTGGAGCGGCAAAGTGTGATTGCCAAGGATCGTTCATCAAAATCAATAGGGTGGATCTTGGCAGAAAACAAACCTTGCGTAGGTGTGTAAGTTGCTCAGTTCGTTCCAGTGGTGGTGTAGTTTATCGTTTTCTTACAGGACAAGATGCTCCAGTTAGTGTTCTCGCGGATGCTCTTTATCAGCATGTACCAGCTTCAAAAGTTATAGATAAAGATGAATTGCCGGGGCATGGTCGAAAAATGCTCAATTTTACGGACAGTCGCCAAAACGCTGCTTTTTTTGCCCCATATTTAGAACGCGCTCATGAAAGAAATCTCCGTCGCAGATTAATCATGCTAACTTTGGAAAAGGATCTTGAAGCGTCATCTGGGCAGCTTCGTCTACCATCTGTTATGGAACGCGTAATGTTCCGAACAAAAGAAGAAAAGGTGTTTCCGGCAAGCGAATCCGATCAAGATCGAGAGAAGCGAGCTGCTACGTGGCTTATGCAGGAGTTTTCACCTCCTTTGGATCGCAGAATTAGTTTGGAGGGATTAGGGCTGCTGCGATTTGAGCCCGACATCCCAGAAAATTGGAAGGTACCTGAATTCCTACAAAGTGATCCTTGGAATTTTACAAAGGATCAAGCCTTTCGTTTAATTATTAATCTTCTCAACACGCTTCGTTTTCAGGGCGCGATATCCTATCTGTTAAACGAAAAAATGGACTTGTTTACGACGAACAAGGATGCATTTCATCCCCGCCAAAGAACGTCAAGTTTCAGAATTGACCAAGCCACAAAGGGCAAAGAAACAATTTTTAGTTGGCTGCCAACTGCTCCGTATGCTAACGCTCGGTCTGATTATTTGAAGCGAATACTTGAAAAAAGAAAATTCACTCTAAATATTGATGATTCTGTTAGAAATTTACTAACTGAATTGTGGAATTACTTATCGTCCACTACAAACCCGTGGAGCTATTGCTTTGAAAGCCGCGATATACCACGAGAGGGTACTGTCAAAAGAATTTCTCACAAATCCTGGAAAGTAATACCTACTGGGACTAATTATGATGGATGGATGATTTGTGATAAATGCCAGAATGTCACTTTTGGTTCAATCGACAGTGTGTGTACAACATACGCATGCACTGGCAGCCTTACACCTCTTACAGAAAAATCTATTGGTTTCAAGGATAACCTGTATAAGGATGAATATCTAACTAGCAAACCCATTGTTCTACTTGCAAACGAACATACTGCTCAGTGGACTGCCCGTGAAGCAGCTAATGTGCAAAACCAATTCATTCAAGGCAAAATAAATGTATTAAGCTGTTCCACTACGTTTGAATTGGGCGTAGATGTAGGAGATTTGCAAGCCGTTCTTATGCGAAACATGCCACCCACCACGGCAAACTACATTCAACGTGCAGGACGCGCTGGCCGTCGTACCGACTCAGCTGCATACGTTCTTACATTTGCCCAACGACGTTCTCATGACCTTAATTACTATAACAAGCCTGAGACAATGGTCTCTGGAAAAATAAAGCCACCTATCGCAGTTCTAAGCAACGAGAAGATTGTAAGGCGGCATTTACATTCAGTTATATTTTCCGCCTTCTTTCGCTGGGTCTATGAAAATTATGACAAAAGAACGTTTAAGACAGTATCTGACTTTTTGTTGGAAGGAGAAAATGAAAAAGGTATAGATCTGTTTAACAAGTTTGTTGGTCAGAAATTCCCGACCATCCAAGATTCTCTTATGCGAATAATACCTGGCGGATTACTGGACAATCTTGGTGTAAGAGATTGGACATGGATAACTGGTCTAACAAATCCTGACGAACCAAGATCATTCGATCTTGCTGTTAATGATTACAAGGATGAAATCGAGAAACTTGAACAGTTGCGAAAAGAAGCTCGTGAGCGAGATGATGTTCAAAGCGAAAAAGAGGCTGCTAGGTTACGAAAAATAATCGAGCAAATTCGTGACAGGCAATTACTTGGCTTCTTGGGAACCAGAAATGTCCTACCGAAATATGGTTTTCCAACCGATGTTGTGGAGCTAAAAACCAACCACCTGTCAACTATTGAAGAAGCAACGAAAGTTCAACTAGAACGGGATCTTCGGATGGCGATTTCTGAATTTGCCCCTGGTAGTGAGGTAGTAGCCGCCAAACGAATTTGGCGAAGTAATGGCGTGCGTTTATTACCCAACAAAGAATGGGAAGAAATTTATTATGCCGTTTGCAAGGAATGTAAAAGGTTTCATTGGGGCTACTCAGAGTCTGAAATATCCCCAACTTGCAAATCATGTGCTGCAACGCTCCCATCGACTGCAAAATTTATAGTGCCTGAGCAGGGATTTATTGCAGCTAATGACACCGAAACTCCAGGCGAAACTGCCCCACAAAGAACATATGCTAGTCAAGTTTTTTTCACAGAATATCGTAGTTCAAGAGATGATGTTAAAGATGAAAACGATCTTGAGCTTGACACTTCACTCACATCTTCTGACCTACGTGTATATAAGAAATATTCTCAGCATGGCTGGTTAGCTTTGGTTAATGATGGGTTTGGAAGAGGCTTTAAAATCTGCCGGCATTGTGGATGGTCGGAACCAATAGATTTCTCCCCGGGTCTCAAAGGCAAAACGATACACAAAAACCCACTGACAGGTAAGGATTGTAAAGGCGCTACAAGTTCCTATCACCTTGGTCATCGATTTATGACAGATGTGCTTGAGATAAGCCTTGATGGAAGGGATCGATTATTATATGACCGCCCTGCCATGATGTCATTAATGTACGCTCTGCTGGATGGAGCAAGTGAAGCTCTTGGCATTAGAAGAGATGATATAGACAGCACTTTATTCTATAAAGATTTTCAACGCCCTCCCCATATGATCTTGTTTGACTCGGTCCCAGGAGGTGCGGGTCATGTTGAGCGTATCAATAAAAAAATATTACTGGTAACAGAGACTGCTCTCAACAAAGTGTCGAGTTGCGAATGTGGTGAGGATACAAGTTGTTATAATTGTCTCCGCAATTACCGCAACCAATTCTTTCACGATGATTTGCAGCGCGGTATAGCAATTAAATTACTGAAAGCGATGCTGAACAAATAGGATGCCCGCATATTTAGTAGGTTTTGATCGATTTATTGCCCTTGATTGGGCAAACTACGCGTTGGAATTGTCTTTGAACTCTGAAGATAAAAACAGATCAATTTCTCAACTGAACGCATGGTTATCATTGCAGGTCTCTGGAAATGAAGCTATTCGTAAAACATCAAACGTTCTTGGTAGAATTTGGTTTGATTCAAGTGAAGAAAAGAGTTACTTTAAATCTGAAGCTCAAAAAATAACCCTCGCAGCCAAGAAAAATGATAACGTCATTTTCCATTGGGGGATGGCAGTATTAACTTTTCCCTTTTTTCATGAAACTTGTTCTCAGATTGGACGGCTCCTTTCATTGCAAACATCTTTTACTCGTCAAGAAATCCATGTTCGAATGGCGGAAAAATATAGTAACCAAGGTACAATCCCAAGATCCATAGATCGTGTATTGCAAAGTCTTGTGGATTGGAGGCTACTCGAAAAAGTTTCTGCCAGGAATATAAGCGGTCAGCATCACAAAACTATCGATGTACGTATAAAAAAATGGCTATTAGAAGTAATGGTGTTTTCTGCTCAACAGAAAAGAATACCTCTAAATAGCTTTTATAAACTACCGGAGCTATTCGCATTTGAATTCAACGGTGACGTTGCCCAAATAGCCAATTCTTCAAAGAAAGTGAAGATTGAAAGGGATGGCGGGAATATAGAATATGTAAGTTGGATTATTTAATTTTATTTACTTGACAAAGCCATTAATCCTCAATCCTGATCTTATCGCTTTAACTAAATCGACACTTCAACTGACGCTTGACTGTCTGATAAATGCAAAGAACTCCTATCGGCAGTAATAAGGTTTTGAGGAGAAAGCTATAAAATGACAGTTTCTCTTTCTGGAGAACGTTATATAGATTCACACCGATTTGTAGCTTATTGCAGGAGCATGAGAGCAGATCCAGATCTCACTTCTCGTGATTTGGAGCTGTACGAAAAGGAAGGCTTGCTTTTGCCAGTAGCGAGAATCATAAGTCCAAGTGATTATATTAATTTGAGGCAGGCTCAGTTTTCCGTGGGGGGAGATCCGGGAGCCGCGATTCCGGAATGGGAGGAGCTTGAGAAGTTGCTTTATGGAGGCAATCACGATAATTTGTTGCACAAATTTGATGCGGAATTTGATCGACAGAATAAGTATTTAATAAATCCAGCAAAGACGCGATTTCAAGCGTGGGACTCGTATCGAATTGAGGTTCAAAACTCAGCTGGCGAAACATATCTAAAAGAAAACGCAGCTCATTACTACCACCATTGGCAAATTTATCAGGTCTATGAATTACAGCTTAAGTTTCCAATATTTTCGAAGTATCACCCCTTATATGAAGTCTTAGAAGCGACGATGCCGGCGTGGGCACAAAGCTATCATCCTGGAACGCCGAATCACCTGGTCGATCTTTATGGATATTATCAACGATTTGATGCGTTGTCGTTTTTTACAACCCTATACACGAACGAGCAAGTAAAAACGTTCCTTCTGCCGGGTGGCAAGATTCGCTCACTTGACGAAACAAAGTTTGAAGAATATCTCGCTCGACAAAAGGAACATGCGCATTTTACATTGAACCAATTTGGCTTGAAAAACAGTATCGATTCTCTCTATGAATTTCTAAAATACCTTTTGGAATTGCAATATGATTTTCAAAGCCAGGAGAAGACACTGCTGGTCAAAGAAGTCGAAAAAGATTTGTTTCATCTGGTCAGGTTCATTTTCTTTGTAACGGGTCAAAAGTTTGATCAAATTGGTCATACACTCAAACCTTTGACAGATTTTGGGATGCAGCGGCGATTTCGGCATCTCGACAAATCTCTTTTAGTCCAAGATGAAACGCGGGATGTGCTTCAGTACCTCCTCAAGGAATATAACCGTTTGCTTCCTAATTCCATGCTGTCAACTCAAGAACTTGATCAACTTGTAAATTTCTTCTTTTCAAAGCCACTCTTTATTTTTCCATACGCAGTCTATGAAATTCAAGAAAATTTGAACAATACCAAGTTGTTTCCCCGTACCTCGCTATATATCGGCCTTAGCAATCTTTCTGTAGGCTTCGAAACGTTTCTGCGCACATTGGTCAATGGCAACGGTCTATACGATCTTATCGGAAATTTGTATGGAAGGGACCCCGCGCAAAAGAGTCTCTGGCAGAATCAATTTAACACATATATACAGAACCATAGTGGTACTGGCACAGTCGCACGGCTCTATGATGTGGTTACTGACCCACACCTGAACGAAATTGCCAGAATGTTTTTAGTCTCTTATTATGCTAGAAATCTGGTAATGCACGAATACACCGAGGACAGTGAGTTCTTTGATCAGGTTTTTTCTAAGATTTACAATTCGAGTTGTTATGGATTGTTTTATACGTGGCAGTTTGCATTGAGACAAGGAATGGTTTAGCAATCATCGGTGAACAATCTCTTCAACTGAGCCGTGTTGTTTTCGTGGAGCGCCAATCGCCTACATCCGACAAACATAAACCTACCGGCACAAAGCAAATATCATAAGGCAAGTCGCAGTTGTGTCTCTACGCCGCGCGACGCAGTTGGATGAGTCCATTTTGGCACAGGCATTACGTGGAGAGTTGGGGTAGAAGGGATGTTTATACGGTTCTGTTCAAAAGCGCAAAAATGTATACAAATTTCTAATGAACTACTACTTGTTAGATGGCGGAAATAATGCTATAAATACATAGAACAAATGAGCATGTTTGGGGACACCCAAATGAAGTTATCAAAGAGTAAGCGCCAAAAGCCCAATGTAATCATTTGCTGTAGCGGAGGAATCGATTCAACAGCATTAATTCACTACTATCTTAATGAAGGTTGTCAAGTGAACTGTGTTCACTTCGATTATGGGCAACCGGCTTTGAAGGCGGAGAAAAGAACCTTGAGGGGAATTGAAAAGCATTTTGAAATCAAGATCGAGTCGTTAGCTCTCCGCCCAAAGCCAAGCTATGCATCCAACGGAGAATGTTATGGCAGAAATGCTTTGTTCATTTTGAGCGCTATCAGCCTTATGAAGCAACCCAAAACGTTAATTAGCCTTGGCATTCATTCAAACTCAATTTATTACGATAGTTCAGAGGTTTTCGTCCAGCAAACACAAGAAATCCTCAATGGATATTTTGGCGGGCTTGCACGATTTGATGTTCCTTTCTTGAACTTCACAAAAAGGAATATTGTCGAATATTGTATAAAGAACGAAATACCCCTTGAGTTGACTCGCTCATGTGATCAGAGTTCCAGTAAGCCATGCGGGAAATGCTTATCATGTAAAGAAAGAGCAAGGGTGTTAAATGAACTCAATCGGTAATCTTTGTCGAAAAAGAAAAATAAAGTCTTTAGATATACAGACGCCCTTGCTTGTTCCATCCTTTTCCAGCAAGAATTTCATTGACATTGGCGAAACTTGGGAATATCTCAGCGAACAGATTCGGGACGTCGTTCTACTAAGCGCCTACGATCTATTTTATGGGCACATCAATCTGCCCCAAAAAGGTGCAGATGTAGTATTTATTGATAGTGGCGGATACGAAACCGCAGTTGAGTACGATTTATCCGAGACAGTTCACAAACCGTACCAACCTAAAGAATGGGATGTTAACAAGCATTGTTTGGCATTAGAAGATGTAGACACTCTGTCTGCATTAGTGCTTGTATCCTTTGACAACCCACAACAGGATTTGCAATCACAAATCAACCAAGCGAGTGGGCTTTTTGCTAAATATCCGGCCTGCGCGAGTGATTTTCTTCTAAAACCACATCCGACACCTTTTATCGAGCCAAACTTAATAGCCAGCAAGTCTGATGAACTGAGTCATTTTGACATTTTAGGTATAACAGAAAAGGAATTGGGCGAAACGATTCAAGACCGTGTTTTGAATCTTATAAACCTTAGAGCTTCTTTTGATCAAAAGGGGTTGGATATCCCAATTCATATATTTGGATGCTTGGATCCAAGTTCTGTTTGGCTCTATTATTTGTGTGGTGCAGATATTTTTGACGGTCTTACGTGGTTGCGTTTTGTTTTTCAAGATAATTTGCCTGTTTATCGCAATTCATGGGCCGTAAAAAACAAGTTCATTACATACAACGAGAAAAATTTGCAAGCCCTCGCCTGGCAAAACAACTTAGCCACCCTGAAAGACCAACAAATAGAAATGGGTAAATATGTCTCGCAGCAAGATGTTGATTTAATACCCAAAGAAGTGCTGTCACTAATTCACTCTCTCGGCTTGCATATTCACTGATTTCATTGAAAGGAGTAATCTATGTCAAGTAGTGGTTATAGAAGCAGTAATCGTCCAAGCATACCCTTGGATGAGTTACAGGCTTATGCAGCTGAAAAAACCGCTCAGGCAGAATATGAAGCAGAAGCAAATGAAGTTATCGAAGATGCTCTGAAAGAATTCAATGATCGAGACACAGTGGGGATACATGAGCACCTTGATGTGATTGAAGATGCTCTTTCCTCATTAGTGGATGAGGATGGCGATATCCAGATGCTCTTTGGAGGATCAACATCAAAGCACACTTACGTAAACGGGCTTAGTGACATCGATACACTTGTATGTCTCAACGATACTTCATTAGCCGATAAGTCCCCCAATGATGTCATTAAAATCTTTGCGAAGATTCTTCAAGACAGGTTACCAAGAACAGAAGTAAGCGCAGGAGATTTGGCAGTTACTGTAAGATTTTCGGATGGACATGAATTGCAACTTCTGCCTGCTGTGAGAACAGCACAAGGATTTAGAATTGCTTCACCTGGAGAAAACAGGTGGAGTAATGTTATCGCACCAGATCGTTTTGCCAAAAAACTTACACAGGTAAATCAAAAACTTAGCAACAAGGTCGTCCCAGTAATTAAATTGGTAAAGTCGATCAACGAAAAATTACCAAAGCAGAGCCGCCTATCGGGCTACCATCTTGAGTCTTTAGCAATTGAGGCATTCGAAAACTATGGTGGTCCTCGTACTGCCTACGATATGGTTAAACACTTCTTTAAAGAAGCACAGACGAGGGTTTTATCTCCTATTGCTGATAATACAGGACAATCAATACACGTAGATGATTATTTGGGGTCAAAAGGAAGCCAGCAACGTGCTCGCGTCTCCAACGCTATTGAAAATATAGTAGGGAGAATCGAGAGGGCTGAGAATGCAAGAAATATCGACTTGTGGAAGGAGATTGTTGAATTATGAGATCCAAAGACCTTAGAATAAAGGAATTAAAGTCTTTAAGGGACAAAGCGAATCTGCTGGCGTCCATGCACAGCAGGATGTCGGATATTTATCTCCTCTGGCATAAAGTTATTTCCTCTTTGATTCTGACATTCACTACATTTCTCATTGGGCTGACCTTTATCTCTGATGAGTTTGTCGAGCAGAGTATTGGGCTTCACCCTTTCGTACTTAAATGGATTGTAGGTATTACTTCAATATTAACATTTCTCGGAGTGCTCCTATTAACGGAGTGGGGATTCCAAGGAAAAGCTGTCGAACATCGTGAAGCTGTTAGGTTTTACTTTAGAATCGTGAATAAGATACGTAAGTGGCTGGATAATGCCGTTGAAATAACGCCCGAGATGGTGGAGGAAATTCGCGCAGACTACTCGCAGACACAATCTATTCCTAAGATTCCTGATTCTCGATTTCTAAAATTAAAACAATGGCATTTGAGAAAGTTAGCAATAAGTAGAGAAATGGAGAAAAATCCATTTTTGTCTATCAAAGAAGTTTCAACTCATGCACAAAAATCCCAAAAGGATACTGAGTAATTTAAAACTTGTCAAAACAAAAAAGCCCCTGATTCTTTGAAAATCAGGGGCTTGATGTCTATATAAACCTAAACCTTACCAAGTATTGTTGCAGCCTTTCATGCGAGATTACCCTTCCGCTGTAGTCTTCCCGCCATGAACCATCTTCTAAAGGGGTGTACACCAGCGGCTTTCTCGCTGGCAATACCAATCCACATTGGAATGGCAATCTGGTTTCAAACAATCGTCGGCGTTCCTCTCTGCGTCTGTGGAACAACTCTCTCTTGCTCAATCCCTTCTTTGGCAATTCACCCGTGAAAAGGGGTGCCTGCACCTGGACTAGCGTCTTGTCAGAATAAGCCGTGCGAGACCTTGGCTTGCTCTGGATACGAACACTTCTCCCAGAGGTGGGTTTAATCCCTGCACACTTGGGACCCATGCCGATTGCAATACTCAGGGGAGATTTCAACCGCCGACCACATTTTTTACATCTTGGTTGTTTTTCCATCGTAACCTCCATCATAGGATAGCGCAGTCCGGGCTGCACACCCGGACTGCTGTCGTTTTCCTGCATTCTTCATGTCCTATTGCGACAGTGGAATACAGGGCTTTAGAAAAGCGACACTTGATTTTGCGCCGCTTGCTTAGGACGTGCTTTGCCAGCCACTCTTCCCACCACACCTTTGTTGGTCATCCAGTCAGACCAGGAAACCGTCTTGGGCATTTCAGGGACAGGTAACGGCGCGCTTGGAGCCGTTGGGCAACCCATTGGAGAATTCGAGACAACCACTTCATCGGCAAACAGGGATTGCAGATCGGGCAGGTCTGCCGACTCCAGCGCTTCACGTGCCAACTTCATCAGGATGTCCCCTTCCTCCTCCGGGACAATGGCGCCGCCTACATTATCACCATACAACAACTGGGCTGCTTTCATTTTCGCACCGATGAGCGCGAGGGCTCGTGACTCCATTGTGTCGTTGTAGACCGAGAAGATTGCCTTGACCGGTTTCGTCTGCCCCAAGCGCCAAACCCGCCTGAGACTTTGCCAAAGCACATACAGTGAGTATTCGATCTCAAGGAACACAACGGACGAGAAGGCGATAAGATCCAACCCGGTTGCCACGAGTTTGGGATTTACCACCAAAGCATCCAATCCAATGACACGCCGCGCGATCCATTCCTCACGTTTTCGTGGATTGACGCCGCTGGATAGAACCTCGGCACGCACCCCGCCATCCCGCAAGATTTTCAAGATACGATCCTGAATATCTCGTGTTCCGGTTTGGCGCAGGTAGATCAACACCTTGCGTCCCTGCTGGCGTTCAGCACGGCAGAAATCCACCAGCCATGACTCTTTGGGCATGGTTTCGTCATCGACCACAGCCGGCAATTCCATCAATTCCTTTCGTCGGATCACTTCTCCTTTCTGATTAACCTCGTCCACTTCCACCACTTCATCCCTGAAGGCAGAATTTGGTCGCGCCAGAGTCCATTGCAACCAGGTGGAAAGATAACGTCTGTTCTTGATCGCCAGGTCGCGTAACTTCTTTGCCATCGACCGATACTGCCCACCCAGTTCATCCGTCATCGTGAGTGTCACTACTTCCTCCGCATAATGAGGCAGGGCAAGTCCCAAGTCCTTCAGGGAGAGGAATACAGTCGTGTCGAGCAGGCGGTTCACAATGGCGGGTGAGATTCCAGGTTGTTCCTTGGCTTGATTCTGGTATCGCCGATTTCCAGTGAAGCCATCCTCATCCCCATCTTCCGTGGCGCGTTTGCTCTTGCGAGTCATCTCAAGAACACCATACAACCTCGCCCAGCGTTTTTCATCGTTGAAGGCAAAGTCTTTTCGCACACTGGCATTCAGGCGATGAAGCAGCCAGAAGATCGATGTGCTACGACCGCCAAAGAAGGTCCCAGTCAAGGTCAGGGTGTATTTGGTTGATGCAACCAATTGATGAAAAGCGATACCGCGATCCGATGCTTTGGCTGCGAGTTCGTGACATTCGTCCGCGATCAGCAGCTTGAATGCGCCCCTGGCTTGTTTCGCAATGTATTCGGCGATTGCCCACCGACGACCAGTGAATTGGAACAATGGTGTGGCGCAAATCCGTTTTCCCCAAACCGGCTTCCTGTTTTCATCTTTTACAAGCCTGCCTTT
>Ga0268298_10001314_pt1 | contig 29732 bp, 28 predicted proteins | sample WWTPWeurt_MetaG_FD_194462 | JGI IMG/M metagenome (GOLD analysis project Ga0268298, IMG submission 194462) | Activated sludge microbial communities from WWTP in Nijmegen, Gelderland, Netherland - WWTP Weurt | ecosystem: Engineered > WWTP > Aerobic digester > Activated sludge | place... | reverse complement strand
CCATTGGTGCAATCTGGTGGCGGCGGGGGACAATCGCCGTTGGTGCAATCGGGCGGTGTCTGCGCCGCTGCCGGGTTGATCCCCAGCCCCCCATCCCTTCCGCCGCCCAGCAGGAAAAGGGCGGCGCCGATCAGCAAAACACCCCATAACCCTTTCATTTACCTACTCCTTCGAGGCCTTGACTCGACTGGCGAAAGCATTTTCTACCTTGAATTTAGTCTGTGATTACTGGAAAGGACAGGGGGAAAACCTTCGCGGATTGCTCCAGATCAAGCTGACTTTCAAAAGGTTATCCCCTTTCTGAATACATCCGATGCGTCCAAGTAGAGGAGCGCGGGCACCGTCCTTGAATTCACCGCGAAGAGCAGGACCTAACAGGGAAGGGTCAGAGCGCTCAGAGGCTCCGGGCATCGATGGAAAATGCTCCATTTTTGTTCTTATCAAGAGAACAATATCAAAATGCAGGCCTGATTTGTTCTCCATTGGAGAACACGAAACCGGTCCAAAGTGCCCATGCCCGGAGCGCCTACAGAGGTAGGGGTCAGCCGAGATGGCTCCCCTGTCTCTCGCGGTCGAGGGCATGGTCTTTCTGAACCCAGCGTCGGGTTCCCAATGACAGAACGGATGAGGGCGCCAACCCCCCGCCACCGATGCGGGGAAAAGCAAAGGAACTGGTATGACATCCCTTCGTTTTCCCCTGGCTGGTGTTTGGGCTGGGGGACGAAGAGGCCGCCGCGCCGGTTTATGTTCAGGTCCGACCTGATCTCGGCGGGCAGCCTGAGCGGCTTATGGAAGATGGATGGCCGTTAGTCCGGGATAGTCTTGGACTCATGGACCTCTTGTTCGAGGATCTCGATGCTTTTGAGCAAACTCTCGGACACATCGATCAACTCTTCCATCAGTTTTTTGGCATTGTCCTGCCGACGTTGTTCGAGTTTGGCCTTGGTGGAAAGGAAGCGTTGCAGCCAGGTCTCCCCCTCGCCGCTGTAGATGGAATAGATGCGGGCATAGATCGCATGCAACATCTCATGCGGGGATTCGATGGCGCGAAAGCTGTCCAGATCGCCGAGGCTGCTATTCCCATCCCCGTAATACCATTTGCCGAAATCGCAGTCGGTATGGCGTTTGGGAACCTTGTCATCGGTGACCGGGACGCCGGCTATCAAGGCCTGGGCGAAACTGCGCCATTTGATGTGGGCGGATTTGGCGCGGCGAATCGCGTTCAGTGCTTCGGTTTTATTCATCTTTTTTTCCAACCTTGAGGGTATTCTGGCGGTTATTACTTTTTTTCCGTGACACATCCATGATCGCAGGGACCCGATAAGGAGCCGCGTTCTTCTTCCAGAAAAGACACAGGCTCCTGATCAACCTGAGGGACGCTTCCGGGTTTCCCGGCGGGGCCGGCTGCATGACAGGGAGGCAAGCGTCCACTCCCTGGGCTTTCGGTTGTTCCTCGTCTGGCCCCCGAACGAATCCGCTAGTAACACAGAAATAACACGGCCTGCCAGAATTTCAACAGGCAAGGACGCCTGAAGCTGGTTCTCCCCTTTATTTCGGGCCACGGGGGACCGGGCGCCTGGATGGTGGCCGAGCCTGTATCACCAAGGGTGCAAGAGGCGGATGTTCCGACTGATCACCTGGTCTGCGATGATACGAAGCCTTCCCAGCGGGCAATGAAGAGCGGATGCCTGGGCCCGGCTGTTTTTTTGGTCTTTGTCTTTTCAGAGCGAGCAACAATCATGCAAGAAACCAAGCTAGGCTTCATCGGACTCGGCATCATGGGTCGCCCCATGGCCCTCAATCTGCTCAGGGCCGGTTACCCCCTGTGGGTCTATGGGCGCCGCGCCACGAGTATGGATCCGCTGATCCAGGCCGGTGCCCAGGGTTGCGCCTCGCCGCAAGAGGTCGCCGGGCAGGCGGACATCGTCTTCACCATGGTGTCGGCCACCTCGGATGTCGAAGCGGTGGTACTCGGCGAACAGGGGGTCATCCTGGGGGCCAGACCGGGTTCCATCCTGATCGACATGAGCACCATCTCCCCTTCCGCCACCCGCCGCCTGGCTCAAAGGCTGGCCGAACGGGACATCGCCATGCTGGATGCCCCGGTATCCGGCGGCGAACAGGGGGCCATAGCCGGGACGCTGTCGATTATGGTCGGGGGCCAGGCGGAGACCCTCGCCCGGGTGCGGCCCCTGTTGGAATTGTTGGGAAAATCCATCATCCATGTGGGCGATCATGGGGCCGGTCAGGTGGCCAAGGCCTGTAACCAAGTGGTCGTGGCCCAGACCATGGCGGCTGTCGGCGAGGCTCTGATCCTGGCACGCGCCTCCAGCGTCGACCCGGCCCGGGTGCGGGAGGCCCTGCTCGGTGGTTATGCCTCCAGCCGGGTGCTCGAAACCCACGGCCAACGCATGTTGCAGGAAGATTACCAACCCGGCTTCAAGGCCCGGCTTCATCGCAAGGACATGGGGATTGCCATGGACACCGCCGCCGAACTGGGCCTCGCCCTCCCTGGCGCTGCCCTGGTGGGACAATATCTCAATGCCTTGGTGGGGGCCGGAAAGGGTGAGCTGGATTCCTCGGCGATCTATTGGTTGCAGAACCGGCTCGCCAACCTACCTGAGGATAGCGAGGATCTGATCGGGAAAGAGAGCATCGAAGGCTGTTAACCCCCGCCCCCGGGTCCGGCCCCGGGGGTCGAACGCCATCAGGGCGTGGGTGACTTAGGGAGCCGCTCCAGGATTTCCTGAAGTTTGGTCTCGATGCGGTCGAGTCGATCCATGAAGTCGAGATGCCGTTCCAACATCATCATCAGGGGATCGGCCATCATCGACGACCAGGGTCCCCATCTTGGCGTCCCTCCCGGACCAGGCCCGGCCAATCCTCCTGGTCCCCATCCGGAGCCGGCAGGGTTATAGCCGCCGCTGCCGCCACGGTCAGGACCCGGCATAAGGGACGGCTCGTTCGCCCCCATGGGGAAGGGCGGGTTTCCCGAAAGTTCGGGATAGGAACGGGGACCACTTCCGGCACCGCCGAACTCCGTTCCCGGGGCGCTTGAGGCGGGGAGTCCTCCCGGGAAGGCCCCTGTCCCCCAAGGAGAAGCGAAGCGGCTGGCCGTTCCCCCGGGATAGACACCGCCGGGAGGAGGAAGACCGCCCCCGGAACCCGGGTAGGCGCTCCCAGCCGGCCCGGCTTGACCCGGGGCGGCGTATCCACCCGGAGAACCTCCACCCATCCAGGTCGAACCCGGGAACGCCCCCCCTTGACCCGGACTTCCCGACATCATCCAGTCAGCCGGTGGATTCGGCCTGGAGGCCGAGGAACCGTAAGCGGGGCCTGGAGACGACTCCGTCATCGGCGCACCCACATATCCACCGCCAGGGGGTGGCAACGAAGAAGCCGCGGAATAGGAACCCGGTCCCGGGCCGGAGGCGAATGGAGTTCCGGATGGAGGAGCCATCCTGCCCGCGTCCGGCCACCCGGCCTGGGCCGATCCGCCATCCGGGGTGGATGAGATACGGGGCGCGGCTCCCGGTTCCTGATAGATCTGGATCAAGGGGGCGCTGCTGTCCATCCGGGGGCCTCCCCCGCCGACGGACATGGCCGCCTGGGTCCCTCCCGCCACCAAGAGGGGGGCGAGGGCCAGGGTCAAGGAAATCTGTCTGTTCATCTTGCTTGTCCTCTTCAAGTACGGCGACACAGAAACAACTCATCCCGTCCTTGGGAATATCGATCGCGACGATTCAACCAGAGCGATGGAGCACAGCATCTTCCGCTGGGTCTCATAACCCTTATTCTGGCAGGATGTGGGTGGATTTCAGTCATATTCCTTATCCTTCCAGGTGCGGATCACCGCGAACACCTCGGCCTCCAGGTTCAAGGGGCGCCGGGCCTGTCGCTCCGCCGCCTGCCACACAACCGCTTGATCGGTGCGAAGAAAGGGATTGGTGGCCAACTCCAGGGCCAGGGTCGAGGGTACGGTCGGAATGCCGGCGGAACGGTCGGACTGGGCCCGGGCCTGTCGATCCAGGATCGCCCGGCTCTCCGGCTCCACCCAGCGGGCGAAGCCGAGATTCTCCAGTGTGTACTCATGGGCACAGTACACCAGGGTTTCCGGCGGCAAGGCCCGCAGACGGCAAAGGGAATGATGCAGATCCGCCAGGGTGCCGCTGAACACCCGGCCGCAACCGGCGGTAAAGAGGGTATCACCACAGAACAAGGCACCATGACCCAGATAGGCGATATGACCGGCGGTATGGCCGGGGACATCCAGCACCTGTAGGGAAACATCCATCCCGGGCAGGTCCACCCGTTCCCCTTCGCCGAGGGCCCGGGTGCGTCCGGCAATGCGTTCCCGGGCCGGGCCGAACACCGGGATGCCTGGATAGGCCGCCAGCAGACCAGGGATTCCCCCCACATGATCTCCATGCGGATGAGTGATCAAAATGGCGCCGAGGCTGAGATCTTCCGCCCGCAACCGCTCGATCACGGGTTCCTCGTCGCCGGGATCGACGACCGCCACCCGTCGGTTCCCGGGTTGTCGCAACAGCCAGATATAGTTATCCGCAAAGGCTTGGATGGGTTCTATCGCCAACATAGAGATTCATGACTCCTGGGGTTTCGAACGGAGAGAGCCAGACCAGGGCTACTGCCAGAAAGAATGGCTCGGCGTACAATCAATATCAGGCTCCCTGTCCCAACCTCAAGCGGAAATCCCAGCGTGAACCTGTATCGCATCGCCTTCATCAACCAGGGCAAGGTCTACGAAATCTATGCCAAAAACCTGCGCCAGGGCGAGCTTTACGGTTTTGTCGAGGTGGAAGGGCTGATCTTCAATCAATCCGCCACGCTGTTGGTGGACCCGGCTGAAGAAAGGCTGAAATCCGAGTTCGCGGAGGTGCGCCGGACCTTCATTCCCATACAGGCCGTCATCCGCATCGACGAGGTGGAAAAGCAGGGGCAGAGTCGCATACTCGACTCTGACAAAGACAACAAGATCACTCCTTTCCCTGGTACTCTCTATCCGCCGGATCGTAAAAAAGATGTCTGACCAGCCCGGTCGACCCTGATTCGAATCACCAGCCGATGAAGAAGGATGCGGAATCGATGAAACCCCTTGCCCAAGTTCGTGATGCCCTGCTGCGCCAACGTGAGGAACTCAATCAGCGCCTGGGCAAGCTGCATACCCCCACCCGACGGAACGAAGACCCGCTCACGGCCGATTTCGCCGAACAGGCCATCCAGCGTCAGAACGACGACGTCATCAGCGCCCTCGAACAGGCCACCCAGGCGGAACTGGTACAGATCAACCACGCCCTCGCTCGCATCGACTCCGGAGACTACGGTTACTGTGTGGAATGCGGGGTCGAGATCCCGGAGAAACGACTGCTGGTGTTGCCCTACACCGAACGCTGCGTCCAATGCGCCGACAAAGCGGCGCGGGGTCATTAACGACCCTTCCGCCTCTCCCATCGAGCAGCCAAGAAAGCCGCGAATTGCGGTTATCACTGACCTCGACTGAAGCCGCCTGTCAGCCGGTCTGACCTCTGGTCTCACCCAGGATCACGGCCAACCATCGAGAGCACCCGCAGCAAAGGGAGACAACAAGGTCTACGCTTGGTGGATCGAATCAGCGGCGGCATGCCACCAAGGAATCCGACCATCATCAAGCAAGAGAGGTATCCATGACACTCAAAAATACCCCGGCCGCTTATGGCAGCGCGACCCGGTTTTTCCATTGGGCCGTGGCGGCGCTGGTGGGCTTTCAGTTCGGCAGTATCCTGCTCTTCCGGGTTCTGGAGGAAGGCGGCACGGATCTGGCGTGGACTGTCCTCAATGCCCATAAAACCGCCGGTGTGCTGGTTCTGATCCTGAGTGCCTTGCGCCTGCTCTGGCGCCGCCTCAGTCCCCTGCCGGACTGGCCGGCCAACTTCGACGCCTGGGACAAGCGCTTCTCCCATGTCGCGGAGTACGGACTTTATACGGTGATGTTCGTCATGGCGCTGAGTGGGATCGGCATCGAACTGGTCGGAGGCCACTATGTGCCCTTCTTCGATCTGTTCCACCTGGACGGGCGGCCTTGGTTTCTGCACTTGGGCGCCGCCTCCCATGCGGCTGAGATCAAGGCGGCGCGGAACGCCTTGACCATGCCGCTGCTGCGGGATTTACTGGTGGGGCTGCATGTCCTGACCGCCTTCGCCACCCTGGCTCTGCTCGCCGCCCACCTGACCCATATCGTCCGCCACCAATTGGGCCTGCGCGACGGCCTGCTGCGGCGGATGCTCCCCGGCGCCAAAGGGGAATAGGGAGAGTTCCAGGATGAAAAAGGTATCTGTCGCCTGTTGGTCCGAGCTGCCGGACCGCACTCCCACCGCCGCCCTGGTCGCCGGGGTCGATCTGGTCATCGTCCGCCTGGGTGAGAAGGTCAGCGTGTTCTATGGTCGCTGCCTGCACCGGGGCGCCCTGCTGGCCGACGGCTACGTGCAGGGCGAGGACTTGGTCTGCGGCCTGCACCACTGGGATTACCGCGTCGAGACTGGCGTCAGCGCCTACAACAACGAGGAGGCGTTGCCCCGTTTCAATGCCTGGGTGGAAGACGACCAGGTCCTGGTGGACGAGGACGAGATCCATGCCTGGGCGGCGGCCCACCCCCAACCCTATGACCGCGACTCCTACCAGGGGGCGTTCGCGGACACTCACGGCACGCCGGACGAGCCCTATGTGCGCCACATCCGCGAACTTGCCGCCCATGGTTTGAAACGTGTCGGCCACCATGGCCCGGTCTCGGCGATGGGCGTACCTCGGCACAGCCTGCCGAATTGGGACGACCTGCAAATCCTCACCGGCCAACTGGCGCGGCTGCCCTTACTTGAAACCGAGCCGGTCGATACCGAACTGGTGATCGGCCCGAACGCCAAACGACCCTTGCGGCTGAAGATTCCACTCATCGTCAGCGATATGAGCTATGGCTCACTGTCCGAGGAGGCCAAGGTGGCGCTGGCGCTCGGGGCCGAAGGGGCCGGCACGGGGATCTGTTCCGGCGAGGGCGGCATGCTGCCCGAGGAGCAGGCGGCGAATAGCCGCTACTTCTACCAGCTCGCCAGCGCCAGGTTCGGCTGGAGCCTGGACAAGGCCCAGCGGGCTCAGGCCTTCCACTTCAAAGGTGGACAAGGAGCCAAGACCGGCACCGGCGGCCACCTGCCCGGCGTCAAGGTGAGCGAGAAGATCGCCGCCGTACGCGGCTTGAGCCCAGGACAAGCGGCCATCAGCCCGCCGCGATTTCCTGATCTGTTCACCGCCGCCGACTTCCGGCGTGTCGCCGACGAGGTCCGCGAGATCACTGGCGGCATTCCTATCGGTTTCAAGCTCTCGGCCCAGCATATCGAGCTGGACCTCGACTTCGCCCTTTCGGCGGGAGCCGAGTACATCATTTTGGATGGTCGCGGCGGCGCCACGGGCGCGGCCCCCATCCTGTTCAAAGAGCATATCTCGGTGCCCACCATGGCCGCCCTGGCGCGGGCGCGTCGGCACCTGGACAGCCGTGGCCGACGCGATCTGACCCTCATCATCACCGGCGGCTTGCGCACCGAGGCGGACTTCGTCAAGGCCCTGGCCCTGGGCGCGGACGGCGTGGCGCTGGCCAACAGCGCCCTACAGGCCATCGGCTGCCTGGGGATGCGGGCCTGTCACACCAACAACTGCCCGGTGGGCATCGCTACCCAGAAAGAGCACCTGCGGACCAGGCTCGATGTTCCCACCGCCGCCCGTCGCCTCACCAATTACCTTGAAGCAAGCGTGGCGCTTATGTGCGTCTTGGCGCGGGCCTGCGGACATGACCGTTTGGCGGGCTTCTGCCTCGACGATCTCACGACCTGGAAGCGGGACGCCGCCTATCTGACCGGCGTGTCCTACGCCGGCGTGGTACCGCTTTAGAAGCGGTTTGGAAACCCTTGCCTCCCGGGCATCGAGCGGAAAGGCCCAATTTTTGTTCTCTTTTTAGCAACAAATAAAGAAACAAAGCCTGTATCGTTCTCTTATTGAGAACGAAAATCGCGGGCATAGACCCTGGCCCCGAGGCGCGGAGGCTGTAACGAGACTTCCAAAACAGCTTCTTAGCCCACATTTCTCACCCGTTGTCCTTGCCACCTATCAGTGTGTTTCCCCCCTTGATAAGGGGGGATTGAGGGGGGTTCACAGCGGCGAAATCTCTGACGCAGCCATCCTGGCCGCGGGGCTTCAGGCCAGAAAATCCCCCTTCTCCATCCTTTTTCAACGGAAAAGAGGCTGAGGCACCCTTTCTCGCCAAAACCGATAGGTGGTGAGCGCCGATCGGCTCGCTACGGCATCTAGGCAGAGACGGCTATCGGCTCTTTGCGGCCTCCTCCTCATCATGCTACCTTCCACCGCCTTGGGTCAGTCAGGGCGACTCCGTCCCCCGTTTTCTTTTCCTGAAAGGAGCCGATGGCCAACCTATTCCCACAAGTCGGTATCATCAGCAAGCAAGGTGACCAGAACCTGCAAGCCACGCTGGTGCAACTCGTCGAGTACCTGCGTCAACGGGGCTGCCAGATCCATGTCGATGAGCCGACCGCCAAACAACTGGGGCTGGCCTCCCTCCAGGGCGATCCACTCGCGGTCATGGCCAGTCACAGCGATCTGGTGATCGCCGTCGGCGGGGATGGCACCATGTTGCGGGCCGCGCGTTGCGTGGCGGTCCACAATGTGCCCCTGCTCGGTATCAATCTCGGTCGACTCGGCTTCCTGGCCGATGTCTCGCCGGCGCTGATGGCGGATACCCTGGATCAGATATTTTCCGGCGAGTACATGGAAGAACTCCGCTTTCTCCTGCATACCACGATCGGTAATCCGTCCCATCCCGGCCATCCCCATCGGGCCTTGAACGATGTGGTGATCCACAAATGGAACACCGCCCGGATGATCGAACTGGAAATCTATATCGACGGGCAATTCGTCGATTCCCAGCGCTCGGATGGACTCATCGTCTCCACGCCGACGGGTTCCACCGCCTACGCCCTCTCCGGCGGCGGCCCGCTGATGGCGCCGGATCTGAACGCCATGGTCCTGGTCCCCATCTGCCCCCATACCCTGAGCAATCGTCCCCTGGTCATCAGCGGCGACAGCCGCATCGATATCGAGATCTGCACCCACCACTACCAAAATATTCGGGTGAGTTGCGATGGTCAGCCCAACCTCCCGATCGGCAACCGCGACTGTGTGACCATCCGCAAGGACGAGCACAGGATCCGGCTCATCCATCCCAGCGAGCACAATCACTTCGAAATCCTGCGGGCCAAGCTCGGCTGGGGCGAGCTGCCGCCACGCTGACAGCCATAGGTTTGGTCCATGCTGACACAACTCCATATCCGCAATCTCGCCGTCATCAGCGAGTTGCTGGTGGAGATGGCCCCGGGTATGACGGTCCTCACCGGTGAAACCGGGGCGGGAAAATCCATCCTCATCGATGCCCTGGGTCTCGCCATCGGCGATCGAGCCGAGAGTTCCATGGTGCGCAGCGGCGCCGAACGCGCCGAGGTGTCCGCCACCTTCGCCCTGAGTAGTGGGACCGAGGTCGCCCAATGGCTGGAGGAAAAGGCCTATGACCACGAAGGGGACCTGGTGCTGCGGCGTCTGGTCAACCGGGATGGTCGTTCCCGGGCCTTCATCAACGGCACACCGGCGCCGTTACAGGCGCTGCAGGAACTCGGCGAGAAACTGGTCGATATCCATAGCCAGCATGCCCACCAGTCGCTGCTGCGTCGCGCCGAGCAACGGCGCCTGCTGGATGAATACGGCGGACTCGTCGGGATCGGCAACACCCTGGCCTCCCTGGTCCGGGACTATCGCACCAGCTCCCGCCAAGCGGCCCAATTGCGAGAGGCCGCCCGCGACCGCCTCAGCCGCATGGAGTTCATCCGCTATCAGATCCAAGAGTTGCGTGGCCGCGTCCCCTCTCCGAACGAGCTGGTCCAACTGGAAGAGGAACATGCCCGGCTCAGTCATGCGGAGCGCCTGAAGACGGGAGCCGCCCAGCTCCATCACCTCCTCTACCAGGGCGATGCGGCCCTGCATGCCGGACTGGCGAAGGCCGTCAGCGAACTCGGCCACCTGCAGCGGATCGACCCCAAGCTCGGGGAGCCGTTAGGGATGCTGGAAGAGGCCATGATCCAGGTTCAAGAGGCCGCCAACAGCCTGCGCACCTATCGGGAGGGGCTCGACCTGGACCTCGGTACCCTGCAACAGATCGAGTCACGGCTGGCGGAGATTCAGGATCTGGCGCGCAAATACCGGGTGCCGCCTCATGAACTCAGTCGGTTGTTGCTGGATCTGGAGACGGAACTGGAAGCCCTGGACCGGGCGGATATCCGGCTTGGCGAACTGGAACAGCAGGAACAGGGGCTCCGCCTCCGTTATCAGGATTTGGCCGTGGAACTCAGTCGCCGCCGTGCCGAGGCGGCCGGACGCCTGGCGACGGCGGTCAGCGAGCAGATATCCTCCCTGGGGATGAGCGGTGGTCGTTTCAGCATCCGCTTGGAACCCCACGGCCAGGATGAACCCAACCCCATCGGCCTGGAAGAGGTGGAATTCGTCGTCGCCCTGAATCCGGGATTGCCGCCCCAACCCCTGGCCAAGGTGGCGTCCGGCGGCGAGCTGTCGCGAATCAGCCTCGGGATCCGGGTGGTAACCACTCGTTACGGACGGATCCCCACCCTCATCTTCGATGAAGTGGATGTGGGTATCGGTGGACGGGTCGCCGAGATCGTCGGGCGTCTGCTGCGTACCCTGGGGGCGGATCGGCAGGTACTGTGCGTGACCCATCTGCCCCAGGTGGCCGCCATGGGTACCGAACACCTGCAAGTCAGCAAAGAGACCTCACACCAGACGACCCTTATCAGCCTCTGCCACCTCACGCCCGCGCAACGGGTCGAAGAAATCGCCCGCATGCTGGGCGGGATCGAGATCACCCCCCAGACCCTGGCCCATGCCAGGGAAATGGTCGAGCGTTCGGGGGCACTTTAGCCGCTTTGACCAGGAAAGACGGACTTAAAGCCGAGGGCGGCAGACTCAAGACCGATCAGGGATCGGCTTAGTAGGGCCGCACTTAAATAGAGGAAACAAGCCAAGCCATGGGGAGTGGGTACATGGGTGCTCCCGCCTGACCTACGTATAAAAAATCGAGTAGATATAACAACATCCGCTTTCCTCTCCCTTCGGGAGGGGCTAGGGTGTCAGCTCACCACTCGATACTTCGGCTCCTCTGTACGAGACGCTCGATGGTTCCGGGCATCGACTGGAAACAGCCACATTTGTTCTTCTTTAGAGAACAATAGATCAATATTTTTCTCCATTTAAGAACAGAAGGTCGGGTAACAGCGCCCAGGCCCGGGAGCGGCTAAAGGTTGTCTTAGGCGCCGACCCAGATCTCTGAGAGCCGTTCCGCCTGTTCCAGCACCGTCCGCGTGGCCCTTTCCTGTTTGTCGGGTGGGTAGCCATACTTGCGGAGGATGCGTTTGACGATGACGCGCAACTGGGCGCGAACGTTTTCGCGGACCGTCCAGTCGATGGTGACATTCTTCCTTACAGTCTCGACCAGTTCACGGGCTATCTTGACCAGCGTCGGTTCGCCGAGGACCTTGACAGCGCTGTCATTGACTTCCAAGGCATCGTAGAAGGCGAGTTCGTCTTCGTTCAATTTCAAGTCTTCGCCGCGTTTGTGGGCGGCGCGCATGTCTTTGGCGAGCTGGATCAGCTCCTCGATGACCTGGGCGGTTTCGATGGCGCGGTTCTGGTACTTGCGGATGGCCTGTTCCAGCATTTCGGCGAAGGAATGAGCCTGAACGACATTGCGCCCTGAGCGGTTCTTGATCTCGCCCTTGAGCAGCTTCTGCAGCAGCTCGACCGCAAGGTTGCGCTGGGGCATGCCGCGCACCTCGGCGAGGAATTCGTCGGAGAGGATGGAGATGTCCGGTTTCTTGAGGCCGGCGGCGGCGAAGATGTCGATCACTTCGTCGGAGACGACCGCCTTGGAAATGATTTGCCGGATGGCGTGTTCCAGTTCTTCGTCGGTCTTGCGCTCACCGGGCGTGCTCTTGGCGAGCACGGCACGAACAGCCTGGAAGAAGCCTACGTCGTCCCGAATCTCCAGCGCCTTTTCGTGGGGTACTGCGAGCGCGAAGGCTTGGGACAACTCGGTAACCGCCCGCAATAGGCGGTTCTTGCCGTCTTCCTGGCTGAGTATGTGTTCTTGTGCCGCTGGCAATAGCGAGAGCCGTTCCTGCGGGATGCCTGATACCCATTTCGACCAGTCGAGGCCGTGGAACAGGCCCAGACAGACCTCGTACTTCTCCAGCATTACGGCTACAGCTTCGGCCTGGTCCAGCGCCGTCTTGCCGGTGCCGCCGCTCTCGGTGTAGGTCGCGAGCGCCTTCTTGAGTTCGTCGGCCAAGCCCAGGTAGTCCACCACCAGCCCACCCGGCTTGTCCTTGAATACGCGGTTCACGCGGGCGATGGCCTGCATCAGGCCGTGGCCGCGCATCGGCTTGTCCAGGTACAGGGTATGCAGGCTCGGGGCGTCGAAGCCGGTGAGCCACATGTCGCGCACGATGACGAGCCGGAACGGATCCTTGGCGTCACGAAAGCGCAGCGCCATGTCTTCGCGGCGCTCCTTGTTGCGGATGTGTGGCTGCCATCCCAGCGGGTCGGTGGCCGAGCCGGTCATGATGACCTTCATCGAGCCCTGATCATCCGCCTCACGGGCCCAATCAGGCCGCAGCCTGGCGATGGCGTTGTACAAATCGACGCAGATGCGCCGGCTCATGCCTACCACCATGGCCTTGCCTTCGAGGGTGGCGAGGCGGTTCTCGAAGTGGTCCACGAGGTCGCGGGCAATGAGGCTGATACGGTTCTCCGACCCCACCACGGCTTCGAGCTGCGCCCACTTGGTCTTGAGCTTTTCCTTGCGCTCGACCTCCTCGCCTTCGGTGACCTCCTCGAACTCGGGGTCGATCTTCGGGCGCTCGGCCTCTTTCAGTTCCAGCTTGGCGAGGCGGCTTTCGTAATAGATCGGCACCGTGGCACCGTCCATCACCGCCCGCTGGATGTCGTAGACGCTGATGTAATCGCCGAACACCGCGCGGGTATTGGCGTCGGTCTTTTCAATTGGTGTGCCGGTAAAGCCAATGAACGAGGCCTGCGGCAACGCATCGCGCATGTGCCGGGCATAGCCGTCGATGAAGTCGTACTGGCTGCGGTGCGCCTCGTCGGCCATGACCACGATGTTGCGCCGCTCGGAGAGCACCTCCATCCTTCCCCCTCTCCCCCCGGGAGCGGGCTGGGGTGAGGGCGCGGGCTGGAGTGAGGGCGCATTTCTCCCCTCTCCCAGCGGGAGAGGGGTTGGGGGTGAGGGAAACTCAGGGAAGAACTTCTGGATGGTGGTGAACACCACGCCGCCGGAGGCAACCTTCAGTTTCTCGCGCAGGTCGGCGCGGTCGGTGGCCTGCACCGGCGGCTGGCGCAGCAGCTCCTTGCACGCGGCAAAGGTGCCGAACAACTGGTCGTCCAGGTCGTTGCGGTCGGTGATGACGACGATCGTGGGATTCTCCATCGCCGGGTGCAGGATCACGCGCCCGGCGTAGAAGGCCATGGTCAGGCTCTTGCCCGAGCCCTGCGTGTGCCACACCACGCCCACGCGCCGATCGCCGAGCTCGCCGCCGGGCTTGAGGCCCGCGTCATAGCGGCCCGGCGTCTCGGCAATTCCTGCCGCGCCGATCTGGGCCGCGCGCAGCGTTTCCTCCACCGCCACGTTCACCGCGTGGAACTGGTGGTAACCCGCCATTTTCTTGATGATCTTGCCGCTACCGTCGTCCTCGAACAGGATGAAGTAGCGCAGCAGATCGAGAAACCGGCGCTTCTCGAACACGCCTTCCAGCACCACCTGCAACTCGGTAAGTTGCAGGGGCGCGTCCTCGCGCCCGGTGATGGTGCGCCATGGCTTGAACCACTCCTTGCCAGCACCGATTGCGCCGATGCGCGCCTGTGCACCATCGGAAATAACGAGGGCGGCGTTGGTGGTAAAGAGCGCCGGTATTTGGGTTTGATAGGTCTGAAATTGCTGCCATGCACTCCAGATCGTGGCGTTTTCGTCAGCGGGGTTCTTGAGCTCGATCAATGCCAGCGGTAGGCCGTTGACGAACAACACCACGTCCGGCCGGCGGGTTGGGGCGAAGGGCCCTTCGCCCCTACGCTCCGTGACGGTGAACTGATTTACGGCTAGCCAGTCGTTGCTGTCGGGCTGGTCGAAGTCGATCACCCGCGCCTGCGCACCGGCAATCGAGTCATCCTTGCGGCGAAACTCAACATTCACACCATCGACCAGCATCCGGTGCACGGCGCGGTTACGTTCCAACAGGGATGGCGCGTCGGTGCGCGACAGCTTGCAGTAGGCGTCTTCGAGCGCTTCGGCGGGCAGCTTGGGATTGAGCCGCACCAGCGCCTGCCGCAAGCGGCCTTCGAGCACCACGTCGCGGTAGTTCGGGTCGCGGCGCTCCGTGCCCCGTTCGCCCGGCGCGATCTCGGGACCGTGCCTGACTTGGTAGCCGAGATCGGTTAGCCAGCCCAGCGCGGCATCCTCGACGGTGGATTCGGTCAATCGGGCCATGGAGCGTTTCGTTCGGTCAGGATGGCCGCCGGATTCTCGCGGTCCATCTCCCATCGCATCGGATTCTCGGCGATGTATTGTCGGATACGGTGCAGAGACTCGTCGTCGCGGATGATGTGTTCGTAGTAATTGCGTTGCCAGACCCGTGCGCCAGGGGTGTTGCGGTAGATGTTGATGCGTTTGGTTGCCGCGGATTTGAATCCGGCGATGAACGATCCCAAGGACCGCCGCGCACGCTGCGGGATTGCATTGGGCAAGGGCGCGGGGTTTTGTTGGGACGCGGGGTCATGCAGGGGCGCACGGCCTGGTTGGGGCGCGTCATGTAGGGGCGCACGGCCGTGCGCCCCTACAGCGCCGGTCATTCCGTCACCGGGTTCCACAATCCACAGGATCCCGTGAATGTGGTTGGGCATGACCACGAATTCATCGGCGAACAATTCGATTTCCTGGCGGATTTCCGCCGATTGAAACCATTCCGCCCGCACCATTTCACCGAAAACGTTCGCCCCCATTTCGCCATTGACTACCTCGCCAAACAGACAGGCGCGGTCCTGCGCGCAGACCGTGACAAAATACGCGCCCTCCTGCGCGTAATCATATCCTTTCACGCGGAGGCTGCGGCGACGGTGGCATTCAGGGTCATGCGTCATAGCCCGCGCTCCTTTAGAAACCGCTCGGCATCCCGAATGCGCAGGTGGCCGGAGATGAGTTTGGGCAGAAGTGTGTCGCGTAGAGTTGCAAGGTTAAGGGACTCGCGGTCGTTCTCTGCCATCTTTGCGAGAAACGGGCCGGTAATGCGTGAGAATGCTTCTATGACTCGGTCCGGCGCCTTCAACATCTGGGTTGCCGCCACTACTTCGGGACGAACCGCAGGGTAAGCCGCGCCGTCAGCCAAATGTGCGAGTCGGTCGATGTTGTCGGCGGCCGTCGCAGCGAGATACACGAACTCCGCGTAGTCGCGCCGTAATGGCCTGAGAACAGCAAACCCCGTGCTGGCGGTAAGTCCATTTTGCGAGGTCAAAGCGTACGAACCATTCCCGGGGCGAACCGTGCCGACGATTGTATCTTGGGGTCGAAGCACACGCTGTGCGCGGCTCGGCGCTTCCTTCTGGGTATACATCGTGACTTCTTCGATTCTTCCCCACTTCGTATTGGAGAGATCGACGTAATTGATTAAGCAAGGGACGTGTTTCCTTCGACCATGTCTCGGGATTCAAAGTCGCAAAATCGAAGAGAGTCGCAATCTCCCACCCCTCCGGAATCTCGCCCAGTTCGGAGTCCTCGAAGGAATCCGGGAAGAGATTGGCGATGTCCGTAGGGGCGCACGGCCGTGCGCCCCTACATTTGGCGCGGACGGGGTCGAAGTCCACGAACCAGGATTTGAAGAGCGCCCGCGCCATGGCCTCCAGCGTTTCGTTCATGCGCCGGTTCAGTTCGATCTTGTCGTCCAGTGTGCCGAGGATGTGGACGATGGCGCGTTGCTGAGCCAGTGGCGGCAAAATTATTGGCACGCGCTCGATGATATTTTGATTCAGGGACGCCATCGTCGTGCCCGTTGCATGTTGAAGTAACCACGAACGGCTGTTCTGGCTTTGAAGCTGGTATGCCACGAATCGCGGATCGCACGTTTTTGGAAGACGGAGTCGAATTCCATCGGATCCCAGAAACCACCCCGCTTGTTCTGGCTTCACGATCGCGGATCGGTCAACTGCGCCTTTGCGACCAAACACGATATCGCCGGCCTCAAGTAGATATTCGGGAAGGCGCTCGACAACTTCACACGGCGCCTTCGGCGTCTTGTCGTGAACGCGTAATGCGCCATAACCAACCTCTCCGACGGAGATAAGTGGTACTCCTTCGGTCGAGTATTCTTTTGCCTTCAGGGTCGTCCCGAAGGGGCCCGTCTTAACGCTGCCGCCATCGCTGGAAAAAAGTTGGCCAATTGTCGTTTTGCGCCACTCACCCCCCATACCCAAACTCCTTCAAATTGGCGGCGATGGCGGCGTCGAGCTTCGCGGCTTCTTTCTGCTGTTCACGCAGCGTCGCGGTGAGGCGTTTCATCTTGTCTTCGAAGGGTTCGCCGTCGTCCTCGGCGGCTTCGGCGCCGACGTAGCGGCCGGGGGTGAGAACGTGGCCGTGTTTGCGGATGTCGTCGAGGGTGGCGGATTTGCAGAAGCCGGGGATGTCTTGGTACTCGGGCAGACGGCCGTCTGCCCCTACGTCGCCGCGCCAGGCGTGGTAGGTGCCGGCGATCTTGGCGAGGTCGTCGTCGGTCAGTTCACGGTGTACGCGGTCGATCATGGTGCCGAGTTTGCGGGCGTCTATGAACAAGGTTTCGCCGCGGCGGTCGCGTAGGGGCGCACGGCCGTGCGCCCCAACCAGGCCGTGCGCCCCAACCAGGCCGTGCGCCCCTACGCCCGATTTATGCCGCGCGAGGAACCAGAGGCAGACCGGAATCTGCGTCGAATAGAAGAGCTGGCCGGGGAGCGCGACCATGCAGTCCACTAGGTCGGCCTCGATGATGGCCTTGCGGATTTCGCCCTCACCCGACTGGTTGGACGACATGGAGCCGTTGGCGAGCACGAAGCCTGCAATCCCCGTCGGCGCGAGGTGGTGGATGAAGTGCTGCACCCAGGCGAAGTTGGCGTTGCCCACGGGCGGCACGCCGTAGACCCAGCGCTTGTCGTCCTTGAGCAGCTCACCGCGCCAGTCGCTGTCGTTGAAAGGCGGATTGGCGAGGATATAGTCGGCCTTGAGGTCGGGATGCTTGTCATTGTGGAAGGTGTCGCCGTGGCCGATCTGCGCGTCGATGCCGCGGATGGCGAGGTTCATCTTGGCCAGGCGCCAGGTGGTGTAGTTGGACTCCTGGCCGTAGATGGAGATGTCGCCGAGCGTGCCGCTGTGGGCCTCGATGAACTTCTCGCTGCTGACGAACATGCCGCCCGAGCCGCAGCAGGGGTCGTAGACGCGGCCCTTGTAGGGCGCGAGCATCTCGACCAGCACGCGCACCACGCGCGAGGGCGTGTAGAACTGGCCACCCTTCTTGCCCTCGGCGCTGGCGAACTGCGAGAGAAAGTATTCGTAGACGCGGCCGAGGGTGTCCTTGGCGCGGTCAACACCACCCTCACCCTGACCCTCTCCCTGAGGGCGAGGGAAAGAAGATGAGGCCCCTCTCCCTCCGGGAGAGGGTTGAAAAGAAATATCGCTCACCAAATTGATGAGCTGGCCGAGGCGCTGCTTGTCCAGGCCGGGGCGGGCGTAGTCCTTGGGCAGCACGCCCTTGAGCGAGGTGTTGTCGCGCTCGATGGCGGTCATGGCGTCGTCCACCAGCGTGCCGATGCTGGGCTGCGGGGCCTTGGCCTTGAGGTGCGACCAGCGCGCCTCTTTCGGTACCCAGAAAATGCTGGCGGCGCGGTATTCGTCCGGGTCCTCGGGGTCGGCTCCCTCGTCGCGCTGGGCTTCGAGTTCGGCGTGCTTGGCCTCGAAGGCGTCGGAGATGTACTTGAGGAAGATCAGCCCCAGCACGACGTGCTTGTACTCGGCCGCGTCCATGTTGTTGCGTAGCGCGTCGGCGGCGGCCCAGAGCCTGGTCTCAAAGCCGAGGTTGGCGGTGGTGTCGTTGTTTTTGGCTTCGGTTCGGGCCATGGGGTTTCTTATCCTGATCGCGTCAAGGGGGGGCGCTCAGTTCCCGACCCGAGCGGCGAAAAGGCAGGCTCCGCACCACTCTGTCATCGGGACAGGCCGTTTTTGTGGCTTGGGGTGATGTCAGAAACCCCAACATCGGTGCGAGCTTTGTGGCGCGCTTCGCTCATTATCAGTCGTCGTGCTCCGGGCCTCGGCTGAAAATGGCCATTATTCGTTCTTCTAAAGAGAACAATAGGTCCATAAGAAGCCTATTGTTCTCTATTCAAGAACAAAAACCAAGCTAAAACGCCCCATGCCCGTAGGACTCCCATCGAAGTCGGGGTCGAAGTGGACTGGTGTCGAGGCGCAAGGCGAGGAGCGCAAGAACCGGCGCCCGGCCCACGCCGCAAGCGGGGCGCCTGGCGGATTTCTACAGGGGCCCTTGGCTCTTACGACATTCCAGGCTGTTGCAGATACCGTAGATGGTGAGGGCGTGATGCTTGATGGTGAAGCCGAATTGCTCGGCAATGGCCTGCTGCCGACCTTCGATGACCTCGTCGACGAACTCTTCCACCCGACCGCAACTGATGCAGACGATATGGTCGTGATGACCACCGCGGTCGAGTTCGAAGACCGAATGCCCGCCCTCGAAATAATGTCTTTTCACCAGACCGGCCGTCTCAAACTGGGTCAGCACCCGGTAGACCGTGGCCAGGCCGATGTCCTCCCCGGTTTCCAAGAGCAGCTTGTAGACATCTTCCGCGCTGACATGATGGTCCCCGCTCCTTTCCAGGAGTCCCAGAATCTTGCCTCGGGGGCGCGTGACTTTGAGACCCGCTTTGCGAATCTCCGATGTCTCGGACAAACCCGGCTGGTCCTGGGAGACCGTGAGTTTCGCCATTTGATCAGGTATGATCGGCACCTGTGAAATCTCCCTTCGAGCCAAACCTAATGCGACAGCTTCTCATCTGTGGGGCTTGCCTGGCAAGCCTCGTTCTCGGCGGCTGTGCCTGGCTGAACGATCTGCCGTTCGTGCACAAACCAGAGATCCAACAAGGTAATGTGCTGGATCAAGACGCCATCAACCAGCTTCAACCCGGGATGAGCAAGACCCAGGTAAGGTTCATCATGGGCACCCCCCTGTTGGTGGACGTCTTCCACCAGGAACGCTGGGACTATATCTATTCCATGCAGATCGGGCATCAACCCCGGGAACAAAAACGGCTCTCCATCTTTTTTGAAGACAACCGTCTGGCCAGCATCAAGGGCGATCTCCAGCCCGAAGGCAGCGCCAAGCCTCGGCCCAAGGATGTGGTGATCAGCGTACCCGACGGCCTCCCGCGCGCTGGTGGTGGTCTCTTTTCCCAGACCCTGAGGCTCTTCGGCGTCGAGGACTGAGCCGGATCACCCACCCTTGTCCTGGAGGCTGCGTTTTTTCCTGGCTTCTTTCGGATCGGCGATCAAGGGCCGATAGATCTCTACCCGATCACCGGGGTTCAAGGTCGATTCCTTGGTCATCATCTTGCCGAACACCCCGACCCGGGGCAGCCCGGGGTCGATCTCAGGGTAGCGCTCGAGTATCCCGGAACGCTGGATGGCCTCGCCCAGACTCATGCCGTGGGGACCCCGGATCTTGAGCAAACATTGTTCCTCGGGTTTGGCGTAGACCACTTCCACCTCGATCTGATCTTCTTTAGTCGCGACCACCGTACACCTCTCGTGCCCTTTTGTAGAAGGCGTCCACCAGGGAGTTGGCTATGTGATTGAAAACGGTGCCGAAGGCGGCGTCGATCAAGCGTCCGGCAAACTCGAATTCGAGCACCAGCTTGACCTTGCAGGCGTCCTCGCCCAGGGGGGTAAAGGTCCAGTGTCCCAACAGCTTGCGGAACGGACCCTCGCGCAGACGCAGCTCGATGCGTTCATAGGGGGTATTGCGGTTATAGGTGCTGAAGACCTGATGGATGCCGGCTCGCGCCACCTCGATCTCGGCACAGAGTTCCCGGGTGGTGGATGGCAACCAGCGCCCGGCCCGGCACCAGGGCAGAAATCTGGGATAGGACTCGACATCGTTGACGAGTTCGAACATCTGGGCCGCCGAATAAGGCACCAGTAGGCTTTTGGTAACTATAGGCAAGGGGTAGCCGCCAAACCAAACCAGTCGAAAATCAATCGCCTTCGTGCAGAAATGTCGCCCGTTGCCGGAAAAACGGCCCCTATCGGGCCTGGTCCGGCCCGGATCGAATGCGGCAGTATAAGTAAGCCCAGGGTCGAGGACCACTGGAGCGAGTAGGCGACTCTCCCCTACAATGCCCCTCATGAGCAAGTCAACCAACAAAACCTCGCCCGGAAGTTCGACCATCGCCTTGAATAAAAAGGCCGGTCATGAGTATTTCATCGAGCAGCGCTACGAGGCCGGTCTGGTCCTCGAAGGCTGGGAAGCCAAAAGCCTGCGCGCCGGACGCGCCCAGCTCAAGGAAAGCTACGTCCTGCTCAAGGATGGCGAGGCCTTCCTCATAGGGTCCCACTTCTCCCCCCTGGCGACCGCCTCCACCCACATCAAGACCGATCCCACCCGGTCGCGCAAGCTCCTCCTGCATTTCCACGAGATCAGCCGCCTCATCGGTCTCACCGAGCGCAAAGGCTATACCCTGGTTCCCACCGCCCTGTACTGGAAACGCGGTCGGGCCAAGCTCGAAATCGGTCTCGCCAAGGGCAAAAAGCAATACGACAAACGGGAAGCGGAGAAGGATCGGGACTGGCAACGGGATAAACAGCGTCTACTTCAGGAGCATCGCTGAGGCTTTCGCCGCCCGGGGCTCCCGGGATCTCTCGAGACTTTCAAACCAAGAGACCTAGGGCGAGGGATAGCCGGGTTCATCCGCGCCCAGGCGCATCGCCATCAATTTGGTAGCGATTTTTGGCGGAACAACGAACACCGCCGATGGATCAGGATCCCTCAATTCCCGGTCCGGCAAGGGGCCGCCTGTGAGCAAAGTAGTTCGAGCTGCCCTTGTGAGTAGTCGCCGAGCTTTACCACCACCGTATCGCCGATCACCCGAACGCTGCCTTCGTCTGGCCAGATGGTGAGTCCAGCCGTCATGGGCATCAGGGTCCGGCGTTTCTCCTCGGGGGCGGGATAGAGTTTTCTCAACCCCAGCACCTTGAGAAATGCGGTCATCCTATAGGTGTTTCCCATGTCCCAGGCAAAAAAGGAAGCGCCGATATGCTCTCGCTTGACCCTGAGGGAGGTTTCCGGAAAGGCATGATAGCCGACGAATTCGATAAACCAGGGTGTCTCCTTGTTCCTGGCGACGGCCTGATCGATGCGCTCAAGCAATCGGGCGCCAAAGGCGCGGTCGGCCTCCAGGGCAAGATGGGTAGCGTTCTGCAGGCGTAAATCTATTATCGAGAATTCCAAAATGGCGAACAGCGAGACGATCTGTAACAGCCTCTTCCAGAGGCCACCAGCGTTCGCCAGACCGAGATAGAGGATTCCGGCGACGACCAAGGGGAGCGAAACGAGGGAGCGGACAGGCATTTCGCCGTTGTTGATGAAATGCAGTAGGAAGGGGGCCCAATAGAGGCACAGAAGAAGAAAGAGGCAGAGGAACTTTTCGGCCCGTCCAAGTCGTGCTCGGGCGATGGCGAAGCCGAGCGCCGCCGTGGAAAGGAGCAGTAGCATGGGCAGAGAGCGGATAGGATCGATATAGAAATCGGCATCGCCCGAGACATAGACGCCAAGCATGTATTGGTAGACACGATGAAATATCCTTGACGGGTGCTTTAGTAATGCCTCGGGATGCCAATAGGTATCCAGGATGTATTCAGGTGCTTCCCGACTCAGCCAGAGCAGGAGTTTCCATACCCCATAATAGAGAAGGACGCCAATCAACAGGGCCAGACAAAGCCGGACGCCTTGCCTAAGAAAATACCGGCTCAAGGGGAGATCGGCGGCGGAGCGGCTGAGCGCGAATTTGAGGTTGGCCACTAGAAATATGGTGGGCGCCACGAAGATCAGGCTTTGATAAGAGGCCAGCGCAAGGGCGTAGAATCCACCGGCAAGGATAAGGGAGCCGGGAGAACCGCGGCTCATCTGCAAGGTCATGCCGACGGCGACGAATAGGAAACCCAGACCGACACCATAGTTCATGCTGTAGGAGAGCACGAAAATCAGGGTCGGATAGGCCAACAGCACCAGACCGGCGAGGATATGATCAAGCGAGAACCGCGGCTGCCAGAGAGAGAGTATGAGAAAACAACCGAGGAGATAGGTTGCCAGACCCAGGGCCAAAGGGAAGGTTGGCACGATCGGATAGGGTATCACCCATCCGCTCAGCAAATACCAAAACCAGCGCCCACTCCTCAACCAATGAAGATGCAGTTGCTCCCTCTCGGTGGCCTCGCCCCAAAGCTCCTCATCTATAGACAGATTAAATCCGAACAACTCCATGCCGTAGATGAACGCGGCCCCTAGGGCCAGGGTTATCAGGAAGCTTTGTGGATGAATAGCCAGGTTCGCTGAACGGAGCCAAAACTCTTTGAGTGAGCCGAAGAGCATCGGCGGCTGATCATGTTCCATGTGGCCAAAGTCCGGGATGGAGAAGTTGGTTGGCTATTCTAGTACGACTTAAAAGCTGTTTAGAAACCCTTGCCTCCCGGGCATCGAGCGGAAAGGCCCGATTTTCGTTCTCTCTTTAGCAACAAAAAAGAAACAGGGCTTTAATTGTTCTCTTTGCGAGAACGATAATCGCAGGCACAGACCTTAGCCCCGAGGCGCGGAGGCTGTAACGAGACTTTCCAAACAGTTTCTTAGCCGGTCGAGGCCAAAGGCCCCGACCGGATGGGACCCAGAATCTCCAGGGCCGGGATCAAGCCGGAGTGGTCGTTCCCCTACGCCACCAGCTCAGGGCCATGGTCGTCATGACCAGGGTCAAGACGATGGCGGCCCCGGCAGGCACATCGAACATGGCCGAGGCCAAGAGGCCGAGGACATATCCCGCGCCGCCACCGGCATAGCCGATCGCCAGCCGTTCCTCCGCCGCCAGGGCGGGGACGATGAGGCTGGCGAACACCAGATAGACCCCCACCACCTGCACCGAGGCGGTGATCGTCAGGGCGAACAACAGATAGAACCCCAGGGGTGACTCCCCAAGCCGGAACCTGAACCAGCCTATCAGTACCCCCAGGGTGATGAAGCCGAGGGGGATCAGGTCCACCCAGGTGGTCCAGAGTATCTGCCCCACCAGCAGGTCCTTGAGGTGCTCGGCTCCATGGGGGTCCTGACTCATGAGTAGGATGGCGGTGCTGGCGGCGACGACAAAGGTCACGCCGATCACCGCTTCCTGCTGCTGCGGCCGGCGTTTTTCCATGAATCTCAACAACAGGGCGCCGGCGAGTGCCGCCGTCACCGCCCCCAACTGGACCGCCCACCCCGAGGGTTCGCCGCCAAGGGCGTTGATCAGGATGACCCCCAACCCGGCGATCTGGGCGATCGCCAGGTCGAGAAAGACGATGCCCCGCCGCAATACCTCCATGCCCAAGGGCACATGGGTGGCCAAGACCAGCATTCCAGCAACCAGGGCGGGCAGCAGGATCCCTGGTTCGAGGCCGAGATCCGTCATTTCATGGCCCTCTCGATCCGGTTCAGGGTGTCATCGAAGAGGCTGAAAAGGTCTTTTGCCGCCGTCGTACCGCCGACGGTGAAAGGCAATTCCACCGCCTCGATGCCAGTCTGTTCCCGGATCCAGTCGCTGGGCTTGGACGAGAGATAGGCCGCCCGCAGGGTCATCTTCGCTGGCTGGATTCTCAGCTTGTCCAGCAACTGTCCCAGGGAGGCGACGGAGGGGTCGATGCCGGGTTTCGGCTCCAGATCGGCGACCACCACCAGCCCCAGCCACTCGGCCAGATAGGTCCAGCTTTTGTGATGCACCAGCACCGGCGTTCCCCGCCATCCCTTGGCCCGTTGTTCCCAACCGGCGATGGCGGCCCTTAGGCGGGTGCTGAAATCCTGATAGCGGGCTATGTAGTGGTCGGTGTTGGCGGGATCGAGATCCCGCAGGCGCTTGCTCAGGGCCTCGGCCACCGGCAGCAGATTGCGCGGATCGGTGTGGATATGGGGATTGCCCGCGGCGTGCACATCGCCCATGGAGCGATCCACGACGCCGGGACGCTCCAGGAGGCGCACCTGCTCGGCCGCCTCGAAAAAACCGCTTTGCCCCGGTTGGATGGCGGCATTGCCGGACTCGCGTTGCAACAGCGGAAGCCAGCCGGCTTCCAATTCGGCGCCGGTGCAGACCAAGAGATCGGCGCGTCGCGCCTGGGCAATCAGCGATGGGCGCGCCTCGATATGATGCGGGTCCTGGCGCGCGGTGGTGGCGGAAACGACCGCCGCCTGGTCGCCCGCCAACTCCTGGGTCAGGGCCATCCACTCCGGCTCGCAGGTCAGGACATTGAGAGCGGCGGCGCCAAGGCCCTGGGCCGCCAGGCTGAGAAAGGTGGCGAGCAGACCAGCCAAGGCTTGTTTGGAGATCTTCATGGGTTTCATGCCTCGCTTAAAACTTGTGCGCCCCGTGGGCGCCCAGACTCAGGATGTATTGCAGGGTGATCTGATCATTGTCCGGACTCCCCTGCATGGAATGATCGCGGGCCCACTGCAACCGGAAACGGGAAAACTCGCTGGGTGAATAGTCCGCCATCAGACTCCATTTGTTAGGCTGGTAATCGGGTCTGGGCAGAAAGGCGTTATTGGCGCCGAAATTGACACTCCCGCTGTCCAGCCGGTCGTAGCGCAGACCAGCGCGCCAACGCGGCATGAATTGGTAAACGCCCTGGGCATACCAGCCGGACTGGCGCGAACGATAGAGCCCGGTAGTACCGTCGCAGGCGCCGCCCTCCAGAAGGTTATCCTCACAGAGCAAATCGCCATTTTCGGTCCGGTGGAAATATTCGGTCTGGAACTTGAAGTGGCGATCCTTGGGGTTGCCGTCCGGCGCCCATTTCCAGACCAGATCGGCGATCCAGGTCTTGCTGGTGCCGGTGAAATCGGTAAGCGCCTCGATGTCGTTGAGATCTTCGATATGGCTGGAGCGCGCCTTGGGCGAGGCATAGACATAGGACAGTCCGGCGCGCCAACTCTGTTCGATGCCGATATCGTCGCCGACATGGGCAAAGGCCGCCCAGGCCCCGGGACCGTTTTTGTCGCCCCCTTCGTCCGAGCCGGGGAAGTTCTGGCCGCGTCCCGCCTCCAGACCGAATTCGAGAAAGACCGGCAGCGGCGCCAACCATTTCGCCTGCAACCCATCCTGGGCGAAATGTTCGCCGAACAGAACCTGGTACATGAGATTGTTGTCGGCGAAATCCCAGGCATGGGGATGCTGCTCGTTCTGATAGCCGATGCCGGAGAGGAAACGCCCACCCTTGAGGGAGAAGCCTTTGCCCAGGGATAGGGTTTGGAACCAAGCCTCTTCCACCTCCGCCTCACCGTCGGCCAGGGCGATATTGGCATAGCCGCGAAAATAGGGGTCCACGCTGGCCCCCAGGGTCAGTTCGGTATGATCCAGGGAGAATCCCCGCTCGCCGCCGTGATCATGGCCACCCTGAAGAAAGCCGGTGATGTGGCGCTCACCGCCCAGGCGGCGGGCGTAATTGCCCTGCAGGATGAGGGAGATCTCCGGGTTGAAGGCGCTCTGGGCGGCGGGTTGCTTGGCGGCCTGATCGGCTGTGGTCTGGGCGGCTTCGGCCCGACTTGCGGTCTTCTCCAGCCGTGCCTCCATCTCTTTCAATCGCGTTTCATAGTCGTCTTTCAACGTCTTCAGTTTTTGTTCAAATTCCGCCCGCAACTGGGCGACCTCCGCGTTGGTGGCGGCCACCGCGGGTACAGTGTTGACAAGGACCGCGCCGATGGCGACGGCAACCCGGCTGTGTCTGAACATGGGAACAACCTCCGAATCCGAACCATAGCCACCGCCGGACGTTGGATCGGCTCCAGTCCGGCGGTGGGGGATCATGGCGAAAGTGGCCGGGGACACCCCCCAGCCGCGGGCAAGACCCGGGGATCAGCGGTCGGGAGGGGCGCGCGAACGGTAAGCCGCAACCAGGGGTTGGGGCAGCGCCTCGCGGCGAGGAGCCAGGACGTGGTGAACAAGGCCGGGGACAAAGGCGGCGGGCGGCGGGGCCGAGGCCGGCAGACTGGTCCCGAGATTGACGTAGGCGACGCACAGCGAGCAGGCCAGCCGCTCGGGGACATCCACATCCGGCCTGGAATCATGGCCGAGGGCATGGATAGCCGCCGCCAGGGGCGCCAGCCCAAGCAGCCAGACCAACACCAAAGTCAGCCACCAGCGGCGACGGACCCTGGGAAGCGTGGCGGGTTGGAAACCGAGATTCATCCGATAACCATCGGCAAAACCCTCTCCCCTGTCACCCCATTATTCCAGTGCCGCGGTCAGGGTCCGAATGTTGTGCCGCATCATGTCGAGATAGGTGGGGGCCGGGCCATCCGCGGTCGACAGGGCATCGGAGAACAGGGTGCCGCCGAGGCGGGCGCCGGTCTCGCGGCGGATGCGCTCCAGCAGGCGCGGGTCGGAGATGTTTTCCACGAACAGGGCCGGGATCCGGTCCCGCCTGATCTGGCGGATGAGGGCGGCCACAGCGGCGGCGGAAGACTCGGCGTCGGTGCTCACCCCCACCGGGGCGATGAACTCCAAGCCATAGGCGCGGGCAAAATAGCCGAAGGCGTCATGGGAGCTGACCAGCCGGCGTCTGGCTGCTGGCAAGGCGCCCAGGGTGGTCCTGGCCTCCTGGTCGATGGCCTCGAGCTGGGCCAGATAAGCCTCGGCCCGGGCGCGATAGACCTCGGCCCCGGCCGGATCGGCCTGGACCAGGGCCTCGCGGATATTGACCACATAGTGGCGACCATTGGCGAGGTCTTGCCAAGCATGGGGGTCCGCGTTGTCCTCCTGGGAACCCTCGTCCTGCCGCATCTTGAGGAGAGTCACGCCGCGGCTGGCCACCACCAACGGCCCCCGATAGCCGGCGGCCTTGACCAGCCGCTCCATCCAGCCCTCGAAACCCAGCCCGTTCATCACCACCAGATCGGCCTTGGCGAGGGTCCTGGCGTCCGTCGGCGTCGGCTGATAGACATGGGCATCCCCATTGGGTCCGACCAGGGCCTTCACATCGAGGCGATCACCACCGATCTGGCGGCTGATGTCGGCCAGGATACTGAAGCTGGCGACCACCTTGAGCGGCTCGGCGGTCGCCGGCGAGCCCCACACCACCCCGAGCGACAGGACGAGAAAGAACAGAATCAAGCGACCAGGCGCGCACATGGCTCGAACGACCTCTCAGGAAGCGAAATGCCGGCGGGGACGCCAGCGACGCCACAACAAACCTTCGATACCCAGAATCAAGGACAGCAGATAGGCGCCACCCAGGGTCAGGACGATGGCCGGCCCGGCCGGGAGCGCCAGATGGTAAGACAGCAGCAGCCCCAGGCCCGACCCCAGAAAGGCGATCCCCACCGCCACCAACAGCAGGCGCGTGATATCCCGCACCCAGAGCCGGGCCGCCGCCGCGGGCAGGATCATGATCCCAACCGCCATCAGGGTGCCCAGGGCATGGAAACCGCCGACCAGATTGAGCACCAGCAGAACCAGAAAGCCGAGATGGACCCTGGCGCTGGAGCGCCCGACCTGGCGCAGAAAGGCCGGATCGCAGCACTCCAGCACCAGGGCGCGATAGCCGAGGGCGAGCCCCAACAGGGTCAGCGAGGCGATGCTGGCGAGCAACAGCAGGGCGCCGTCATCGAGCGCCAGCACGGTACCGAACAGGACATGCAACAGATCCACATTGCTGCCCCGCAACGAGACGATCAGGACCCCGGCGGAGAGGGAGATGAGGTAAAAGGTGGCGAGGCTCACGTCCTCCCGCAACAGGGTCAGGCGGGCGATACCCCCGGCGGCGAGGGCCACAATCAGCCCGACCACCACCCCACCGATGGTCATGGCCGGCAACGACAGCCCGGCGATCAGGTACCCAATGGCCGCCCCGGGTAAAATAGCGTGGGCGATGGCGTCTCCCGCCAGGCTCATCCGTCGCAGCATGAGAAACACCCCCACCGGGGTGGCGCCCAGGGACAAGGCGAGACAGCCCACCAGCGCCCGGCGCATGAAGCTGAACTCGATGAAGGGGTCCAGGAGCAAGGTGTCGATCATGTCGATTCCCGTTCCGGCGTCCGTGGACACAAGCGGGCGTGCTCGTCGAAGGCCTCGGCGCGTTCCCGCGCCCGGCGCAGGTTTTCCGTGGACAGAACCGGCTCTGTCGGGCCGCGGGCGATCTGTTCCCGCGCCAGCAACAGGGTCTCCGGGTAGTGATGGCGGACATGCTCCAGATCGTGCAGCACCGCGATCAGGGTGCGACCCGCCTCATGCCAGCGTTGCACCAGGGCGGCCAGATCCGTGACCGTCTTCAGATCCACCGCGGTGTAGGGCTCGTCGAGCAGAATCAGCGGCGCCTCCTGCAACACCAGCCGGGCAAAACGGACCCGCTGCAACTGGCCGCCGGAGAGCGCGCCGATGGGACGGCGTTCAAAGCCGAGCAGACCGACCTCCGCCAGGGCCGTTTCCACCTGTGTCCGTCCCGCGGCGCCGAGGGGGCGAAAGGGTCCCAGATGCCGCCACAGCCCCATAGCCACGAAGTCGAAGACACGGATGGGGAAGCTGGCATCCAGGGTCGCCTGTTGGGGAAGAGAGGCGATCTCTCCTCGCGAGAGACCATGAAACCGGATCCGGCCCTCCAGGGGTGGAATCTCGCCGTTGATCGCCTTGAGCAGGGTGGACTTGCCGGCCCCGTTCGGTCCCACCAGGGCCAAGAGGGTCCCGGTGGCCACTTCACCGGTGAGGTGGTGCACCACCGGGTGGCGGTCATAGCCCAGGGTCAGGTTGTCGAAGCTCAACAAGGGGGTCGACATGGCGGCGATTCAGTGCAAGGCCCAGACGACGGCCAACCAGAGCAGCAGCAAGACGATACTAACCTGCAACAGCCGCTGACCGGCTCCGGCGCAGAGCGTTGAGGCCAAGCGGCGATGATGGGAAGAGGATGACATCGGCAACGACAGCCTTATGAGTGGATCAACCTGAGAAGCTCGTAGTGCAATTCTGTTGCGATAGAAACACGGACGAGACGATGGGAAAAAACCAGCCGCCGGGCATCCCTAACGGCCCGGGGGGCAGTTCGGACAGGCGCCATAAAAGGTCAACTCGGCATGGTCGAGCCGAAAACCCTGGGGCAAGACCGCCGCGATGGCCGGTTGCAGGGATTCGAGACAGAACACCAAACCGCAACGTTCGCAATGGAAATGGGCATGGCTGTGGCGCTCGTCGCCGGCGGCATTGAAGCGCCAGACGCGGTCGATACCGGCCACCCGATGCGCCAG
>Ga0268298_10001313_pt1 | contig 29737 bp, 23 predicted proteins | sample WWTPWeurt_MetaG_FD_194462 | JGI IMG/M metagenome (GOLD analysis project Ga0268298, IMG submission 194462) | Activated sludge microbial communities from WWTP in Nijmegen, Gelderland, Netherland - WWTP Weurt | ecosystem: Engineered > WWTP > Aerobic digester > Activated sludge | place... | reverse complement strand
GTTTACTCGTGCCTGAACGAACTGGACAGGCAGGAAGCGATTGAGAAGCTCGGCCTCGACGCGCACGACTTGGAGTCGGCGCTCGACCCGGACGAGATTTCGCGTATCGAGTATTACGAGGACGGCCGCTACTTCATCATTTGGAAGGAAGCACTGCAAGCGCGCTTCGATGAATCGTTGCGCTTTGACGTGCTCTCAGTCGGTATCTTTTTGGAGCCGGGGCGTATTTCATTCGTGACCTCCGCGCCGGAGATGTATTTTTCACCGCGCGAATTTCGCGGTATTGACTCACCGCGTGACGCGCTGTTGCGCTACTTGCAGGCCACGGTACGCCACTACCTCGAGCACCTGAAGGGCATCAAGCTCATCACCACCGACATCCAGACGAAGATCAACACTTCGATGGAGAACAAATATCTGTTGCAGATGTTCTCGCTGTCGGAAAGCCTCGTCTATTACATGAACGCCATCGAGGCCAACGAATTGGTGATGACCAAGCTGAATGTCAACGCCAAAAAGCTGCAATTCACCGAAGACCAGCAGGAATTGCTCGACGACATCCGCTTGGATAATCAGCAGTGTTCGCGCCAGGCGGAAACCTACTCGACGGTGCTCTCGGGTTTGATGGACGCACGCGGCAATATCATCAACAACAACATGAACCTGTTGTTGCGCGACTTGACCCTGTTGAACGTCATCTTCCTCCCGCTGAATTTGATTGCCAGCATCGGCGGCATGTCGGAATACAGCATGATGACGCAAGGTATTCCCTGGCCTCTGTCGTACCTGCTATTCCTGTTGGGCATGGTCGCGCTGGGCCTGATTACATGGATGGTGCTGACGCGCTTGTTAAGACGGCGGTATTAAGTGGGCGCGGTATGAGTGACAAATTCGATTCCAAAGAGACTCAGCGCACCGAAGCATTTAGTGACGGCGTGTTCGCGATTGCGATCACGCTGCTCGTGTTGGAGTTGCACGTGCCCAAACACACGGAGATCGCTGCCGGAGGATTGGGTGCGGCCTTGTGGCACGAGTGGCCGGCGTATGTGGCGTTTCTGATCAGCTTCGCGAGTATTCTGATCATGTGGTTCAATCACCACAAGCTGTTCAACTTCATTCGCAAAGTGGATGCGCCGCTGCTGTACTTGAACGGACTGCTGCTGCTGGTGATTTGCGCAGTGCCGTGGCCGACCGCGCTGGCCGCCGAGCATTGGGGCCACGAAAACGAGCAGATGGCCGCGCAGGTGTATTGCGGTTTAATGGTGGTGCTGGCGTTCGCATACAATGCTCTGTGGCGTTACGCGACTCACAAAGGCCGCCTGCTGCATAATGACATTGACCTCGAAGAAGTTGAGAAGATCACCAAGGCCTATTGGTTCGGGCCTGTCGGTTACGGCGCCGCGTTCGTGCTAAGTTTTTGGAATGCCACGGCAGGCATGTTGGTCTGCGTAGCGTTGGCGATTTTCTTTGCGTTTACAGGAGTCTTAGACACACGACCTGTGCTGCGGAAGGTTGGGCATCGAAAGGACAGGTAGCCCACTACTCAGTCATCTCGCAATGAAACTACTAACGGCCTTATTTCTCCTGCTCAGCATGCTACAACTACGTGCAGAGCAAATACCCACAGACAAGCGTCTTGACTTCATCGACAGCCTGTGTGTGCAGGTCCAACGCCTACACCCAGATGCCGATTCGCTTTGTGCGCATCAGTGCGACTCTTGGCGAGAAAGGATAACAAGCGGTGCCTCTGGCAAAGCATTTCCGTACGATCTAAATAGAAGCATAGACTACCACGACACTTGGGACATCTATCTGCGTGATGCAACCGGCGACAATTTCCGAGCACAGTGGTATTCAACCGAGAACGCGTGTTCACTTTTGGTAGAGGATGGATTCGGATGGTTGCATGTGCGCGCATCCAAAGACAGCGGACTAGTCGAGCAATTCGATCAAGTACTTGAAAAAGCGCGCGACTTGCGAGGAATTGTGCTTGATGTTCGCAGTTACTATCAAAGCACCGCCGAAACCCTGTACAAGATATTGGGACGATTCATTCACAAGCCGATTAGTGGATTTCGCTACCGGCGAAGAATCTCTGGATCAAATCAGTACGTTGAACAAAGTACCACTGTCGAACCTCGCGGGCAATGGACCTACAACAAGCCCGTTCTCATTGTTTTTGGATATGATTGGCCAAGTTGTGGGATTCCTGACATCTTAATGCAGCGGGACTATACCGATAGCGTTAAGTCAAGTGCGTCAACAGGGCGCATTATGACTGAGGGCGATGGGTGGCAGTATTATGTCTACGGATTGCAGGACTCGGTTTCACTGCCATATGGCTTTACGGCATGGATTCCGACCCATCAAGTGATGCATCCAGTCTTGGATATCCCCGAAATTCAAGGCCGCACAATAGTGAGAGTAGATCACCCTCCAGCGCAGCCATCCATAATAGAAACTGCGCGGTTCTATTGGAGTAAGAAGCAATTTAGACGCCTTGTTAGAGACTACGAGAAGATGGAGAAGAAGAAAAGCAAAGCCTGATCTTTGCACTGTCGATGGATTGGTTAAAGAAACGTATATACAAATATTCCGGGTTTGAAGAGACTGCCGCCGCGTTACACGATGCGCGGCATGGCGTGTTGGTGAAGAATGTTCCCGGTGCGCTGCCGGTGCTGCTGGCGAGCTACCTGTTCGAGATGACGGCGCGGCCACTGCTTTTGGTCGCCGAGAGTTTGGAAGACGCCGAAGAGTTCGCCGATGATTTGACGATTCTTTTAGGTGAAAACACGACAAGCCTGTTTCCCGGGCTGCCGGATTTTCACCGCGAACTGAATCCGATCGAACTCTCCGAGCGCGCCGAAGTTCTGATGACGCTCTCGCGCGCGAAGCAGCCGTTGATTGTCGCGCCTGCATCGGCCTTGCTCGATCCGCTGCCGGACTTGCAGGAAGTTTCGCGCAACACCTACACGCTCACGAAGGGCGAAGTGCTGCCGCGCGAATCGCTGATTCAATTCTTGCACGAATCCGGCTATACGCGCGAAGTGATGGTGGAAGGCGTCGGGCAATACTCTGTACGCGGTGCCGTCATGGATATCTATCCCTTCGGCGGCGCGAGCGCGGTGCGCGTGGAATATTTCGGCGACGATATTGACGACTTGCGCAGCTTTGATCCGCAGTCGCAGCGCTCGACCGGCAAGCTGAACGATGTGACCATCATGGCCGCGGAAACGCCGGGCGCAGGAAACTCGCATCTCTTGCAGCATCTGCCCGAAGACACAATTGTCATCTGGTCCGAAGGGCGTCCCGCGTATCTCGCGGTGAAGGAACGCTACGAGGAGCGCACCGCCAAACCCGGTCTGCGTTTGCGCGATCTGAAAGCGGGCAACTCCGATGAGGAAGACGACGAAGAGCATCTCAGCGAGGAGCTGCACGACGTCGTCTATGAAGAGGACGAAGACATTCCGGTCGCGATTCCCGAGCAGGTGCGCGCCATGCGCGAGCCGGGCCGTTGGATGGAGCCGGAGTTGATTTACGGCGCGGCGCAGAAATTCGCACAAGTCTTCTTGCACAGCGCACCGCACCCAACCAGCGCGACATTAGATTTCAACGGCGCACCGCAAGAGCGCTTCGCCTCAAACCTGCCGTTGCTCGCCGACCGCGTGAAAGAATACTCGACGCGCGGTCTCGAAACGATTCTGCTCTGTGACAACCAACTTGCTGCCGACCGTCTTGGTCAAGTTCTAACCGAGCGCGGCGTGCCCGAGCACGCCTTCAGCGCGCGCGAAGGCGGCTTGCGTCATGGCTTCATGCTCGAATCGGCGCAGCTTGTGGTGCTCGTAGATCACGATATCTTCGGGCGCAAGCGGCGCAAACGGCAGTTCATGAAATTCAAGAACGCCGTGCCGCTCCATGACATTGACGCGCTGCAAGTCGGCGATTACGTTGTGCACGTCGAGCACGGCATCGGCCGCTATTGCGGCATGACGAAAATCGCGGTCGGCGGTGTGCAGCGCGAAGTGCTGAAACTCGAATACCGCGACGGCATCAACCTCTTTGTCAAGCTCGACAATCTCGCGTCGGTACAAAAGTACTCGGCCAAAGAAGGTTTTCAACCTCCGCTCTCGAAAATCGGCGGCAAAGAGTGGCGCGAAGTCAAGCGCAAGACCAAAGAATCGTTGGTCTCGATTGCCGAAGATCTCATCAAACTCTACGCCAAGCGCCGCGCCGAACGCGGAATCATCTTCTCGGGTGACACGCCATGGCAGCGCGAGATGGAAGCGAGTTTTCCCTATGAGGACACGCCCGATCAATTGACCGCCAGCGAATCCGTCAAGCGCGACATGGAAAACGTCACGCCGATGGACAGGTTGATTTGCGGTGACGTCGGCTACGGCAAAACCGAAGTCGCGATGCGCGCCGCGTTCAAAGCCGTGACCGACGGCAAACAAGTCGCCGTGCTCGTGCCGACGACGATTCTGGCGCAGCAGCACTACCGCACCTTCCGCGAACGTTTCAAGAATTGGCCCGTGGATGTGCGCGTGATCTCACGCTTCCAATCAAAGCGCGAACAGACCGAAGCGCTGAAGAAACTTGCAGCCGGTGAAGTGGACGTGATTATCGGCACGCACCGCCTGCTCTCGAAAGATGTGCAGTTTGAAGAACTCGGTCTGCTCATCATTGACGAAGAGCACCGCTTCGGCGTTGTGCAAAAGGAAAAGATTCGCTCGTTACGCGCGAACGTGGATGTGCTCGCGATGAGCGCAACGCCGATTCCGCGCACGCTGCACATGGCGCTGATGGGCGCGCGCGATCTGTCGCAAATCACCACGCCGCCGCCGGGCCGCCAGCCGATTGAAACCGACGTCGTGCCGTTCTCCGAGAAAGTTATCAAAGAAGCGGTGCAGCACGAACTCTCGCGCGGCGGGCAGGTCTTTCTGGTGCACAACCGCATTCAGAGTATTCGCCAAGTCTCCGAAATGCTGCACCGACTGCTGCCCAACATCCGCATCGGCGTGGCGCACGGTCAGATGAACGAGCACGAACTCGAACAGGTCATGCTCGACTTCTCAGAGCAGAATCTCGACGTGTTGATCTCCACGATGATCATTGAGTCGGGCCTCGATATGCCCAACGTCAACACGATGATCATCAACCGCGCCGACCGTTTGGGCGTGGCGCAGTTGCATCAGTTGCGTGGGCGCATCGGCCGCAGTTCGCGCAAGGCCTACGCCTATTTGTTGGTGCCGCCGCATTTCGAGATGTCGAAAATTGCACGCAGCAGACTCTCGGCGCTGACAAACTTCTCGTCGCTCGGCGCAGGATTTCAATTGGCCATGCGCGACTTGGAAATCCGCGGCGCGGGAAATCTCCTGGGCCGCGAGCAATCGGGCTATATCAACTCCATCGGCTTCGAGATGTATCAGCAACTGATCGAAGAGGCCGTGCGCGAAGTCCAGACCGAGCATGCGCAGATTGAACCCGAAGAAAAGCGCGAAGTCAAACTGAAAATTGACACGGACGCGTTCCTGCCCGAGCACTATTTGCCCGAAGGCGGCTTGCGCCTGAATATCTATCGCGAACTCGCGCGCGCCAAGAATGTGCAGAAAGTGCGGGACGTTGCTCAGGAAGTTGAAGATCGTTTTGGACGGTTGCCCGACGCCGCGCGCAATCTGTTCGACATGGTGCGCATTCGCATTCTGGCCGAACAGTTGGGCGCTGACGATGTGAACGTCACGGCGGATCTGCTGGAACTCGGATTCGCGCCGGATCACGCCGGACGCGAAAAGATGCTCTTGCTGGCGTCGCGCAGTGACGGATTCCCGATAGAGTTTGACGCCACGAAGGGCGTTAAGGTGCGCTTGAACCTGAAGAAGCATTCCGACTGGAATGCGAAGTTGAATTACTCCGAAGACTACCTTGCCGCCGTTAGCGGCGAGTTGGCCGAAGCACTCTAATCATGAAAGGCCCAGCGATGATGGGTCGAATACTCCTCCTCTTAGTTTTGACACCCATGTTCGCTCGTGCGATGGTGGTGGAGACGGGCACTCTGACAGGTTTCCTCATGGACACATGCAGCGCGTGCGCCTATGACAATTGGCAAGCGCATGTCTCCGAGCGTATCGCGCGGCCCGGCTATAATGATTACGGTCCGGCGCATCTCGATCCGCAGACCAACGGTTTCGGCGGATTCCGGTACATCTTTGCTAACGCCGGTGGCGATTCTATAATTGCGCGTTGGCGGCAGGTGTTTCAATGCGCGCTGAACGGCGATTGGACTTGCGCCGACTCGCTGCTTGCGCGACAGGACGCGGACTGGCGCTATGAATTGGTCGAGTTGAATGAACCGGACAACGGGCCACGCTATTACATCATGCGCGAAAGGTTGGACTCGGCGTTCACGGATGTAAACGGCGATACGCTGCCGGAAAACGACGTGCGCGGCGGTTTCCGCACCGGCTGGGGCGTGTTCGTCTTCAACGATACTCCGCGCCACTCTCGCGCCGTGCTGCAAATTCCGCATCCGGAAGACGATTTCATGGCCATTCCGGTCGGCATCGAAATGTTTCAGCAAGCTGAAATGGCGATGCTTTCAATTGCGGGCGCGGGCCGCGAAGTGATGTTTGACAGCATGGCCGGGCAATACAACAACGGCCGCTCGTTTTCCGATCCGTCGCGCAACGCGCGTCATCCTTTCGCCGAATTGTCACGGTTAGTGACGGACTCGTGGAGCGTGCCGCCGGTGAATCCACTGGTCATTATACAACTGCACTCCTATGATCACGGCTCGCACGCGCCGCTGCCGGACGTGCAGGTGTCTTGTTACAACGACGACGACCGACCCAACGGCCCCCTGCGCGATTTTCCAAATCGCCGAGATCTCTTTCATGCACTGCCGCTTGTCCCGGTTCAAGTCGTGGATGGCGACTCGAGCAGAATCTCGGACATAGAAAAGTACATCGGCGTTTGGAGCACGCCCGAGTATCAGTACGTCACCGCCGAAACGACGGTCACCTTGCGCTCTGTTGTGGACCTAATCGGTGCACCCAACAATGCAGAAGGTGACTACGCGCACGTCGGTCACGACGGCTTGCGGCATTCCGAGAATTTCATTCACATCGAGTTGGATGAATACCCCGACGAGCTTTGGGCGCCGCTCGATTGGGTGCGCTGGCTGCCCGGCACGCCGCCGTCGGAAATTACCACCTTCGCGCACGCGCTGCCTTTCTATCAACCGTTCATTTCTGCCGTGGATTCCATGCTGACGTGGCACGCGATTCCTGACACGCTGCCCCCGCAAACGTGCTCGATTGTCGAAGCCTACGATTTTGCCAACGGCGCTGTGAAGTTGACATGGAATCGTCCGGCGCTGGATCGCTACTTCGACACTTATCAGATTTTCTACGATACGCTTGAAGTGACGCTGTCGTCGCCGCACATTGCGCGAACGAACGAGGGCTATGGCGCATTGGGCGACATGCATACGACATCCGCCACGCTCGCCGGCTTGCGCACGCCGGTGTGGGATTATCATTTTGCAATCCGCGCCAAAGACATGCTGGGCTACGAATCCGAACTTTCGCCCGCGCAAGGCATCACAGACGGCATGGTGCGCGACGTAGCGACATTCTGTGACGGCGATTCGGTGACGATGGTGTGGAGCATGCAGCCGAATGATCATCACTACGAGATCTGGGAATTTCCGCCCAATCTCGGCGGCTACTATTTAATCGGCACGCCCGTAACAAACCGCTTCTCCTTTGTACCAACGGGCTATTCCGGCAACGGTATCTGTGTGTTGATGGTGAAGCGGGTGATTGAGTAGAGTCGTGACCATCCTCCACGCCACAACCCCCGACCAAATCCGCCGCGTCTATGCGGTCATGCGCGAACTCCGGCCGCACCTGTCCGAAGACCAATTCGTCGAGCAGGTCGAACGGCAGATGCGCGAGTTTGGCTACACCCTCATATATATAGAGGAGAGCGGGCAGGCGCTGGCGGCGGCGGGCTATCGCCGGACGGAGATGCTTCATTGGGGAAAAGTTTTGTATATTGATGACTTGGTCACGGCGCAGGCGGCGCGTGGGCGGGGGTGCGCTGACCATCTGTTCAATTTTATCGTGGATCATGCCCGCCGCGAAAAACTCGCCGCCGTGCATCTCGACAGCGGCTCACACGCGGGCCGCTACGATGCGCACCGCTTCTATTTGAAGCACGGCATGAACATCACGAGCTACCACTTTGTTTTGAATCTGAAAGAACCATAAACGGATCGAGAACATGCAACGATTAACTCTACTGCTCAGTTTGCTGGCCATGCTGTGGCTGGCGAGCTGCGAGGGCAAAAAAGACTACATTGCCAAGATCGGCGACGAGACGATCACGGAGCAGGAATACCGCGCCGCGATGATCGCGCGCTTCCGCACCGATGACAACATCCAGCAGCGGCCATTAGAAGAGCGCAAGAAAATCGCGCACGACATGGCCATTGAAGAAGCCAAGTACCTCGAAGGCATCGCGCGCAAGTACGATGAGAATCCCGAAATCGCCACGAACCTCGAAGCCACAGCCAAGCGCCGCGCGCTCGATTTACTTTACGAAGAGCAGATCATTGCGCCCGTCATCACCGACAAGCTGCTGCGCGATTACTACGACCGCTCAGCCAAAGAAGTCTCCGCGCGCCACATTCTCGTTAAGAAAGGCGCGAACGACACGACCGACGCGTCCAAAGCAAAGTTGAAGAGCCGAATTGACTCCATCAAGACGGCCATCGCGAACGGCCTCGATTTCAAAACCGCCGCGACCACGTTATCCGAAGACGCGACAACCGCAAAAGAAGGCGGCGATCTCGGTTGGTTCCCCTGGGGCCGCATGGTGGACGAGTTCCAGCGCGCCGTGTGGGACGCACCGCTGCACAAGTTGTCTGGCCCTGTCGAATCGCCGTTCGGTTGGCATCTCATTTGGGTGGACTCAACGCGCGAAGTCGTCGGACGCCCGTCGTTTGAAGACTCCAAGCACGAACTCGCGATGCGCATGCGTGAAGTCGAGAACCAAAAGCTCGGCGAGCGTGCCCGCGATTACGTCAACGCGCTCCACGAAGAATACGCATTGAAGTATGACGACGCGGTGCTCTCCATGTTCACCACCAAGCTCCTCGATCCGCAGATGTCGCTCAACAAAGAGCTTGGGCCGATGTTCACCGGTGACGAAAAGACGCAAGCCGCCGCCACGCACAAGCTCGGTAAGGTGACGCTCGACGACATGATTCAAAAGGTCGGCAGCAACGCCTATCGTGTGGATTGGAAGAACCCGCAGTCCGTGAAGGACTTGGTGAACGCGATTTGCGAACCGATGTTTTTGGAAGATAAAGCCGACAAAGAAGGCCTGCTCAAGCGCGCCTACGCCGATTCGAGCGTGCTCGCGCAAAAGAAAGCCGCGATTCAGCGCCTCGTCGAGAAGGTGGAAATCACCGACAAGCTCGACAACAGCGAAGACGCGGACAAAGCGTACTACGAGCGCAATTTGCAAACGTTCGTCCAACCCGAAACGCGCCTGATTCGCGAAATCTTCATCAAGGAAGACAGCGCTAAGGCCGACCGCGTGCACGACCGCGCATTGAAGGGCGAAGATTTTCAAAAGCTCGCCTGGCAATTTAATGAAAAAGAATCCACCAAGCGCGACACGGGCCGCATCGGGCCGTTTGAAGAGAAGCGCTTCGGTATGATCGGCAAAGCGGCGTTTGAATTGACCGACAAAGGCAGCATCTCCAAAGTTGTCAAAGTCGGCAAGAACTATTCAGTGCTTCAGTTGCTCGAAAAGTATCCTTCACGCACCAAGACTTGGGAAGAAGCCAAGGCAGACGCGCGGCGCGAAAACCGCGTCGCCCGCACACAGGAGATGCAGCAGGAGTTGGAGAAGATGCTGCTCTCGCGCTATGCGCTGAAGGTGAATGATGAATTGTTGACCACCCTGTGGCCATTGCCGCCGGAACGACAGGAACGCGCCGCGCGTGATCAATAAGATTCTCTGGACAGCCGTTCTGCTTGTGCTCGTGTGGGGCTGCAAACGCGGCGCAAGCGAGAACATCGTGGCCAGCGCAGGCCAGCGCCAGTTGACGCGCGAGGGCTTCGCCGCGTGGTGCGGTATGCCCTACGACAGCTTGAGCGCCGACGAGCGTCAAACGCAGTTGAACGGCTGGCTCGAACAGGCGATGATCGAACAGGAAGCGGAGGCGGTGGGTTTGCAAAAGGATCCGCAGGTGATGCGCACCGAGCGCGAGATTCTCGCGCAATACTATCGCGCCACGATGCTCGCGCGTCTGCCGTCGCCCGAAATCACCGACTCGCTGATTAATGACTACTACTCGGCTCATCAGATCGAGTTTCGCCGTCCGATTGACAGCTACCTGATCGAAGGCTTCTGGTGCGAATCGGACGACACCTTGAAGATGTACCGCCGCGCGTTGGAGCATGCGGACACGTCGCGTTTGCGCTCGGACTATGTGGTGTGGGAGGGCAAGTGGCTGTCGGACGCGCGCGAGCTGGAACCGGAACTCTTAAGTGCCGTGCGCGCGCTCAAGCCCGGCGGCGTGACACCCGTCATGCCGTTCGGCGAAGGCTACCGCTTGCTGCGGCTGCATGAAATCTATCCCGAAGGCGCGCAGTTGAGCGTGGATGCCGTGCGGCAGGAAATCCGGGAACGACTTTTGACCGAGCAGAGTCAAAGACGGCAGGAGCGGTGGGAAACGGAATTGCGCGGACGCTACGCGCCGCGAATCATGGACAACACGAAATGACAAGAATCTTCTTCATATTGCTCGTAACGTTCGCGTCGTTGGTGTACGCGGAAGAGACGATTGACCGTATCGTCGCGGTCGTGGACGACGAGATTATCCTCGAATCCGAAGTATTGCAGTATCTGCAATACACCCTGGGTGCGCGGATGTCACTCGATTCGCTCTCCGAAGCTACCATGGACACCCTCAGCAAAGAAGTGCTCGAAGAGCTGATCGCGCAGAAACTTCTGTTGACGCGCGCGCGTTTGGATTCAGTAACGGTGACACAAAAGGAAGTGGACCGCGAGCTGGACAACCGCGTGAGCAACCTGATTACGCAAGTCGGCGGTCAGGAGAAACTCGAATCCTACTACGGCATGCCGCTGCCCAAAATCAAACGGCAATTCCGTCCGTTGGTGGAAGAGACGCTGTTGATTGAGCGCATGCGCGGCAAGCACATGGCCGGTGTGCGTGTGACGCGCAGTGAAGTGGTGGATTTTTGGAATACGGTTAAAGACTCGATTCCACCGTTGCGCGACGGCATTCGCTTGGCGCACATTCTCTTGGCGGACAGAATCGCTGAAGCTTCAACGAATGCGGCAATTGCGCGCGCGGATTCGGCGCGGCAAGCGATTCTGTCGGGGCAGATGACCTTTGAAGAGTATGCTTCGCGCTATTCTGACGATCCCGGCTCGGCCGATCGCGGCGGCGCGTTGGGCACGACCAATCGCGGTGATTTGGTGCCGGAATATGAAGCCGCGGCCTTCGCGCTCGAACCGGATTCCATCAGTCAACCCGTTGTGTCGCAATTCGGCGTGCACATCATTCGTTTGAACGAGCGCACGGGCGAAAAGATCAACACCAATCACATTCTGTTTCGTGTGACGGCGGCGGAAGCCGATTTGCAAAGCACGATGACTGCCGCCGAATCGCTGGTGGTGCGCTTGCGCAACGGCGATGATTGGGATGAATTGGCGATGAATCTTTCAGCGGACACCAAGACTGCTTCTGCCGGTGGAGATTTGGGTTGGTTCAGTCCGGTTGAATTGCCGGATGAATTCAAAGCGCCGATCGAAGGCAAGAACAAAGGCGAATACAGTGAGCCGTTCCGCACGGCGTTCGGTGTGCACATTCTGAAAGTCACCGACCGCGTCTTCTCGCGCAAGATTACACTCGAAGAAGACTACTCACGCATCGAGCAAATGGCGCTCGCCAAAAAACAAGAAGGCGAATTCAAACGCTGGGTAGAAGAAATCGCCGGCGAAACCTACGTAGAAAGAAAGCTGTAGAGCTTTCCGATCTCCCCCCGCGACGCGCGGGGGGATAAAGGGGGGTTCTGCATTCCCCCCCCAGTCCTCTGGGGGGGTTAGGGGGGGGGTAAAATGTCAAAGCGCAATAACAAAAGCCGGATCGCAAGACCCGGCTTTTCTGTTTCCGATTCCCCCCCAGTCCTCTGGGGGGGTTAGGGGGGGTAAAATGTCAAAGCGCAATAACAAAAGCCGGATCACAAGACCCGGCTTTTCCGATTCCCCCCCAGTCCTCTGGGGGGGCAAGGGGGGGTCAAACACCCAAGCGCAATAACAAAAGCCGGATCGCAAGACCCGGCTTTTCCGATTCCCCCCCAGTCCTCTGGGGGGGTAGGGGGGGTAAAATGTTAGCGTGCAATCACAGATTCTTCCTAAATAACACAACCGCATTGATCAGCAACAACAACATCAACGCAAGATACGAAGCCGTCTCAATCGGAGTTGCGCGAAAACCCTCGTTGATGCCGTTGTAGAGAATCCACAAGAACATCAGGAGATTTCCGGCTATAACAAGAGCTCGCACCGCGATTTCTCAATGCATCGGAATCGTCAACACTGCACACGGCGAACGCCGCACAACCGCTTCGGCGACTGAGCCATAGATAAAACGTTTCAATCCCGTGCGCCCGTGCGTGGCAATGACAATAACATCCGGTTTGATCTGATCCGCGAGTTTGATAATCTCGTGCGCCGGATCGCCGATCTCGAGATGCCGATGCACCGGAACATCGGGCTTCACATGCTCGGACAACGCTTCATCGAGCGTCTTGCCGAACACGTCAATCATATCGGCTTCGTATTTCTTCACATCAAAGGCGACGGTGCCCGCACCGGGCGGAAGTTCCACCAGCGGAACAGGCATTACGACGTGCAGCACATGCAGTTCGGCGTTATAGCGCCGGGCGAGTTCGTCCGCCGTGGCTAAGGCCCGAAACGAGGGGTCAGAGAAGTCGGTCGGACAGAGAATCTTGCGAAAAGTCAACATGGCACACCTCCAAAAAGGCTCGTTGAAATTTTGCGAGCAATTGCGTATTTTGGAACGGTTGTTGTAGCCCTTTTATGGTTACATTCCTCAACAGAAACAATTGTTCCCGCGTATCTAAGCTGACCAAGTGAGTCAGTTTCCACGGGACAAAATACTAAGGACATAGAAGCAATGAGTTCGCATGTTCCAGTGCAGGCTGCACCCCCACCGGAAGTGATGGCCCAAGCGATAGACGCCCTGCGGTGTGTATCGAGTGGCGACCGGGTGTTTGTGGGTTCGGGCTTGGCAGTACCGCAGTTGTTGGTGGACGCTTTGGCCGCGCGCGGGCCGGAGCTGGAAAACGTCCAGGTCGCGCACTTGATGACGATGGGTCCGGCGCCTTACGCCGAGCCGGGGATGGAAAAGAGCTTCCGGGCGAATGCGCTGTTCACCGGCGCGAACGTCCGCAAGGCGGTCAACGAAGGCCGGGGTGACTATACTCCGGTATTTTTATCCGAAATTCCGGGCTTGATTCGGAGTGGTTCGCTGAAGGTGGACACCTGCATTTTGCAGGTCACACCTCCGGGAACGCACGGCCATTGCAGTTTGGGAATTGACTGCGCGTGCACGCTGGAAGCGGCGCGCAATGCCAAGAACGTGATCGGTCTGGTCAACGACCAGATGCCGTGGGTGTATGGCGAGAACTTTTTGCACGAGTCGGCGTTTCGCGCGTTGATTCGTTACGATCATCCGCTGCCCGAGCTGCCGCGCAACACGCCGAGTCAGGAAGAAAAGCTGATTGGTTTGTTCTGTGCGGAGTTGGTGCCCGACGGTGCGTGTTTGCAGTTGGGTATCGGAGCGATACCCGATGCGGTGCTGGCCAGCCTCGGCGACAAGAAAGACTTGGGCATGCACACCGAAATGTTCTCGGACGGCGCGGTGGAGTTGGTGCACAAAGGTGTCATCAACTGCAGCCGCAAGACGCTGCACAAGGACAAGATGGTGGCGAGCTTCGTGTTGGGTTCGAAGATGCTGTATGATTTCGTGCGCAGCAATCCGTTGGTGGAGTTCCGTCCGGTGGATCACACGAACGATCCGTTCGTGATCGCGCGCAACGACAATATGATTTCGATCAACAGCGCGCTGCAAGTGGACTTGACGGGCCAGGTTTGTGCCGATTCCATCGCGCATACGATCTTCTCGGGCTTCGGCGGTCAAGTGGACTTTGTGCGTGGCGCGTCGCGCTCGAAGGGCGGCAAGCCGATTATCGCGCTGGAATCCACGGCCAAGAGCGGGTCAATTTCGCGCATCGTGCCGGTGTTGTCACCGGGCGCGGGTGTCGTGACGTCGCGTGCCGACGTGCACTACATCGTGACTGAATACGGTGTGGCGTATCTGCACGGCAAGACATTGCGTGACCGCGCACATGCGCTGATCCGCATCGCTCATCCGCAATTCCGCGACGAACTGAAGTTCGCAGCGCAGCAGCGGAATTTGATTTAGCCAGCGTGGACGCTGGACCCATTGCGCTGACGCAGTAGCTCGGCGCTGTGTAACGCGAAAGAAAATCAAGCGGGCCGGAGAGGAATCTCCGGCCCGCTTTGTGTTTCGCTTGAATGGAAATTACTTCAGCAACACGAGCTTGGTGTTCTTGGTCGCATTGTTTGAAGTGACGCGGAGGAAGTAGATACCAGAGCTAAAACCCTCGCCGCTCCATTGGAGTCTCGTTGTGCCAGCGGCAATCCGGCCAGTAAGCAACGTGGTAACCTGTCGCCCCTGCAGATCGAACATCTTCGCGGTTATGTCGGCCCCTGCTGAAAACGTCAAATCAATGTTAACAACAGCATTGAACGGATTGGGATACGCGGCGACATCGAACTCTATTGGAAGAACCGGCGCGGGGTCCGCGGCCGGTGTGACTCCCATAACGCCCACCCCGCGGCGGACAATCACCGTATTGTTGAACTCAGCAGGCACCAATGCGCCGAGATCAGGGAAGTTGGTCGGCGACATAACCGTTCCATCTGTGTAATAGACTACCAAATCGTATGCGGTGTGCGGATCGAGCGCGAGGCAGTGATTGAAGCCGTCGCGCCGCGCGCCGCCGTAATTCGTTTCACTGCATACGACGAGATTGTTTGTCCCCGGCACGTAAACTTCGACACGCGAGAGCCAGCAGTCCTGTTCGCCCTCCGGTCCTTCGGCGCGAACGCGCGTTCCGGCAACTCCGTTCAGGTTATTGCGGTAGAGTCTGGAAGGTTCTCCGTAAATTCTGAGGAACAGGTCAAGATCGCCGTCACGGTCGTAATCGAAGAACTGCGGACGCGTATCGGCCTGGATGTTCATGCCTAACTCCGGAGCGATATCCGTGAAATAGGCGTCGAGGCCGACGATGCTGTCGCATTGGAAGAACTGATCGGGCTTGTCATCATAGGTTCCGCCACCGGGCTGTCCGGCGAAGACATCCAGATCGCCATCCTGATCATAGTCTGCGGCGGCGTAGGCAGCGGTGTACGGATATACATTGAACTGCACTGGCGTTCCGTGCACATCCATTTCGGTGAAAGTGGCATTACCATTATTATGCCAAATCGTGTGCTTGCCGGTTCCGCCGACTAACAGGTCGGGAAATTTGTCGTTGTCAAAATCCGCCCACAAGCATCCGCCGCGGCCTGTTGCCTCACGCAGGCCAGATTCATCAGTGTAATCTTCGAACGTGCCTCCGTTATTGCGGAAGAAGTAGTCGTCGCCGCCGACTGTAGTCATGAAGAGGTCCACATCTCCGTCGAGATCCACATCGGTTTCGCAGAAGCGGTGGAAGTCGTCGATCATGGGCAGGTTTACTTCGCTTGTAACATCGCTGAAATCCACGCCGGCGTTATTGACATAAGCTTTCCAGCCGATGTCACGGTAGCCGATGATGATGTCCATCCAGACGTCGTGGTTAAGATCGACGACGGCGACATCGCGGCCGCCGGTGCGCGTGGAGAGACCCTTCTGTGACGTGCGTTCCACCATACGGCCGTGTTGATTTTCGAGGTAGCGGCTGCGGCTGTGGTATTCGCACATGATCATGTCGAGGTCGCCATCGTGGTCGAAGTCCACGGGGATGACCTTCCATGGATCCGCGTCGTCCTGCGGCATGTTGATCGAGACCTGATGATACGTGCCGCCATCGAACTGGAAGTAATAACTAGGTGCGTTGTAGCGGCTCGTGTAGATGACGTCGTTGTTTTCATCGCCATTGAAGTCAATGGCGAAAGCGTCGCCCCAAGGCGAGACGATATCCAATCCAAGATCGGGCGCGACGTCCGTGAACATTTGCGCGTAGCTCGCCGTTGTGATGAACAGGGCGAATAGTAAGCTCAATACACTTTTCCCCATGGCAGCCTCCTTGGCCGGTAATGCCGGCCGATTCTTTAGATGCTCAGTGTCCCTTTCGAGCGTGCAAAAATAATCCGTTGCGGCTGACACGGGCAATGGTGCCCGAAGCGCTGCGGAAGAACTTTTCGATTGCGACAACTTCCAGCCCGGCGCGTTTGCAGAGGTCTTCCAAATCACGGGCGGAAAATTGATGGAAGTGCGGCCGGTACTTGCGGCTCAGAATGTGTTCGACTTTGTAGATCAGGCCGTAGTCGTTGGGCGTAGTCAGAAACAGGTTGCCCTTCGGTGACAGCACCCGCTTGATTTCGAACAGATGAAACAGCGGGTTAAACAGGTGCTCGATCAGTTCAAACGATGTAATCGTATTGAAATGGTTGTCCGGATAGGGATAGGGTGTGACATCGAGATCCACTTCGGTTGTTTCGATGGGCACTCCGTAGTCTTTGGTCAGGCGTTCGAGCATGTAGCTCTGGCCAGAGCCGACATCGAGCCACGGCCCTTGGATGGGGTGGCTTTTGATATGCCGGTTAAAGACACCGAGGGTGCGGTGCACCCGGCCGATATCCGATTTGGTGTAGAGGTTGGTATCGGCGCCGATACCGGTCTTCAGTTCAGGCATTGGGGGCTATCTTACCTATCCAATAGAATATACTTCTGGAGTTTTCGGCATGCAAGGATTTTGCCATAGCTACTTGAAAAACTCGCATTTGAGTGAGTTTGTCTCCTTGGGTGCCGTCCGGTTACCCGCGCAAGATACTCATTTTTCTGTAACTTGGGCAAGTTAATAGCGGTATTTTACGGGGAAAACTGCTATATTCGGGGATTAGATTGGCGGAGTGTGCGGTTGGAGTGGGGGTAAGATATTGTTTGTGGTGGGGTTAGGGCCACATTTTTCCGGGTTACGCTCTGGCGGTGGTGGCCCGTTCTGGTTTGCCGTCATCGCTGAGTGCTACTACAACGATTGTTCTGTTCCGAGAGCCGGCGTACCGCTGGACCTATTGCCGCTGGCGCCCGCTTGCAAGCGGGGCACATTGCCGCTTGCGCGTGTGGCGCGGGGTGGTATTGGTCGAGCAGGTAGCTTTGGTGGATGGGAACGCAGAGTCGAGTCATTGCGCGGATAGAATCTTTGACTGATTTTTGTGATTCAGCTTGGGATTTTACCCCCCCTAGCCCCCCCAGAGGACTGGGGGGGAAGGGAATGCAGAGTTTTCCACGGTTGTATCGCGATCTTTGGATCGTGTTTCGGTTAGGGTGGTCGGCGTGGCGCGGGTCAAGGGACCGGGTGGTGTATTGCCGCGGCAGGGGCCGAGAGCGCTGGCCCGTGGGGGTATGGGAAGGAGCGATTTGGGAAAAATCTGAAATTCGAAAGCAGAAATTAGAAAGCGGGCGGCAGAGAAGTGTGCCGCTGGGTGTGGGGTTCTGATTTGTGCATAATATACGACAGAACTTTTGGTGATGCAAGAATTATTTGCATAAAACAAGCATTTAGCTAAACGTTTGTGCAATATGGGGTTGCGCGGATTGGCATTGGAGTTAGGGATTTGGGGAGGAAGTTAGGGAGGCGGAGAGAGAGGGCGGAAAATTGAGGACAGGCGAACAAAAGGAAATTGATTTGCAATGAATTTGCCCATGGACCATGTAAAACGGCATCAACCGGGAAGCCGGGGGTGGTTTGCCAAGAACGTCATACTCCCTCTTACACCATTAACAATCGAGTTCGTAATTAGATTTGCCACTATCGATCAGTCCTTCTGGCTTACAAGGATTGTAGAAAGTCTAAACTACAAGACGATTTCGATGACGTTTTCTGGGGTTTGTTTCTTGATTTATCACGAGTTAGCGGATTACGGCAGACCACTGGGAGACAGCTCAGACAAAGATGAAGCAGCCGCACATGAAACACCTTTCCGGATACTGAGCATCATGGGTGTTGCATTCTTTGCTTGTATAGTTCTGTTACTTGCGCTCAATGAAAACGAGCAGCGAGACGACATTGAAAGATCGCTTGGTCTATTCAAAGTAATCATCGTTTTCTATGGGCTTGTGGTGACGCGGTTTGCCTATTCTACGCGAAAGACACTTAAGCTTGGAGAATGGTCATGAAGAAGGACTCTATTGGTAGCAGACTGGGCCTTTGGATTGCGATCTTAACCTCTGCGCTTCTCCTTGTTATTCTGAGCTATGTTCTTTCAGGGCAAGTTTCGCGCCTAAGTTTCTTTGAATTCTACACAACATTAGGAATCTACGACAAGATCGCTTTTCTTATTCTCGTGCCACTTTGTTCACTTCTTGTTATTTACTTTTTCAGGACCTTATCTCACAGGTCTGAATCTGCCGAGGTTTACAGCGTGGCAGTAATCGGGTTTCCACGCTCTGGGAAAACCACGCTTATCACGACCCTATTTCTTGAGCTTAAACTAGCACTAGGTGACAGGTTTGTGCCTCGAGGAGAAACAACAATTGAGCGAATATACGATGATGGCGAGCGTATCAGAACCGGCCATGCACCTCGTGCCACGAGAACCCAAGATGTCTTCTCCTACAGAGCAGAAATTACCGCAGATGACTTGCTACAACTTTACAGGTATAGGGTCGAAGTGGGCGATTTTCCAGGTGAGATGTCATTGGAGTTTGCGGACAACTATGCCTCAACATTGCATCAATCGCCCTACTTCAGCTGGGTGACGAGCTCAAACGCATTCTTGTACATAGTCGATACAAGCGAGCTACTATGCTCTGATGCCCCCACTGCGACAGCCGAGAAAATCATGAAGTCTTTGCAAGCCGTCCATGCGCGATTGCAAGATCAACATGTTGAAGGTGATAGGAACATTCGAAAAATGCCCGTCGCCCTCGTGTTTACCAAAGTGGACTTGCTGCCGATATTCCTGAGCGATGAATCGGGTAAAGGTTGGCCGAACACGCCCCTTCCATTGCCGCTAAGAACTCAAATTAAGGAAACTGCTCAAGGTGAAACCATCGCACTGAAGACTCCAGACCGCGCAGAAATCAAGAATTATGTCTCACGCATAACCAAGCTCTTCGAAGAGCTCGAACTCGTATTGCGTCAAAGTACGAATCGCTTTGAGTTGATCGCAGTTAGTTCAGTGAAGTCCGATAACAGAATGCCCCCCGGCATTCTTGAGTTGGCTTTTGCGATACTGCCAATACCTGCGCGTAGGAAGCTATTTCAAAGCAAGTACGCCCGCAACTCTCTCTAATTTCCAAGAGTTTAAGGGTTGAGTGAACGGACCGTTTCAGACTAAATAAGACATTGAAAATACTTCCTTTGTATAGAACATCCCGGCTGGGGTTGGGTTGGATTGTGATTTGCGTCCTTGGGCTGGGGATGATATTGGCCTCCCCGAGTGCGGAAGGGGCGGAAATCGGCGGCCTGAAAATCGGACTGCTGAAGTATAACGGCGGGGGCGATTGGTACTCCGGCGGGCGGGCGTTGGGCAACTTGCTGCGCTATGCCGAAAGCGCGACGGGCACCGATTTCGATCCCGAACCGCGCGCGGTCGAGCCATCCTCCAACGAACTGTTCAGCTATCCGGTGACCTTCATCAACGGCCACGGGAATGTGTCGTTCTCGGAAAATGAAGTGAACAACCTGCGCGCGTACTTTAACGCGGGCGGCTTCCTGTTCGCTAACGACGACTACGGCATGGACGCGAGCTTTCGCCGCGAAATGAAAAAGGTTTTGCCGGACGCGGAATGGTATGAGCTGCCGTTCGCGCATCCGATCTATTCGGCGATTTCGCGTTTTCCGAATGGACTCCCCAAGATTCACGAGCACGACAAGAAACCCGCGCAAGGATTCGGGCTGTTTGTGAATGGGGTGATGGTGTGCTACTATGACTACGAATGCGATTTGTGCGACGGATGGGAAGCCGAAGAGATTCATAACGATCCGCCGGACAAGCGCAAAGCGGCGTTGGACATGGGGACGAATGTGCTGGTGTATGCGCTGACGCGGGGGGCGGAGTGAAGGATAAGGGATAAAGGATAAGGGATAAGCGGGATGCAGACCCCATCCCCCGGCCCCTTCCCCGTGAACGGAGAAGGGGAGCGCAGAGGGGGATGCACTTGGGTGGTTGATCCCCCCTTGCCCCCCCGGAAGCGAGGGGGAAGCGGAATGCGGAACCCCCCTTCATCCCCCCGCGCATCGCGGGGGGAGATCAGAATGCGCTTGGGTGATTGACCCCCCTTGCCCCCCCCCAGAAGACCGGGGGAGAAGCGGAACAGAACCCCCCTTCATCCCCCCGCGCATCGCGGGGGGAGATCGGAATGCGCTTGGGTGATTGACCCCCCCTTGCCCCCCCAGAGGACTGGGGGGGAATCGGAACAGAACCCCCCTTTGTCCCCCCGCGCATCGCGGGGGGAGATCAGAATGCGCTTGGGTGATTGACCCCCCTTGCCCCCCCAGAAGACCGGGGGAGAAGCAGAACAGAACCCCCCTTCATCCCCCCGCGCATCGCGGGGGGAGACTTGAAAGCAACTTGGGAGAGATGAGATGTATCTCGGACTGGCTTCGATATTTTTGATTTTGGCAGCGTTGGTGGGGACGAATCCGCTGTGGCAACTTGTGCGGAAGCTGCCGTCCAAGATGAAGTTTGTGTGGCTGCACGGCGGGTTGGCAGTGATTGGGATGTCGTTCATGGTGCTGCATGCGACGTCGTCGCCGCGGCCGACGCCGTGGTTCGCGTTCTTGGTTTTGTTGGTGACATTTTTGGGCGGCGTGGGCTTGTTTGCCTTGCGCCGCATGAAGGCACCGGTGCCGGCGGGAATTGCGCTGATTCATCCGTTGGCCGGAGTGGTGGGATTGGTGTTGTTGTTTTCAGCGATGTTCGGTAATTAGAGAAGACTTCTGTGGCACTACTTCGATATCATCGCGCCCGGCGGCAGCGACCGCGGCGCGTCAGACATGCGATGGAACGGCTGACCGGCTGGTATTTCACGCGTTCGATAGAGGGTTACAAATTTTTGCAGACGGGCGAACTGCCGCCGTCGGTGGTGCGCGACCGCTTGAAGGTGGCGATGGCGCGGTTGCGGTCGGAGCATCGGAAGATGTTGCGGGAAGTTAGGCGGAGTATCTGAGCGAAAACGCGAAATTAGAAATTAGAAATTAGAAAAGCGATGCTGCTTGGGGGGGGCGTTGTTTTAAGAAATTTGTGGGAGAAGTGACGCATGGAGTTTGAGCTTGCAGCCTTAGTAAGTATATTTATCGTTCCCTATTTGATCTTAGCGGTAATTGTTGGCTTTCTCACGGCGATAGTCGCAGAGGAAAAAGGCTACAGTGGGGGAACATGGTTCTTTGCCGGCTCACTTTTTCTAATCTTTGGACTGATTGCTGCCGCTGGTCTTCCGGACAGAAAAGGGCGCAATCTGATATTGAGCGAACTTGCACTGTTAAGGGACCAAGAAAGCGACGAGGAAGTAGAAGTCGAAGTTGTGCCAGACAAAGGCCATAAGCCAAGCGTGATCCGATTGGCTGATGTTGAGGCACCTGACAGTAAAGCGCAACAAGACAAGCGATCAATCTTGGGTTTCATAATTGGCATCGTTGTTTTCGTAATCGCACTGCTGTTTCTCTCAACGAAATGACCACCAGCGCACCACATCATAGCTTGATGTGCTTCGCGCACAAACGATAGACAAGGAAAACGCATGGGTGCACGAGAAGTTTTGACGACGATACGCAACTGGATGGCGGGCTTGAGGCGCGCTGTTCTTCTGAATACATTGAAGAGCCATGCTTTGTTGGCGCTGGCGGCGTTTGTCGTGGTGACGCTTCTTGTGTTGATTAGTGAATCGTTGGGCCACTTCAGCGGGGGCGCGCGCAGTGTGCTGCTCGGGTTGTGGGGTGCTTCGGCGATTGCGGCGCTGGGATTGGGTGTCGTGTGGCCGATTCTGAAATACACGCTGTTCGCACCGACGGATCAGAAGCTCGCGGGGCAATATGCCGAGCGCATTCCGGGGATTCGGGACCGTGTGTTGAATGCACTTCAGTTGCTGGATAAGGTGGATAATGCCGAGCGCGATGGGGTTTCACCGGAATTGATATTGGCTGCGGGCCGCGGTGTGGCCGAAGAGTTGATTCCGATTGCACCGGCGACGCTGCCGGACAGAATGATCGTGAAGCGGAACGCGCGCTATGCGCTGTTTTCTTCGGTGGCGGCGGTGGCGTTGTTGGTGGTGTTCGGTGGGCCACTGATGTCGGCGGCAGAACGGGTGATGAATCCGAATCAGGATTTCTCAATTCCGGCGGCATTTTCGCTCACGATTGAACCGGGTGATGTGGAGCTGGTGCGCGGGGATTCACTCAAGGTGGTTGTGAAAGCCACGGGTGAGATTCCGCGCGAGGTGACGATTACGCGACAGGAGAAGGGGCGCACGGCGGATGCGCCGTTGACGGTGGAAGGTGTGAATGGTGAGTTCATCGTGACCTGGACGGGGCTGGCGACGTCATTTGACTATTGGGCTTATAGCGGGCCGGTGTCGAGCGCGAAATATACGGCGACGATTCAGGAATTGCCGGCCGTGCGCTATTTGTCGGTGACGCTGACGCCGCCGGCTTATACGGATTTGCAACCGTTGACGTTGGAAGAGAATGTCGGTGATATTTCCGCTGTGGTGGGGACGCAGGCGAAGCTGATGATTTCGGCGACGAAGAGTCTGCAATCGGCGGCGATAGAGTTTTACGATATTGCCGGTGAGAATATCTCCACGCCGCGCGAGACGTTGCCGTTGCAGCTTGAAGGCAGCAAGGCGACGGCGCAGTTTGCGGTGACGAAGAGCGGCACCTATCAGATTAAGCTGCGCGACGCGGATGGGCGCGACAACCGGGACGAGATTTCCTACCGCATCAATGCGCGGCCCGATGAAGCGCCGGTGATTTCGTTGGTGGAGCCGGCGAATGATTTGGAAATCGCGGCGGACATTAAGATTCCGGTCGTGGCGGACGCGGCGGATGATTATGGTTTCTCCAAGATGACGCTGCGCTATTACCGCACGTCGCCGTGGGATCAGCCGGGTGATGTGGCGGATGAGCAGTACGAGCGTATGGCGCTGGATTACCGGATGACGGAGCCGGGCCGCTGTGTGGTGGAGACTTCATTTGATTTGTCGCCGCTGCAATTGCTGCCGGAAGACCAGGTGCTGATGTTTGTGGAGGTGTGGGACAACGACCGCATCAGCGGCCCGAAGCGCGCCAAGAGCGAAGTGCGTGTGCTGCGCTTCCCGTCGATGGCGGAGATTTTCGAACAGCAGGAGCAGGTCGAAGAGAAGCGTACGATTACGCTCGAAGAGCTGTTAGAAGAGTCGCAGGACTTGCGCGAAGAGGTTGAGAAGGCCGTCGAGGAATACAAGTCGAATCCTGAAATGAGCTACGAGCGCAAGCAGGAGATTGCGCAGTTGATGGAGCAGCAGGAGCAGATGACGCAGGTGCTCGAACAGGTTTCGCAGGCGATTGAGCAGCAGCAGATGGTGAACCAGATGCGCTCGCTGTATTCTCCTGAGGTGAAGGAGAAGATGCAGCAGATACAGGAGTTGGTAGAAGAGGTGATTTCGCCGGAAATGCGTGAAGCGATGCGCAAGCTGTCAGAAGCGATGCAGCAGCCTTCACCGGAGGAGATGCGCCAGGCGCTGGAGAATTTCAAGAAGATGCAGGAGCAGTTCAATCTCGCGCTGGATCAGACCTTGAACATGCTGAAGCAGATGCAGGCCGAGAAGAAGCTGGACGAATTGTCACGCCGCCTCGATGAGCTGGCCAAGCAGCAGGAGAATCTGAACAACGAATTGGACTCGGAGAAGAAGAACTCCGAGCAGAATGCCCAGCAGCAGAACAAGATCTCGGAAGAGATGAAGAAGATTGAGAAAGAGATGGAGAAGCTGGCCGAGGAGATGAAGAAGGACCAGCTTCAGGGCCAGGAGAAGATGGAAGAGCTCAATCAGGAGATGCAGCAGGAGCAGTTGTCGCAGCAGATGCAGCAGAACAAGCAGCAGATGCAGATGGGCCAGAAGCAGTCGGCCAAGAAGCAGGGGAAGCAGATGCAGCGCAAGATGCAGGACATGGCGCAGCAGATGCAGAACTTGCGGCAGCAGATGCAGCAGAACCAGGACGCGCAGACGATGATGGAGATGGAGAAGGCGCGGGACAAGATGCTTGATCTTTCGATGCGGCAGGAGCAGTTGTGGCAGGAATCGCAGGAGACTGATCCGAACAGTCCACGCATGCGTGAGTTGGCTGAAGAGCAAGAGAATCTGAAGCAGGCGGTGAAGCGTGTGCAGGAAGATATGCAGGAGTTGGCCAAGAAGAGTATGGCGGTGACTCCGAAGCTGATGGCCGCGATGGAAGAGACGATCAACCAGATGCAGCAAGCTTGCAACGCGACGGCGGAGCGCGACTCGCGCACGGCTTCGCACTACCGCAAGCAGGCAATGGCGGCGCTGAATGAAACCTTGCGTCAGCAGAACAGCGCGTGCAAGCAGTGCCAGAGCCAGTGCAACAAGCCGAACAGCAATTCGCAATGCAACAAGGCCGGGGGCATGTGCCAGAAGCAGGGGCAGATCAACCAGCAAACGATGTCCATGATGACGAATCCCGGCTCGATGTCACAGGGACAGGCGGCGGCGATGCAACGACTGGCATCCGAGCAGGAAGCGCTGGCGAAATCAGCGGGAGAGTTAGCGGCGGAAGCGGCGGCCTCGAAGCAGACGGTGGGACGGCTTGACGGGATGAAAGAAGAGATGGAAAAGGTCGCCGAAGAATTACGCTCGGGACGGATTACGCCGGAGACGATTGAGCGGCAGAACAAGATCGAGAACAAGCTGCTCGATTTTCAGCGCGCGAACCGGGAGCGTGAGTTTTCACCGCAGCGCAAGTCGAACACTGGAATTGATATGGTGCGCAGTTCGCCGCGCGAGTTGCCGAAGCGCCCGGGTGAAGACCAGTTGCGTGAAGATCTCTTGCGCGCGTTAGATGCGAAATATACGCCGGACTACGAAGAACTCATCAGGAAGTACTTCGACGCGTTGTCGAAGTGGCAATAACCAGCGTGGACGCTGGACCCATTGCCGCTGGCGCGCCCGCTTGGAAGCGGGGCACATTGCCGCTGGCGCGTGGTGCTTTGGGTTGATGAATCGGCTGACCGTTTGAGCCCCCCTTGCCCCCCCGGAAGACCGGGGGGGAATGCGGACCCCATCCCCCGACCCCTTCCCCGTAAACGGAGAAGGGGAGTCCGCTTGGAAGCGGGGCACATTGCCGCTTCGCGCCAGCGTGGACGCTAGATCCAATGCCGCTGGCGCGTGGTGCTTTGAGTTGATGGAGCGGCTGACCGTTTGACCCCCCCTTGCCCCCCCGGAGGACCGGGGGGGAATCGGAAGCAGACCCCCCTTTGTCCCCCACGCGCGTTCGCGGGGGGAGATCAGAAGGCCCCGACTTAGGTTTCTCCCGTTGGAATTTAATGCAACTTCTTTTACTGATATTTATTCTTTTTGTTGGCTGCTCGCGTGCACCATTGACGGGGCAATTGGACAACGGCGGTTGTGAGCAGGTTTTTTTGCCGTGGATGATTGTGCAGGACGATGGTGTGTTGAATTGTCAGTGGGTGGAGTTTTACCGCGATTCGATAGGCGGTGCGGGGGCGAATTGGAATAGCGCGGCGCAGAAGTTTGACAGTGCGCGCGGATATGGGTTTATTGAGCGGCAGTACGTCGTGTGTGTGCCGGAACTGGTGCGATGGACGACTGCTGATCGGAGTACGGCGACGTTTATCGCGCATTCGTGTATTCAAGAGTGCTTCATGGTGTGGCAGGATAGCGTGGGCAAACGCGAGGCGGCATGGCTGGCTGCTCCAGCGATTCAGACGCGGCCCCTGAAGGTGGATTCGATTTATGTTGTGGTGCACGAGAGTTCGACCGTTGACGGGCTGATGGTGATTTGGATAGACCGGCATGGTCGTGAACTCAGCCGGGATACGTTAGCTGTGCCCGGCCCTGATTTTGTGGCAGCGACAGGTGGTGGGATCTCGCTCGTGCGCGCCGATGAAGACAGTTTTGCGATCTATCATATCGGGCGGGCGTGCAGTTGGGTGGATAGCGGCAAGATTGCGCGGACTTATTCGGGCAAGGCCTCGATTGGGACGGACTATTTTGTGCAGGATGGTGAATTGTTCATTGTGAACGGCTATTCGCCAGAGCGCGACCGGGTGGAGATGGAGATGCTGGGCATTGAAGGCACAACGCTGCGGCTGCGGCATACTGCGCCGGTGACGGCGTGTGATGATTTGCAATGGATGGCGTGCCGGGCGGCGGTTTGCGGTGAGCAGTTTCCCAAACTTGTGGCGGTGGCGCAGAGCGCTGAGCGGACGGAAGTGGTCGTGTTGGAGCAGGACGGCGACGGCGCATGGTCGCGCAGCGCCTCGCTTCCGGTTGAAAATACGATTCAGGAGTTCTGCGCGGCGGTGTTGGGTGGAAATCTTTTGGTCGCTTACACGGCCGCGTCGGAACAGAGCGCGGCGGCCAATACATGCCGTTGGATTCAATTCGCGTTGTGAAAGATCTGAGCGCATGAGATACATTGCACCACTACTGTTGCTCCACTTGTTGCTGACCTGCGCGATTGCGCAACCGCAATTCGGGCCGGTGCGGCTCGACCCGGCGACGGATCGCAATTTCTTTTATCCGACGATTGAGATTGTGGAAGGCAATCTCGTGCGCACGACGTGGGCGAGCCAGAACTCGTCGTGGATCGGCGCATACGGGCGGAACGTGGATATGAACGGCAATGTCGTTGGGGCGCAGGACACGCTTGAAGTGAGCAGCGCGCAGGTGGTGAGCTGTCCGCCGATTGTGAATTTCTACAGGTTGTCGAGCGGCGCGTGGTGCAAGATGATTTACCATGCTTGACTGGCGGAAATGGATCTCCAGTTTCACTCCCCGGAGGGGCAGTTGCTGGAAGAACGGGTTTTGCCGCAAACACTGATACCGCATTTTCAGGTTGTGGATGACGGCTATTTTGTGTCAAAGCGGGATTTTGAGTTCGGTCAGTTGACGTACCGCTTTGGCGCGGACGGCGCGATTGAAAGCAGCGACACGCTGGATATCGGGGAGTGTTTTTACTCTTTTGTGATGAACGGTATGCCGCAGCTTTTGTCATTGCAGTTTGATATTGTGTCGGATCATTGGCGCGTGCGGACGGTGGTGTATAGGTTTGACCAGAACGCGGCGTTGACGGACAGTACGTTACTGCGCGAATTTGAATTGGAGCCGGGCGAGAACAACGCGGGTTACACCTTTCACTACGATCACGGGGTGTTGACGATTGTGTCGGGCTCGGTGACGCCGGGGGCGCCGTTGAATGAGTTTCGCGTGTGGTTGACGACTTATGACGGTGAGTCCACGTATGCCGCGGAACCGTGGGATCCGGGGCCGCTGCCGCCGGAGGCGTATGTCACGATGTGGGGGATCGTGCGCCGTGCTAACGGACAGTTTGTGCTGGCGGCATTTGTGCGCAACGACCTCGTGAAGAAGATTTGGTTCATGGGTCTTGAGTCGGATGGCGTATTCAACAGCAACATTCACATTCAAGAGACGGACACCACGCGCACGTTGAATGGATTACAGTTGGCCGAGATTGCTGGATCGGTTGTGTATTCCTTCACGGAGATCACGTTGGACGGGTCGCTGGGTGGCGGTGCGCAGGTAGCGGCGTTTCCGATGGATTGGCTGTTGAATGCGCCGGATGCATCGCCGAGTTTGCCCAATGATCTTGCCATCAGCGTCGCACCGAATCCGTTTAACGCGCAGGCCACGTTGACGTTCACGATTGACCGGCCCGGTTTTGCTTCGCTCGGAATTTACGATGTGCTGGGGCGCGCAGTGGCTGAACTTGAGGCGGGCGAGTTTGCGCCGGGGACGTACCGCACGTATTGGAGTGCAGAGAATAGCGCATCGGGTAAGTACTTCGCGCGCCTTACGACCGCATCGGCCAGCCGCACTGTTCCTATCATCCTGACGAAATGACCAAACTTCGACATATTCTCGTACTGTTGTTACTTTGCGCCATGACCGTCGGCGCGCAGCAGCTTATTGTGACGCCGACTAAGCCGGAGCGCCAGCCTGTGAAGAAGTCGGCGGAGCAGGTTTATGCGGAGCGGGCGCGGCGTGAGGAGCAGCGTGGGAATTACGAAGCGGCTTTGACGAATTGGAACGAGATTTTGAAGACGGCTCCGCGTGATCCGTCGGCGTTGAGTTCGATTCCGAACTGTTTGATTCAACTTCGGCGGTTCGACGAGGCGGAGCAGTTTCTGAATACGCAGATTGAACGCGCGAAGCTCTATGAGATGACGACAGTTTGGCAGGACCCCGCCAGTGTGTTTAATTTGACATTGCGTTTGGGTGAAGTGAAGCTGGCGCGAGACGAGAAAGACAAAGCGTGGGAGATTTGGCGCGCTGCGTTGGCTACTCAGCCGAACAATCCGGATGCAGCGCGGACTTTCGTTTCGCTGTTGCAGCGAAATCGCCGGTGGGAAGACAGCGAAGAGTTCATTCGTGACTACCGCAAGGAGACCAAGAACTCCGGGTTCATGGCGTTGGAGCTCGCGTCGAGCTTGCAGGCGCAGATGAACTTTGTCGGCGCGACGGAAGAGCTGTTGGCATATACGAAGTCTTCACCGACGGCGTGGCAGATTGCGCAGACGTATTTGAGCCGTTTCCCCGAAGATACGACGGTCGAGGCCAACGTGCTATCCGTGTTGGAGCAGGCGATCAAGCGTGACCGTAAGGATCCGGCGGTATGGAGAATGTACGCGGGTTACACGATGAAGTCGGGTCGCGTGGAGAAATCGCTTGACGCGACGATTACGGCCGACTCACTGGCGCAGAGCGGCGGTGCGACGGTTTTGACAACGGCTCAACAGTTGCTGGCAGAAAACGAGATTGAGCCAGCGCGGCGCGGATTTGAGCGAGTAGTGGCATGGAAAGGTCCTGACCAACTTGTCGAACGTGCGGAGCTCGGGTTGGCGCAATGTTTAGAAGCGCAGGGGAAGTTCGCGGAAGCGAAGGCGTCATACGAACGGTTTGTGGCCGGGCGGACGAAGTCGGCGGAGTTGGAAGAGGCGCGGTTTCATATTGCAGAGATTCTCCTGACGCATGAACAGAATCCGGCGGCGGCATTGGTGGAATTTACAGGGATCTTTCAGCGCAGCAAGGCGCCGTTGAAAACGCGCGCGGGGATGCGGATGGGTGACGCGCATGCGTATATGGGAGAATACGGCGCGGCGATAGACGCTTGGAGCTTAG
>Ga0268298_10001311_pt1 | contig 29739 bp, 27 predicted proteins | sample WWTPWeurt_MetaG_FD_194462 | JGI IMG/M metagenome (GOLD analysis project Ga0268298, IMG submission 194462) | Activated sludge microbial communities from WWTP in Nijmegen, Gelderland, Netherland - WWTP Weurt | ecosystem: Engineered > WWTP > Aerobic digester > Activated sludge | place... | reverse complement strand
TCGGTGAAGATCCTCAATCAGGCGACGATGGGATTCGGTAAGATGATGGTAGGGCATCGTGAGGCTCCCGTAGGTTTCGGCTTGAGTAACCTCAATCCTACCCGATTCTTCACGGTGCCCTCCTTACCCCCCATGGTGCACTTGTAACTTGAATCCGCCGGTATATTTAGAATTCTACGTTCCAGATGGGTTCGCTATATATCAAGAAAAAACAGATACACAAAGAGACAATAAAGAAGCGGGGAACATTCCCAGAGCAAGCATAGCCATACCATTAATTGTCATAGCCAACTGGACATCATTATCAATATCCACAGGAACGCCAATGATATCAGGCTTGTCAAAATACATTAATTTTACAATACGCAAGTAATAAAATGCTCCAATTATCGAAAAAAACACCCCAAACAGTGCCAGCCATATTAAATGCACTTCAATAATAGCTTGGAGAACAACAAGCTTGGCAAAAAAACCGATCATGGGAGGGACCCCCGCCAAAGAGAACATGAATAACAGCATCATAGCAGCATACCATGGATTCCGCTCGTGCAAGCCTTTAAAATCATCAAGAGTATCGGCTTCGTAGCCTTTCCTGCTTAAGATAATAAGGATCCCAAAAGAACCTAGAGCCATAAATGCATAAATAATGGTGTAAAATAATGCCGCCGAATAGCCTTGTGGTGTGCCAGCTAAAAGACCCATAACGATAAAACCAACATGCGAAATCGTAGAGTAGGCCAACATTCGTTTGATATTGGTTTGCGCAATAGCAAATAAATTTCCTAAGGCAATAGACAATACTGACATAATGATGAGCATGCCCTGCCAATCAATTTGATACATACCCACACCATCTACAAGAATACGAATCGCCATGGCAAAACCAGCTAGCTTTGGAGCTGTTCCAATAAATAGGGTTACCGCAGTTGGCGCACCTTGATATACATCGGGCACCCACATATGAAATGGCACAGCCCCCAATTTAAATCCGATTCCAATAACAAGAAAAACCAAACCATATACCATTAGGCTGCCATTCTCAGATATCGCATCCGATGCTTTCGATATACTTATAAAGTCCAACTTTCCTGTCGCCCCATACACCATGGACACTCCATAAAGAAGTATTCCAGATGCTATGGCTCCAAGTATAAAAAACTTCATTGCCGCTTCAGAACCATACCTGGACTCTCTGTCAAAAGATACTAACGCGTACTGCGATAAGGCAAGCAATTCAAGACCTAGATAAATAGATATAAAGTTACCAGCCGATGCCATAATCATCATGCCTAGCACCGCACAGAGACTAAGCACATAATATTCTCCTCTAAACAGATCTCTCTGCTGCAAGTAACTTCTTGTGTAAAGAAAACCGATACCAGTTACAATAATAATAAATACCTTCAGAACATCTGAAAGCTCATCTTTTATGTAGCAACCGTCAAATATAATCTGAGGCTTATCGGAAGCCCCTAAAACCACAACAATGGCAACAACAAACAAAGCAACTTGAGCCAGAACATAGCTAACAACCTTCTTCTCTGGACCAAGAAAGACATCAACTATCAATATAACCGATATCATTAGAAGCAAAACGATCTCGGGCATTATGGTAATAATGTGCGCGGCTAGAAGTCCCATAAACGACATCCAGAAGATCAGAGTTTAGAAACGGCGAGGTGCCGGACAAGATTCGATATGGAAGAATCCATCACTTGCACTAAAGGCTCAGGCCATAAGCCTAGTGATAACACAGCTATCGCCATGGAACCCATCACAAAGAACTCACGCGTATTAATATCTTGCAAAGCTGCAACCTGTTGGTTTGCAACGGAACCAAAAACAACCCGTTTTACCATCCAAAGTGTATAAGCTGCGCCTAAAATCAAAGTGGTAGCCGCCAGAAAAGCAAACCAAAAATCCGCCTGAAAGCTAGCCAAAATGACCATGAGTTCGCCAACAAAACCAGAAGTCCCAGGTAAACCAGCGTTGGACATGGCAAAGAAAACAAAAAATGCCGCAAAAACAGGCATCGTGTTGACAACTCCGCCATAATCATCTATCTGGCGGCTATGCATGCGATCATAAAGCACACCAACACATAAAAACATTGCAGCTGACACAAAACCATGAGAAATCATCTGTATCATTCCTCCGTGGATACCCATCATAGCTCCATTACGACCAATCAGGAGAAAAACAAGAAAAAACCCTAAGGTAACAAATCCCATGTGAGCAATCGAAGAGTAAGCAATAAGCTTCTTCAAATCCTTTTGCACCAAAGCGACCATACCAATATAAATAATCGCTAAAAGAGACAGCCCTATAACAAGCCAACCCAAGGTGTTGCTTGCATCAGGTGTAATAGGAAGACTAAATCGAAGAAATCCATAACCACCAATTTTCAACATAATAGCAGCAAGAATAACAGAACCTCCTGTCGGAGCCTCCACATGCGCATCTGGTAACCAAGTATGCACTGGAAACATGGGTATTTTTACAGCAAAAGCCAAGAAAAAGGCTGCAAATATCAAAAGCTGCTCTTTAATCCCTAACTTTAGCTCATAGTAAGACAAAATTTCAAAAGTATTAGCCTGATAATACAAATAAATAAGCGCAACAAGCATAAATACCGAACCAAAAAAAGTGTAAAGAAAAAACTTTATAGTCGCATATACCCGATTAGCTCCACCCCAAATACCTATAATCAAGAACATAGGTATTAGCATTGCCTCCCAGAATACATAAAATAATACAGCATCGAGCGCAGAAAAGACGCCTATCATAACGCCTTCCATGACAAGAAAGGACGCCATATACTTAGATATCTTATAACGCACCGATTCCCAGCTCGCAATAATTACAAACACGGTCACAAATGCAGTCAAGATTATAAGGGGCAAAGAAATCCCATCGATTCCAAGATAATAATACGCACTTAACGCGGCCACCCAAGGCGCTCTCTCAATATATTGCATCTGTATTGCGTGATAATCAAAGTCGATATATAAAAAAATACTCAAGATAAACACAAAAATGGTTACAGCCAGCGCAATCCAACGCACAACACGAGCACGCACATCACCGATCACAAGCACCAATATGGACCCCAGAATGGGCGCCCATATCATCAAGCTAAGAATAGGCCAGTCATATTTCATTAGCAGATATCCCTAGTTTGATCTATACGATAACAAACCAGAACAAAAAGCAGATCAAGCCAAGTATCATGATAAATGCGTATTGGTATAACAATCCAGCTTGGACCTTTCTCATAAAGTCAGTCAACCTCACGATATTGCTAGCTGATGAATTAATAATAAGGCCATCTATAATTCTAATGTCGCCCATTTGCCAAAATACCATACCAACACTTCGCATTGTTCCCGCTATATATAATTGGTAAAGATCGTCCAAGCCATATTTATGATCGAGAATGTTGTATATATAAACAAAACGCTTGCGCAGATTCTCCGCGGCATCTAAGCGATACAAATAAATATACGCAGAAACCATAACCCCTAAAGCAGCCAAGAAAAACGGCAGCCCGAACAACCCATGCATCGTGAACTGCAAGATTCCATGAAAATGACCGCCAATGTAATGAAGAACATCATGATCAGGCAAGACAAATATCGACTGCCTCCAAAAACCATCGAATAGAAACATCTCCATTGACATAGACCCAATTATAACGGAAGGCACTGCCAATAAACAAAGAGGGATTATAATCACGGGAGCTGATTCACGAAGACTAGCTCTAGTGTGCTCATCCATCCTGGACTTTCCGTGGAACACCAAAAAAAACATGCGGAAGCTATATAAAGCAGTTACAAAAACTCCGCCAATAACCATCAAATATGCATAGAACGAACCGGGTATCTTTGAATGATAAACGGCCTCGATAATTAAATCTTTTGAATAAAAACCAGAAAACCCAGGCATTCCTATCAAAGCAAGCGAGCCCAGCAGCATAGTTACATATGTCAATGGCATATGCTTGGCGAGCCCACCCATATTTCGTATATCTTGGTCATGGTGCATGGCTATAATCACCGAGCCAGATGCCAGAAATAACAATGCTTTAAAGAAAGCATGAGTAACAAGATGGAAGATGCCAGCAGCATAAGCTGAAGCGCCTAGCGCTACCATCATCACTCCAAGCTGTGATAATGTTGAGTAAGCTACCACTCGTTTTATATCATTTTGCACAATCCCTACGAGGCCCATAAAAAATGCTGTTGTCGCCCCTACAACCAGAACAACGCTAAGAGCCGTTTCGGAAAGCTCAAAAAGCGGAGACATTCTGGTAACCATGAATATGCCTGCTGTAACCATTGTGGCTGCATGAATTAGCGCAGATATGGGAGTAGGACCCTCCATGGAATCTGGCAACCATACATGTAATGGTACCTGTGCAGATTTTCCCATAGCTCCTATGAATAGCAGAACACATATCAATGACATAAGCGACACATCTCGCCCGCCAATGATGGATAATTGAGAAGAGGCCATGTTCGGAGCATTTGTAAAAATTACATTATAATCTAGCGAATTAAAGGTCATCGCTATAGCAGAAATACCCAGCACAAACCCAAAGTCACCAACGCGATTAACCAGAAATGCTTTAAGATTGGCAGATATCGCCGATTCGCGCCTAAAGTAGAACCCAATCAATAGATAAGATACTAAACCAACCGCCTCCCAGCCAAAAAATAGCTGCAAAAAATTATTTGACATTACAAGCATCAACATCGAGAAAGTAAACAAGGAAATATAGCTAAAGAATCGCTGATAACCCTCTTCGTGAGCCATATATCCAACGGTGTATATATGCACCATTAGCGACACAAAGGTAACCACAGAAATCATCACTGCGGTGAGCTGATCAACAAGAAACCCTATTTCGAACTTTAACCCATCAACAACCATCCATGTGTATAAAGATTGATTGAATGCTGGTTCTGCATAAAAAATAAACTTATTTAATACAAACAGCGATAGTATACAGGAAGCTGCCACACTCAACGTGGCCACCCAATGCGCAACTGCACGCTCGATCCATCGGCACCACAAGCCAGTAAATATCGCACCTACAAGAGGCAGCAAGGGAATAGCAAAATATACTGTTCTCATAAGACCCTCATCTATCCTCGCAGGGAATTTAGGTCCTGTACATCGATTGTTTGGCGATTACGGAATAAAACAACCAAAATCGCCAAACCAATCGCCGACTCGGCCGCAGCAACCGTTAATATGAAAAATACAAACACCTGACCACCAATATCCCCCATAAAGTAAGAAAACGCTATAAAATTAAAATTTACGGCCAACAACATTAACTCGATACACATTAACAAGATAATTATGTTTTTTCGATTTACATACATCCCGGCAATGCTGATTGTGAACAGCAGCGAAGCCAATATCAAACAGTCGCTCAAAACAATCATTCATTACCACCTAAAGGCCGCTGATCCGGCTCCATTTTGATTATCTTCAACCGATCCGCAGAGTTAGCAAGCACCTGCTTGGAAGGATCCTGGTATTTGCTTCCTGATCGCCTTCGCATAGTGAGCACTATGGCCGCAACAATTGCTACCAATAGAATAACAGCCGATATTTCAAATGGATATACGTAATGAGTATAAAGAAGATCCCCAAGTTCGGAGGTGTTACTATATTGCGAGTAACGCTCGAAGTTTGCATGGGCATCAGGTACATTCTTTAAAACGCCACCCTTCATGATAAATACGGAAATTGTTTCCACGGCCATAATAAACGCTATAATCAAACCGATCGGCAACGACTTTATGAAACTAGCTCTTAGCGCAGCCATATCTATATCTATCATCATAACAACAAACAAAAAAAGCACCATTACGGCGCCTACGTATACCAAAACAAGCGTGATAGCAAGAAATTCAGCCTCCAAAAGCATCCATATTGCCGCGCTAGTAAAGAATGCAAGAACCAGAAATAATGCCGAATGAACGGTATTGCGATGCGTTACAACCACAATGCTTGAAACCACAAGAACAACCGAAAAACAATAAAACAATATTTTCTCAACCATCATATGTAACTCTTAAGGTGGCATAGCTACCGGTAACTTGCATCAATCTGCCGATCCCTGGCCAGCTGAGATTCATAACGCTCGCCAATCGCTAGTAATTTATCTTTTGTCATTATATTATCGCCCCTCTTTTCGAAGTGATATTCATAGACCGACGTCTCCACAATTGAATCAACGGGACAAGACTCTTCACAGAAGCCGCAATAAATACATTTAAAAAGATCAATATCATATCGCGTAGTTCGTCGAGAGCCATCACGCCTCGGTTCGGCCTCGATTGTTATGGCTAGCGCTGGGCAGACTGCCTCACATAGTTTGCAGGCTATACAACGCTCTTCGCCATTAGGATATTTTCTTAAAGCATGAAGTCCACGGAATCGAGGTGACTGTGGCGCCCTCTCTTCTGGATATTGAACTGTAATCTTCTTAGCAAACATATAGCGCCCGGTAAGACGCAACCCGCGAAGCAACTCGACAAGAAAAATGTTTTTTATATAGTCACTTAGTTGTTGCATATGAAAACGCGCCCTAGACTAAACAAACACTTTCAATCAAACCACCAGGGCAATCGATACACGACGGCCAAACCAATTATAACAATCCAAACCAAAGTAATAGGAAGAAAAACTTTCCACCCCAATCTCATTATCTGATCATAACGATACCGAGGGAAGGTGGCTCGCAACCACAGAAACAGGAAACCGACCAACATCGCTTTTAGCAAAATCCAGCCAATACCAGGCACCCAAGAAAAAACATTCTCCAATGGCGTACTTTGAAATGGAGATAACCATCCACCAAAAAACATGATTGATGACATCGCCGCAATTAATATCATATTAGCGTATTCAGCAAGGAAAAAAGTGGCAAATAACATGCCCGAGTATTCCACATGGAAACCAGCCACAATTTCAGATTCGCCTTCGGCCACATCAAAAGGAGCACGATTCGTTTCAGCCACTCCTGCAATAAAATAAATCAGACATAAAGGTAAAAGCGGTAGCCAGTACCAATGCAAAATGCTCCCGTTTTGCGCCATTATAATGTCTCCCAATCGCAAGCTACCGGCTGCAATAACGACTCCAACCAGGGAAAACCCCATGGCGATTTCATAAGAGACCATTTGCGCTGCTGAACGCATAGCCCCCAGCATTGAATATCTTGAATTTGCAGACCAGCCGGCAATTATAACCCCATAAACACCTAATGAACCTATAGCCATAACATAGAGAAGGCCCGCATTAACATCAGCAATTATCAGATGTGCGTCAAAAGGAAATACTGCCCAGGCAGATATTGCTGCTGCTATCGACAGCATGGGAGCCATGACATATAAGACCTTGTCAGAGTTGGCCGGAATAATAATTTCCTTAAACATTAACTTAACAGCGTCCGCTATAGGCTGCAACCATCCTTTTGGACCAACACGATTCGGCCCAATACGGACTTGCATATAACCTATGACTTTTCTTTCAGCAAATGTATAGTAAGCCACAAGCAGCATCAGGGGTGCCACAACCAATACCGCTTTAATTAATACCGCCAAAAGCGGTAATTCACTACAAATCCAGCCCCATATGCTAGCCAACACATCCATGAATTTAAGCCCTCTCAATTTTCATTTCTGTAAATTGGCCACCAAGACACTCAGTCCCAGCCAAGCCGCTAGGCACCCTTGCACAGAGGTCTGGAACGTTAGAATCAATATTAACAATTAGCTTAAGCTTATCTCCACCTTGATTGATCCATACTTCTTCACCATGTCTTACTCCATATCGCTCTGCGGTTGCTTTGCTCATACATATAGAACATGGCCAACATGCATCTTTTGTTTGCTGCAATACCGCCGCTCTTCTTACCAAGGCATCAGTCGCATAAATTGGCACATCGCCAATTCTCACGAGAACATCGGTTTTAGTTTGGAGCGAGTCGATATAGGCTCTTTTACAATTATTATTAGGCAATACAATCGAGTAGCTGGAACGAAATTCATCGAGGACATCATTAGTTGTACTATAATCAAATCCTTGTAACCCAATCCTATTCCCAAGCGAGCGCAATATACTCCATCCTGGCTTAGCTCTTCCCCGAGGATGGACGGCAGCCGAAAAGCTCTGCCACAAGCCTCCAGCATTGACATAGGTCCCTTCCGTCTCAAAATATTCAGCAAGTGGAAGCAATATCGTAGCAACTTGATCCAATTTTGCTGAGCGAAAAGATGAAATAGCCACAACAAACTCAGATGCCCCAAGACGTTGCATGGCTTTAGCCGGATTCGCCATATCTAAATGTGGCTCTATCCCGAACAAAAAATAACATTTCTTTTGCTCAGACAACACATCACCAGGCATACCATCTAGCGCCGTTTTTCGCATCGTGGCATCAACGATATATGCGCCAACCGTATTTGGTCCTATAGGCACAAAACCAAATATTGCCCCAGTCTCTATCGCAATAGCACTCGCTAGATCCCGCAACACAGCATAATCCGGATGCGCTTGCGCCAAGGATCCGAGGAGTATTGCCTTATGATGGGCTTGACGTAAACTGCTTACCAATTCATGATGCTGATACGTTGGCCTTGCATTATTAATAATGTCTGCAGCAACACCCTTAATCGATACCCCAATAATACTGGCCAAAGCCCCCAGATGCTCAAGCATTTGATGGGGCGACGCAACGATTTGCTCAGCTTTGTAATTTTGCTCATACCTCATTGGATTAAGATAGTATATTTCGGCTCCGCCCAAAGCCGCCTTACGTACGCGATGATTCAATAACGGCTGTTCTTTACGGAGATTTGAGCCAATAATAAACAGAGATTGCAATTTCTCAATATCTTCTATAGACATACCCAACCAAGGCACATCTGCCTCTGTTGAGTCTCCACGAAAATCCTCCTGACGCAACCTATGCTCTATAAATGAACCACCCACCGCTGTGGTAAACTTTCGCGCCAGATATAGTTCCTCAAGAGATGCTCGGTGTGAGATTAGAGTTGCAACCTCTGATTTCTTCCCGTTGTTCACTAATTTCGATAATTCTTGTGCTACCACATCCAAAGCAACAGACCAATCAACTTCACGCCATACCCCATCAGACTTCAACATCGGATGTAGTAGGCGGTCCTCACTATACAGTCCCTCATAGCTAAAACGATCACGATCCGAAATCCACACTTCGTTAGTCGAGCCATTTTCTACAGGATGCACTCTTAATATATGGTTCCTACGAACGTGCGCAGAAATATTCGAACCAACACTGTCATGAGAAGCTATCGTTGGCCTGTGTTGCAGTTCCCAAGCCCGAGCGCTGAAGCGAAAAGGTTTTGAAGTGAGCGCTCCAACTGGGCATAAGTCAATAATATTTCCAGACAATTCTGAGTCAACACTTCGCTGAATAAAGGTTCCAATACGCGTATGTTCACCACGACCCGTTGCACCTATTTCACGCATACCGGCTATCTCGTCACCAAACCGGACGCAACGAGTACAATGAATACACCTTGTCATATCTGTGGCAATAAGAGGACCAAAGTCCTTATCCTGAACTACACGTTTCCTTTCTGTATATTGGGAGAAATCCTGTCCATACCCCATAGCAACATCCTGCAACTCGCACTCACCACCCTGATCACAAATTGGGCAGTCCAACGGATGATTAATGAGCAAGAACTCCATGCTACCACGTTGTGCAGCGAGAGCCATTGAAGATCGAGTTTTAACCTTCATTCCAGGTATAACTGGAGTTGCACAGGCAGGAAGTGGTTTAGGCGCCCGATCTATCTCGACCAAGCACATTCGACAGTTTGCTGAGATCGTAAGTTTTTTATGGTAGCAAAAGCGCGGTATCGCTATGCCTGCGGCATCTGTCACCTCAATCAACATAGCACCCGGCTTGGCTTGCAGCTGGCGCCCATCTACTTCGATGGTTATCAGAGCATCGTCTGTCATAACAAAATTCTCAACAAAAAGATACCGAGCTCATGATTCTGCCGCTACCATACAGGTTTTATGATCGACATGATATTGAAACTCTTTCAAATAATGTTTGAGCATGCCGGCAACAGGCATCGCTGCAGCATCACCAAGCGCACAGATAGTTCGGCCCTGAATTTTAGCTGCGATATTCGAAAGCAAAGCCAAATCTTCGTGAGACCCGCTTCCTGTTTCTATCCTATGTATCACCCGATACATCCATCCCGTACCCTCACGACATGGTGTACATTGGCCACATGACTCTTCGTGATAAAAATAAGCAATCCGGTCAAGCACCTTCACCATGCAATTTCTATCGTCAATAACAATCACCGCCCCCGATCCAAGCATTGATCCTGCCCTAGCAATACTGTCATAATCCATCTTGAGATCCATCATTATATGGCCAGGAATGACAGGAGCAGAAGAACCGCCAGGTATTACCGCTTTAAGATTCCTTCCATTTCGCACGCCACCAGCCAACTCAAGTAGGTGAGCAAATGGGGTTCCCAATGGCAACTCATAATTACCAGGTCGATTAATGTTCCCGGATACAGAAAAAAGCTTGGTTCCCCCGCTATTTTCCACGCCTAAGGAACGGAACCACTCAGCGCCCTGACGGAAAATCTCGGGCACAGAAGCCAATGTTTCAGTATTATTTATTATCGTTGGGCGACCATAAAGACCATATTGAGCTGGGAAAGGGGGCTTATATCGGGGTTGCCCTTTTTTCCCTTCTATTGACTCAAGCAGCGCCGTTTCCTCCCCACAGATATAGGCGCCTGCCCCCAAATGAGTATAGATTTCAAAATTAAACCCGGACCCAGCTATATCATTACCAACAAACCCGGCCAAACGAGCCTCTTCAAGGGCCGCCTCAAAGCGTTCATAAGGTTCCCAGAATTCGCCACGGATATAGTTATATCCCGCGCCAGCACCAATAGCATATGCAGCTATCACCATACCCTCAATTAAAGCGTGAGGATTATAACGCAGGATATCTCTATCCTTAAAGGTTCCAGGCTCACCCTCATCCGAGTTGCATACTATATATTTCGGGCCCGGAGTATTTTGAGGTATAAAGCCCCACTTGAGACCCGTAGGAAAACCGGCTCCCCCACGGCCACGGAGCCCTGATTTTTTTACTTCATCGATGACAGCCTGGGGAGATATTTTATTTTGAAATATATGATTAAGGGCTTCGTAGCCGCCACGCTGGCGGTATTGATCAATAAGCCATGGCCGTTCTATATCAAGGTGACGGAAACATACCTCATTAGCCATATAATTAATCCAAAGTATCCAGTATAGAGTCTAGTATTTCTGGGGTAAGATTTTCATAATATTGCTTTCCGATTTGCATCATTGGCGCCCCCCCACAAGCACCAAGACATTCCACCTCCTTAAGAGTAAACCTCCCATCAACGGTGGTTTCGCCAAGACGAGCGCCCAAGCGCATGCATAGGTGACTAACAATCCTATCAGCATCATTCAGCATACAAGAAATATTGGTGCATACGCATATTTTATGCCGACCAACCGGCTTCAATTCATACATGGAATAGAAGCTCGCAACCTCGTACACTGCTATTGGAGGCATACCAAGATAACATGCCACATCATCCATCAGTTTCTGATCCAACCATCCGCCATTAGATTCTTGAACCAGGCGAAGTGCCGCCATTACCGCTGACTGCCTCCACTCGCCAGGATACTTAGCTATCCAACGGTCGATCTCCGCACAAATCTCAGGCGTGAACAAACTATCTTTTTTCGACGATGGGACTTTACCACTCATTCGTCCATATCTCTAACGGTCAATTTCGCCAAACACAACATCCAGGGTACCAATCACTGCAACAACATCAGCCAACATATGACCTCGGACCATTTCATCCAGAGCAGCGAGATGCACAAAACCAGGGGGCCTAACTTTCACTCTATAAGGTTTATTGGCACCATCTGAGATAAGATAAACACCAAACTCGCCCTTTGGGGCTTCGATGGCCGAGTAAACCTCCCCCTCTGGGGGACAGTAGCCTTCAGTAAATAACTTAAAGTGATGTATCAATGCTTCCATGCTCTGCTTCATTTCGGCACGTCTTGGCGGCGCGATTTTGTGATCATCAATCATTACTTGACCTGGATTGTGCTGCAGCCAATCGACACATTGTTTAATAATACGATTAGCTTGCCTCATCTCCTCGACACGCACCAAATATCGGTCATAAGAATCACCATTTGCGCCGATCGGTATATCAAAATCTACTTTGTCGTAAGCCGCATAAGGCTGATTTTTTCGCAGATCCCAAGCCACGCCAGAACCACGCAACATAGGACCCGAAAACCCTAACTGCAACGCCCTTTCGGGCGATACAATGCCGATACCGACAGTACGTTGCTTCCATATACGATTATCCGTAAGCAAGGTCTCATATTCATCGACGTATCCTGGAAAACGGTTTGTAAAATCCTCTATAAAGTCGAGAAGAGAACCCTGTCGGTTCTGATTGCGGCGTCTTATCTCCTTATCTGATCGCCACTGATTTGGGCGATATTGAGGCATAGTCTCTGGTAGATCACGATATACTCCACCAGGACGATAGTAGGCTGCATGCATACGGGAACCCGAGACTGCCTCATAGCAGTCTAACAGATCCTCACGCTCCCGGAAGGCATATAAAAAAACAGTCATTGCTCCAATATCTAGACCATGACTCCCAATCCAGAGCAAATGATTCAAGATCCGCGTGATCTCGTCGAACATGGTACGGATGTACTGAGCCCGCAAGGGTGCTTCGATGCCTAATAGCTTCTCAACCGCTCGAACATACCCATGCTCATTACACATCATTGACATGTAATCGAGCCGGTCCATATAACCTATACTTTGATTATATGGCTTGGTCTCAGCTAACTTCTCGGTCGCCCGATGAAGCAAGCCAATATGTGGGTCGGCACGCTCAACAACCTCACCATCTAACTCTAACACCAACCGCAAGACTCCATGAGCTGCCGGATGCTGAGGACCAAAATTCAATGTGTAATTACGGATTTCAGGCATTGCTGCTTCCAGATCCCATGGCGACAGGAGCAGCAGGGGCCAAGTATCTGCTATCCTGGCGTATAACCTTTGGCACCAATACGCGCGGCTCAACGGTCACGGGCTCATAAACAACCCGCCTTTTGTCAGGATCATACCGCATTTCGACATAACCAGTTAAGGGGAAATCTTTCCTAAACGGATGCCCGACAAACCCGTAATCAGTCAAGATACGACGCAGATCTGGGTGCCCATCAAATAGTATGCCATAAAGGTCGAAAGCTTCCCGTTCAAACCAATTCGCCGAGTTCCACACATTAATCAAAGACGGCACCAACGGGGGATTGCTTGATACAAATACCTTCATCCTAAGACGTTGTTTATATGTAATTGATAATAGATGATAAACAGCAGCATAACGAGGCGTTTGATTACTCTTCCTCTGTCCATGCATGGGCAATACACCACGCCCAAACCCTCCAGAAGAAGCCGAAGTGGTTTCCCACTCAGTACACCCATATGTTAAATAATCGACACCACAAAGATCTACCAGTTGCTCAAAACGAAAGACACCCAATTCTTTTAGTTTTTCGGCCACACCAAAGAGGTGCTCGCAAGGGACCTCCAACGTTAGCTCACCACGGAACCGGGTCAGGATACAACCCAAAGAACTAAAATACTTTCCAAGATCGCTGGCCAACTGTTCAAGAGTCTTTTCCTGCATTCTCATTGACTTTAAAATTAAAATAAGCGGTTAGCGGCTAATTGTGCTTGTTCGGCGAATCTTGCTTTGCAGCTGCATAATTCCGTAAAGAAGAGCTTCAGCCGTCGGAGGACATCCTGGAATATATATATCTACCGGCACAATGCGATCACAACCCCGCACGACAGAATATGAATAATGATAATAACCACCGCCATTAGCACAGGAACCCATGGAAATCACCCATCTTGGCTCGGCCATTTGATCATATACCTTCCTCAAAGCCGGCGCCATTTTATTAGTTAAAGTTCCGGCCACAATCATAACATCGGATTGACGAGGACTCGGACGAAACACGATTCCGAAACGATCCAGATCATATCGCGAAGCGCCTGCATGCATCATCTCAACGGCACAACAAGCCAGCCCAAAAGTCATCGGCCACAAAGATCCCGTTCGTGCCCAATTAATAATATAATCGGCCGTGGTAGTAATTATACCGGGCTTAAGCACACCCTCTATTCCCATTCGAGCGCACCCCTTTTCCACTCATAGACGAAACCCACGACCAAGATAGCTAGAAAAACAACCATAGCCACAAACCCGGGCATACCTATACGGGCAAGCGAAACCGCCCAAGGAAAGAGGAATACAATCTCCAAGTCGAATATGATGAAAAGTATAGCAACAAGGTAATAACGCACATCGAACTTAATGCGCGTATCTTCAAAAGCTTCGAAACCGCACTCGTAAGGAGAATTTTTCTCGCTATCGGGATGATGGGGGCCAAGAAGAAATCCCAGCGTAGCAAAGACGATCCCTATCATGCAACCAATAAGCATGAACACCAGGACAGGAAGATAATTAGTTAACATTAGAGTCGCCACCCTCGTGCAGTTGTAGTTATCTTGAGGGGCATTCAGCTGGAACAAATACCGCCAGCTACTATCTCAGTCTATCCACCCATCTTCTCGGTGTCAAGCGCAGCCGTCGCTTCGGGAGATTCATCTATTGAACTCCATAGTCAAGAATCACGCCAAGAAGCATTGATTAAGTGATAAACCAGAACCTGATTTTATTCTTTAAGATTATGGTGCCGATGGCCGGATTTGAACCGGCACGGCTTTCGCCACCGCCCCCTCAAGACGGCGTGTCTACCAATTCCACCACATCGGCTTACCGGAAACCACGCTATTCTACTTTGATTGGTTACCAGATGCAGCTCTTTTTCCTTCTACTTGGGCATCGTCAGCAACAGAAGTCGATGCTTCGGGTATGTCCGCAACTGGCATAGGTACGACTGGTACTTCGCTGGACTTGGGGATGATCCTTGCCATTTCTGACCGCTCACTGGTGGGCCGAGCTTTCCCTTCCATTAAACCAGGAATTTTAGTTGTTTGAGAGGAAAAGTAGGCAAGTATCAAGCTTGAGATGAAAAAGAATGTGGCAAGTATGGCTGTCGTCCGAGATAAAAATGACGTTGCGCCCCTTGCGCCAAACACAGTAGCTGAAGCTCCACTTCCAAAGGCCGCTCCTGCATCAGCTCCTCGGCCATGTTGAATTAGAACCAGACCTATTAGAGCCAGAGAGAAAAGAAGGTGAACAACAATCAGAATAGTTTCCATCGCCAACTCACTTGACAAAATGTAAAGCTTCAGACCGCTCGACATATCTCGATAAAATCAATGCCATTTAGCGACGCGCCCCCAATCAGACCCCCATCAATATCAGGCTGATTAAATAACTCAGCCGCATTTTTAGGCTTAACACTACCTCCATAAAGGATGCGTAAGCTAGAAGCTATATCAGCGTTATTGATCGCGATACGTTGGCGAATATACTCATGTATTTCTTGCGCCTGCTGTGGAGTGGCAGTTCGACCGGTGCCGATTGCCCAGACCGGCTCGTAAGCAATTACAGCAGAAGCGAACATTTGTATCCCTACGGTCTCTAACACGGCATCAAGCTGCCGAGCTATCACGGCTTTCGTTCTTCCCTCTTCGCGCTCATCGAGAGTCTCGCCAACGCAAATAATGGGTACCAACCCAGCCATTTGAGCAGCCATGGCTTTTTTTGCCACCAAATAATCATCCTCCGCATGCAGGCTGCGGCGTTCAGAGTGTCCAACTATCACCCAAGAACAGCCGAAATCAGCCAGCATGGCCGCAGAAACATCTCCTGTAAAGGCCCCTTCAGACTCTACCCAAACATCCTGCCCGCCTAGCAGAATGGAAGTTCCACGCAAGAGTTCCATGGCTAAAGGAATATACAGATAAGGAGGGCATACCACGACCTTAGCCCTAGTAAGCTCAGTATTTTTTGAGACCAAGGTACCGAGCAATGCTTGGACCATTTGTCTGGTCCCATTCATCTTCCAATTTCCGATTACGAGGGGTTGCCGCATTGGTTTCTCCTAGAGAGTAACAGTTGCGAAGATTAACGGTCCTGTTCCAGGAAATCAATGCAGGTCACGCGACCGATGAGGCTTTATTAGCCACAAACTCAGTAACTCTCGCAGCAAGCTGCTTCGTAATTCGCTCAACTGTTTCAGTCTCTTTGCTTTCAACCATGATTCTGACAAAGGGCTCAGTCCCAGATGTGCGCACCAATACCCTCCCTTTCCCTTCCAATTCGATTTCCGCCTCCATTACCGCCTGCTTGATTCTAGTATCTTGTAAAATAAGGCTATTTTGGGGTGCGCGAATATTTACCAAGGTCTGCGGGTACTTTTCCATACCACATTTAAGTTCAGAAAGACTTTTGTTTGTTCGCTTCATCTCTGCAATGACCTGAAGGGCAGATACAATACCGTCACCCGTTGATGTGCGATCCAAGCAAATGATGTGGCCAGATGGTTCTCCACCTAAGATAGCGCCCCCCTCACGCAACATCTCCAGAACATAGCGATCACCAACCTTAGCGCGCTCAAAGCCGATACCCAGCCTATTCAATGCCTGCTCAAGGCCTAGATTGCTCATAAGAGTACCCACAACTTTCCCACCCTTCAGTCCCTCGGCGATTTTCCTTGAACGAGCAATAATGAATAGTATATCGTCACCGTCCAGAAGCTCACCGTAGCGATCAATCATAATTAGTCTATCCCCATCTCCATCCAGGGCAACACCAAGATCTGCTCCTTCACTCAGGACCAACTGCTGCAAAGTTTTTGGCTGAGTTGAGCCACAGCCCTCATTAATGTTGAGACCATTGGGGCGATTTCCCATGGTAACAACATCGGCGCCAAGCTCTTCAAAAACATGGGGAGCGATGTGATAGGTAGCTCCATTGGCACAATCCAGAACAATTCGGATGCCACGCAGATCCATGAGTGGGGGTATGGTTCCCTTACAAAACTCAATATAGCGACCTCCCGCATCCATCACACGAGTAGCTTTACCAAGCCTTGCCGAATCGACGCACCGTATCGGTTGACTCAGTTGATACTCAATTTTCTCTTCCAAATCGTCTGGAAGCTTATGCCCATCGCCAGAAAAAAACTTGATCCCATTATCGTCATAAAGATTATGCGATGCACTGATGACGATACCTGCACGAGCGTGTAGAGTTCGAGTAAGGTAGGCAATTCCAGGTGTTGGCATAGGCCCTAATAACCTAATGTCAACCCCGGCTGCAGAGAGCCCTGCTTCAAGAGCAGATTCCAGTAAATATCCTGAAATACGGGTATCTTTACCAATAAGAATACTGCTTCGCTCCCCATTACCGAGCACCGTTCCAGCAGCCCATCCAAGATGAAGAACAAATTCTGGCGTGATAGGAGGCTCTCCTACTCGCCCACGAATACCATCGGTACCAAAATAACGCCTTTGCATGGAGGCGGATCCTAATAAGATTAGATATCAATAAAGTAACGCACTAACTACTCTAAGTGCATCAACTGTGGCCTTTACGTCATGGGTACGGACAATTGACGCGCCTGCCAAAACCGCCACTATGGATGCCGCTAAGCTTCCATATAGACGGCCACCAATCGCCATTCCTCCCAGCAGCGCGCCAATCATAGACTTTCGCGACAAGCCAACGATCAGTGGGCATCCAAGATCCCTAAAGCTTGCTAGCCCTTTGAGCAGCTGAAGATTGTGCTCTAAGGTTTTACCGAATCCAAACCCGGGATCCAACAACAACAAATTGCGCGAAATCCCTGCTTTTGTGCATACCGTTATGCGGTCAATGAAAAAATCCCTTACTTCTTTTAGAACATCTGTATACTGGGGGGAAATCTGCATGGTAGCTGGTTTGCCCTGCATGTGCAGTAAGCAAACAGGCAACTTCGAGTTAAGGGCGGCATCAATCGCGCCCGGAGCTTGTAAGGCCATAACATCATTGATCATCCCAGCACCGGCATCAGCAGCGGCAATCATCACCCCAGGCTTAGAGGTATCAACGGAAATTGGTACCCCTATCTCTTTCGCTAGAATAGATATCATGGGGATTACTCGGCGAATTTCCTCAGCCTCATCAACAGGACTCGCTCCGGGACGAGTTGATTCGCCTCCTATGTCTACAATATCTGCCCCCTCCTCCACCATAAGATGGGCGTAACGTCGCGCCTCATCTGGTTTCCGATAAATCCCACCGTCGGAGAAGGAATCCGGTGTTATATTGAGAATCCCCATAACCCGGGGACGGGAAAGATCGATTCGCTTTTCCCTACATTCTAGATATGGAAGCATATCAATGAAAGCCTGCCGGTCCTCCAACTACATCTCCCGCCCCTGATGAAGAAGACCCGTGAAGCGAAGACGGTAAAGATGAATTTGTCTCTGATGGAGTTCTGTTTAGCTTTCGTGCTCCACCATTCTCATCCCAACCGGATGGCGGCTCAGGATTTCTACCTTCCATAATATCGTCGATCTGCCCGGCATCAATGGTTTCATACTTAATCAATGCCTCGGCCATAAGATGAAGTTTTGACAGGTTTTCACTGACCAAGAATTTGGCTCGAGAATAATTCCTATCAATAAGACTGCGGATCTCTTCATCTATTGCATGCGCTGTTTCATCGGATACGGATTTATGTTTGGCAACGGAATGGCCGAGGAAAACCTCCTCTTCCTCCTCACTATAGGTCAATGGCCCAAGGCGCTCAGATAATCCCCATTTGGTGACCATGTTACGAGCGATTTCAGTGGCTCTCTTAATATCGTTAGAAGCACCAGTGGTTACACTTTCTTTACCGAACACTATCTCTTCTGCGATACGCCCACCAAACAGGCTGGAGATCTGGCTTTCAAGATGTTCCTTGCTGAAACTGTAACGATCATCTTCAGGAAGAAACATAGTGACACCGAGCGCCCGACCGCGTGGGATGATACTTACTTTATAGACAGGGTCATGGGATGGCACCAAACGCCCGACGATGGCATGCCCCGCCTCATGATAGGCGGTAAGGCGTTTCTCCTCCTCACTCATAACCATGGAACGACGTTCCGCGCCCATCATGATTTTGTCCTTGGCCTTTTCCATGTCGGCCATATCGACAAAACGCTTGTTTGCACGTGCCGCAAACAAGGCAGCCTCATTGACCAGATTAGCAAGATCGGCTCCCGAAAAACCTGGAGTACCGCGAGCAATCACAGAAGCATTGGCATCCTCACCCATGGCCACCTTACGCATGTGTACTTTCAGGATATGCTCGCGACCGCGCACATCAGGCAAAGGAACCACCACCTGCCGATCGAAACGCCCTGGACGAAGCAAAGCCGGATCCAGGACATCCGGTCTGTTTGTTGCGGCAATCACGATGACGCCTTCATTCCCTTCGAAGCCATCCATCTCGACCAACAATTGATTGAGAGTCTGTTCACGCTCATCGTGCCCACCGCCCAGTCCTGCACCACGATGGCGGCCAACAGCATCAATCTCGTCAATAAAAATGATACAGGGTGCATGTTTTTTTGCTTGTTCAAACATATCCCGTACCCGAGAAGCACCCACACCGACGAACATCTCAACGAAGTCCGATCCAGAAATTGTGAAGAAAGGAACCTTGGCCTCACCGGCTATGGCCCGCGCCAGCAAGGTTTTTCCCGTGCCAGGTGGGCCAACCATGAGTACTCCGCGCGGTATCTTGCCTCCAAGTTTCTGAAACTTGCTGGGATCTCGAAGAAAGTCGACCATCTCTGAGACCTCTTCCTTGGCCTCTTCCACCCCAGCCACATCGGCAAAAGTTACTTTTACCTGATCTTCCGACAACATCCGTGCCCGACTTTTACCGAAAGAGAGGGCACCGCGACCACCGCCGCCTCCTTGCATTTGCCTCATAAAGAAAACCCATAGACCTATAAGTACAAACAAGGGAAACCAATTAATAAGTATATTCATAAGAATTGAAGGTTTCTCCGGTGGACCGGCCACGATCTCTACCTTGTTCTCGATAAGATCACTAACCAGACGATCATCCCCAGGACTATAAGTCGAAAACTTCTGGCCCCCAATAGTGGCCCCTTCAATAGCCCGACCACTGATGGTAACGCTTTTCACCCCACCGTTTCTGACATCCTTAAGGAATTCGGAATAGGCCAGGGTCTGGGATTTGTGCTGGGTCGAGGTGAAATTATTGAACACAGACATGAGTACGATCGCTATGATCACCCAGAGGACTAGGTTTTTCACTATATCGCTGTTCAAGACGTCGCTCCTCGCTGGACAATCGGTGAATTCACTCGATTTTGGCAAATATTTTTCACTGTGGGCAACCTAATTTTGCCTTGTAATCCTGGGCCACCAAATACAACTCCCGACTCTCAGGGCGGGAGGACCTCGGTTTGCGTATGCTCAACCGCGAGAAAGCCCCTCTCACCCGCTTCAACAAGGTTTCAAAACCTTGTCCTTGGAATACCTTAACCACGAGATTCCCCCCGGGTTGCAGAAATCCCTCAGCAAAATCCACGGCAATTTCACTTAGATACATGGCCCGAGGCTGATCTACCTCATTCATACCACTCACATTGGGTGCCATGTCAGAGATTACAAGCTCCAGCCTCCGCTCAGAAAACATGGAGCCAAGTTTACTGAGAACAACCTGTTCACAAAAATCTGCTTGGATGAACTCCACACCCGGAATTGGTTTCATCGGCAATAGGTCAAGCGCCACCACACGCCCTCTGCAGCCTACAATATTTGCCGCTACCTGCGACCAACCGCCGGGGGCAGCTCCCAGATCAACCATCCAAATACCCGGTCGCAACAAGCGGTCCTTTTCCTGGATTTCCAACAGCTTGTAAGCGGCCCGTGAACGATAGCCTTCCTGATGTGCCCGCTTGACGTAATCATCGCGAAAATGCCGATCCAGCCACTGCTGACTACTTTTGCTCCGAACCATTTTGCAGTAATTTCGCTTTTTCCGAGAGTTCAGATCTTCCACATCTGCCGTCTCAAGGGTATTGCTCCATTCTTCATCGGCTTGCTCCAGGCTGGTGAAGGTACTTTCCCCCAATAACAGATAAGGTCCTCATATGCTCGCCGAATACCAAAAACGATATCTCAAGCGGCTGGCTCATCAACTGAAACCCATCGTTAGCATCGGCCAACAGGGTATAACGGATGGTATGATCAGTGAACTTAGAATTGCATTGGCTGCCCATGAGCTGATCAAGCTCAAGATCTATGCTGACGATCGCGATGAGCGGCAACGACTCATGCATCAAGCTGCCGCCCAATCACAAGCAGAGATCGTGGGAAACATCGGCCATATCGCCATCCTTTACCGGGCCAACCCCCGGAAAAAGGCCAATCCCATCCGGGTCCCCATCGCCCCTGAATAAAAAAGGTGCTAGGTTCTGTTGACATAAGAATTTATCTCATTGATTTGAGATGCTTTTTAAGGAAAAGAGCCAACTCTAACCCGTTGATCTAGAAGAGCTTATGGGCTTATGTCAACAGAACCTAGAGCGACTACTCATACCTCACTTCCAGAATCTCGAAATGCCGCGTCCCTCCAGGCGTTTGCACCATCACCGAATCCCCTTCCGACTTACCGATCAAAGCTCGGGCAATGGGCGAGGTAATAGAGATGAGGCCGCGTTTGATATCGGCCTCTTCTTCACCAACGATTTGATAGTGGTGCTCTTCTTCAATTTCTTCTTCAAACACATGGACGGTGGCACCAAAAACCACTTTTCCGTCATTGTGCAATTTACCTACATCAATGATCTGAGCATTAGAGAGTTTAGATTCCAGCTCACTGATCCGTCCCTCAATGAAACTTTGCTGCTCGCGGGCTGCATGGTATTCGGCGTTTTCGCGCAAATCGCCATGGGCTCTCGCCTCAGCGATGGCTTGGATAATACGGGGTCTGGCAATGGTTCTGAGTTCCTGCAGTTCCTGGCGAAGCTTTTCGATGCCCGCTGCCGTCATCGGAACTTTTTTCATAGTACCCTCCTTCATCGACATCATTGTCGGCTCGAGCCCTGGCGATGAAGATCTTGCAGACGGTTGACATCTAGTTCGTCCTTTTGCTTAAGGGCGAGACAGGTGGCCTCGGCTCCAGCGATGGTAGTGGTATAGCTGACTTTGTATTGCAGGGCCGTACGACGGATAGACGCCGAATCCCTGATGGCCTTACGGCCTTCGGTGGTGTTGACGATGAGACTGAATTCTCGATTTTTGATCATATCCACGATGTGAGGCCGACCTTCGTTCACTTTATTGACCCTTGTACATTCCACTCCTGCCGAGCGCAAGATCTGCGCCGTCCCACTGGTGGCATAAAGACGAAAACCGAAGTGTGCGAGATCTTTGGCCACCCCGATCATCCTCATCTTATCCGCATCGCGGACACTAAGCAGCACATTGCCACTTCGCGGCAATGCGGCTCCGGCGCCTTGCTCCGCCTTGGCGAAGGCTTCGCCAAAACTGCGCCCCACTCCCATGACCTCTCCGGTGGACTTCATCTCTGGGCCAAGCACAGTGTCCACACCAGGAAACTTGATAAAGGGAAACACCGCCTCTTTGACAAAATAGTTGGTCGGCACCAACTCCCTGGTATATCCCTGGGTCTCTAGCGAAATGCCGACCATGCATCGGGCAGCAACCTTGGCCAAAGGAATGCCTGTCGCCTTGGACACGAAGGGCACGGTTCGCGAAGCTCGGGGATTGACTTCCAACACATAGATCTGCTCATCCTGGATAGCGAACTGAATATTCATCAGGCCCACGACTCCGAGCTCTCGAGCCAACTCCATAGTTTGGCGGCGTAGCGCCTGTTGTATGCTGTCGGATAAGGTGTAGGGTGGAAGAGAACAGGCTGAATCCCCTGAGTGGACCCCAGCCTGTTCGATATGCTCCATCACTCCGCCGACTAGCACATTCCTGCCGTCGCAAACGGCATCTACATCCACCTCGATCGCATTATTGAGAAAACGATCCAGCAAGACGGGGGAATCCTCCGACACCTTGACAGCCTCATGCATATATCGCAGGAGATCGCCCTCGTTATAGACAATCTCCATGGCTCGTCCACCGAGTACATAAGATGGACGCACTACCAAAGGATAACCTATCTCCTCAGCTAGGCGCACAGCCTCCGCGGCTGCTCGCGCCGTACGATTGGGTGGTTGTAAGAGTCCCAGCTTGGTAATCAAATGCTGAAAACGCTCCCGATCTTCCGCTATATCGATTGAATCCGGGCTGGTTCCGATGATTGGGGCTCCAGCCGCTTCCAGATCCCGCGCCAGTTTCAGCGGGGTTTGACCGCCGAACTGAACAATCACCCCCAGCGGTTTCTCCTTATGTATGATCTCCAGTACGTCCTCAAGCGTCAGCGGCTCAAAATACAGCCGATCCGAAGTGTCGTAATCGGTAGAGACGGTTTCGGGATTGCAGTTGACCATAATGGTTTCGTAACCATCCTCCCGAATAGCGAGCGCGGCGTGAACACAACAATAATCAAACTCGATCCCTTGCCCGATGCGATTGGGCCCGCCACCCAGCACCATGATTTTGCGACGGTCACTGGGCCGAGCTTCGCATTCCTCCTCGTAAGTCGAGTACATATAGGCCGTGGAGGTGGCGAACTCCGCTGCGCAAGTATCCACTCGTTTGAATACGGGGCGAATATCAGCGGCGATGCGATGTTCCCTTACCACCTTTTCCCCGATACCGAGGAGCATCCCCAGTCTCTTATCCGAAAATCCCTTCCGCTTCAATTGAAGTAACCGGTCACGTTGCAGCGCTTCATCAGTCCCTTGGGAGACGAGTTCAGACTCGGTTTCGATCAGATCCCGAATCTGGGCTAAAAACCAAGGGTCAATAGCGGTGAGTTGATACACCTCTTCGATCCCAAAACCGGCCCTAAAAGCATCCCCGACATACCAGAGCCGTTCAGGTCCAGCCTGCCGGAGTTCCCGACGGATTGTATCCAGCGCATCAGGACTCTTTAGGTCGCTTTGTGGACAGAGACCGTATTTTCCCGTTTCCAGACCTCGCAAGGCTTTTTGCAGGGATTCTTGGAAGCTGCGACCGATAGCCATGACCTCCCCCACAGATTTCATCTGGGTGGTAAGACGATCATTAGCCTGGGGAAATTTTTCAAAGGCGAAGCGCGGGATTTTGGTCACCACATAGTCGATAGACGGCTCGAAGGAGGCCGGGGTGATGCCGCCTGTAATTTCGTTGCGCAGTTCGTCGAGGGTATAACCGATCGCGAGCTTAGCCGCCACCTTGGCGATGGGAAACCCAGTCGCTTTGGAGGCCAAGGCAGAAGAACGAGAGACCCTGGGATTCATCTCGATAATGACTAAGCGTCCGTCGAGAGGATTGATGGCGAACTGCACATTCGATCCCCCCGTATCCACACCGATCTCCCGCAGCACCGCCAGAGAAGCGTCGCGCAGAAGTTGGTACTCCTTATCGGTAAGCGTCTGCGCCGGTGCCACCGTAATCGAGTCCCCGGTATGGATGCCCATGGGATCCAGGTTTTCGATGGAGCACACGATGATGCTATTGTCTTTACGATCTCTGACCACCTCCATCTCGAACTCTTTCCAGCCGATGACCGATTCCTCGATGAGCAACTCCCGGGTCGGAGAAAGATCCAACCCCCGTTCACAGATCTCTTCAAATTCCTCCGGGTTATAGGCGATCCCACCTCCACTCCCGCCAAGGGTGAAGGATGGCCGGATGATGCAGGGATAACCAATAAGCGTTGGTGCCTGGAAGGCCTCGTCCATAGAATGGGCGACAATCGACCTCGGCGTGGCCAGGCCAATTTTGTGCATCGCCTGACGAAAAAGATCGCGATCTTCGGCTTTGGCGATCGCCTCTTTTGAGGCGCCGATCAGCTCGACGCCAAACCTCGAAAGAACCCCTTCCCGATCCAAATCGAGGGCGGTATTGAGGGCGGTCTGTCCCCCCATAGTAGGTAGCAGAGCCTCCGGTCGCTCACGCTCTATTACCTTGGCTATAGTCAGCCAAGTGATAGGCTCGATATAAATAGCATCGGCCATCTCCGGATCAGTCATGATCGTGGCCGGATTTGAATTCACCAAAACCACCCGGTAGCCTTCCTCGCGTAGGGCCTTGCAGGCTTGTGCCCCGGAATAATCGAATTCACAGGCTTGCCCGATGACGATGGGACCGGCGCCGATGATGAGGATGCTGTGGATATCGGTTCGTTTTGGCATGCGTGAAATGGTCCCGAAAGTAATCGTGTTCTCAGTCCGGCGTCAGCCGCTAACCCATACGGTATCGACGCATGAGGGCGATGAAATGTTCAAACAACGGTGCCACATCATGAGGGCCGGGGCTGGCCTCGGGATGTCCCTGGAAGCCAAAGGCCGGACGCTCTCGCCGATGGATGCCTTGCAGCGACCCATCGAACAGGGATCGGTGAGTGGCCTCAAGATTTGTCGGCAGGCTTTCCTCATCAACGGCAAATCCATGGTTCTGGCTGCTGATCATCACCCGTCCGGTACCTAGATCCTGCACCGGATGGTTGGCTCCATGATGACCAAATTTCATCTTGATGGTCCGACCTCCGCTCGCCAGCCCCAACAACTGATGCCCCAGACAGATGCCGAAGGTCGGCACGCCGGACTCCACAATGGTGCGGATAGCCTCAATGGCATAAGCACAGGGTTCGGGATCGCCGGGTCCATTGGATAAAAAGACCCCATCCGGTTTTTGCTCGAGGATAGCCTCCGCTGGCGTCTCGGCTGGCACGACGATCACTTCACACCCCTGATCGACCAGGATCCTCAGGATATTGCGTTTGACTCCATAGTCATAGGCGAACACGCGCCAGGGGACTCCGGCATTACCAAGAGAAACCCTGGAGTCCTCGCCGGTAAGGCTCCAGCTAGGTTTATCCCAGAGATACGCTGTCGGGGTAGTCACCACCCGGGCGAGATCCATACCCTTCAAACCCGGAAAGGTTCGAGCCGCCTTGAGGGCCGTATCCACATCCGGATCGGGCCCGGCCATGAGACAACCGTTCTGTGCCCCCTTTTCCCGCAAGATACGGGTAAGGCGGCGGGTATCTACATCAGCCAGGGCGACCAGACGATTGCGTTGCAAATATTCGCTCAGACTAGACTGGCTACGCCAATTGCTATGCAGAAAAGGCAGATCGCGGATGATCAGACCGGCGGCATACAGCCGAGAGGACTCCTCATCCTCGTCGTTGGTACCTGTATTCCCGATGTGTGGGTAGGTCAGGGTCACGATCTGCCGACAGTAAGAAGGATCGGTGAGGATCTCTTGGTAACCGGTCATGGCGGTATTGAATACCACCTCGCCAACGCTGAGCCCTTCGGCTCCAATGGAATGGCCCCGAAAAACAGAACCATCTTCCAGCACCAGAATGGCAGCTGTGTTCACGCGTCCTCCGCAGCAGGCAGCCGATCCGAAATACTTCAGGTTAGGCTTTCCTAACCCCGGCAGGACTCTATCGGCTCAGGTATGGAGAGAGAAATCTTTGAAATTCTAAAGGAACCCTATCTGGACTGTCCATGGAGACTCCAAATTCAAAGCGAGACAACAAAACTCCGCGGGCGCCGATCCACATCCACCGTTGCGAAAAACACCAAGAGATATGGCTATTCACACGAAGCTATTCGGGGCATTGACTAAAAATGACCCGTTTTGTTCTTTCTTTGAGAACAGTTCGCCAGAAAAAAACAATATTGTTCTCAAATAAAGAACAGAGAACCGGATTAAAACGCCCTGGCCCGGAAGTGCCGATAGGCAAAGATAGGGTTCGCTTGACTCATCATATCCGATCTGAACACAGTTTCAGGTTCCGCAGGCTGAACGAATGGGTGCCCCAACCCGCCATCCGTCGATGAGTAAAAAGCGAACATCCTTCTCCAGTACGGCTTTGTTTGTCCACGCCCGAAGCGGTGGTGGCCCGCGATACCCGCCGGACGCAACTGATTGGGGGGCGGCTACCTGTCCTTTGACCCTTTCCCTGGGCAGCATCGATAATGAGCTCCCGAATTCCCTGAAATTGTTCCAACCATCATGAACATCCCAGCCAATGAGCGGCAGCTAGTAGCCTTGCGAACTCTCCGCGAGGTCAAAACCAACAGCTTTGTCTTCGAGCGACCTCGGGCGTTGCCTCCCTCTTTCTGCCAAGAGGTGCTCCAGCGGTTCGAGGCCAACCCTCAGTATCACTACGCTGGTCGGATCGGACAGTTGCAGACCGAGGATCCTGTGGTCAAAAAGACCACCGATCTAGTGGTAAGCAATAAAAGTGATTGGAAAGACATCGATGAGATGTTTTTTCGCAGCCTCTCCATGGCGATGCGGGAATTTCGCGAGACTTTTCCTTACTTCCAAGGTCCCTTCAAAGATATGGGGTATCAGGTGCAGCGGTATGTGCCCGGGGAGTATTACCACTGGCATGTCGACGGCGGCAGCCACGAATTCAGCCAACGTCAATTAGTGGCTCTCTGGTATCTGAATGACGTCCCCGGCCCCGGCGGTGAGACCGAGTTTCTCTACCAAGGGATACGTATCCGACCCGAGGAAGGCAAGCTGGTGCTATTTCCACCCTTCTGGACCCATGAGCATCGGGCGGCGCGACTTGAGCGGGGCGTCAAATATATCGCCACCACCTGGGTTGTTTTTGCCTGAGATGCTCGCCTCCGCGCCCAAACTGCTGGCGATCATCGAACTGGGCGGTTACCCCAACTTCGCACCCCTGTACCAACGTCTGGGGTTGGAGGTCGAACTGGTCAGCTCGCAACGCCGCGCTCAGTCCTCTATCAGAACTCGCATACCCGACCTGGTGGTGGCGGAATTCAACTATCAGTCGGATTTCAGAGACCGAACCAGCAATCTGGAATCGCTCATGGCCAGGCTGCAGAAACACCCCGAGACCAAGGTGATCCTCTTCTATCAGTCGGAGCATGCCGACAAGCTTACCCGTCTACTGAACCGCTTCTCGGTCTTTGCCAGCCTCAGCTACCCGATAGAGGCGCTCCAATTCGAGCAAGTATTGCGTCGAGCACTGGAAAGCTGAACAGACAGGCATGGAATTTTCCCTATTCATTTCCATGGGCCTCCTGGAATCGAAGGATTTGAGCGCTCAGCCCGGGAGGCGGTTCCAGCCGCTGCCGGGTCGTTCCTTGCGCCACGCATCGTGATCAATCTACTCCAGGCATTACCGCCGCTTCCCGTGCTGTCGCTCTCGTTATGTGGCTTCAGCCTGCTCTACGCTCCCCAGCCACTCCTGCCGACCCTGGCCGGCGAGTTTGGCGTGACACCGGCAGAGATTTCCTTGGTCATTACGGTGACTTTTTTGCCTCTCGCCCTGGCACCTTTGTTTTACGGCTATGTACTGGAGCATGTCTCTACAAGACCCATGCTGATCATCTCCGGAGTGTTGTTGGGGGTACTCCAAGCAGGAATTGCCCTGGCCGAGGATTGGCCCTTGTTCCTCAGCCTAAGGCTTGCCCAAGGCTTGATCCTCCCGGCCCTGCTGACCGCCCTCATGACCTATGCCGCCTCCATGGTGCCGTCGGACCAGATACGACAGTCCCTCTCCTGGTATATCGCCTCTACCATCCTGGGCGGATTTGTCGGGCGTGCCCTCAGCGGGATGATGAACTCGTTCTGGGATTGGCGCTCTGCCTTGGGGATTTGGTCACCCTTTTTGATATTGTCCTCCCTGGCCGCTGTGCGTCTACCGGGAAGATTGCAGAGCGAATTTGGACGGGTTAGGCCGGGGGTGTTTTTCGATGTCCTTATCCAGCCGGGACTTAGATACGCCTATCTGGCCATTCTTTGTGTATTCATGATCTTCGCCGGGCTGTTGAATGTCCTGCCGTTCCGTCTTGGTGAACTGGATCCCGGGATAACTTCAACAACCGTGGGTCTGGCCTATGGCGGCTATCTCACCGGGTTTGTGCTGGCGCTGGCGGCCCATCGCTTGCGCTATCACCTGGGATCAGAGCGACACACCTTCGCCTTGGGAATATTTTTGTATGCCATAGGTCTCACCATTTTTATCCTGCCGTCAGTGAAGGCCGCCTTTGGCGGCATGTTCGTATTCTGTGGCGGCATGTTTCTGATCCATACCCGCCTTTCCGGTCAGATTAACCAGCTCCAGCATCGCCACAGAGGATTGGTCAACGGTGCCTACATCGCCGCTTATTATTTCGGCGGCAGCCTGGGTTCCTGGTTGCCGTCAGTCCTCTATCGTCATCAGGGATGGGGCTTTTTCCTCGGTTTCCTCTTCAGCATTCTGGGGTTCGGCGCCTGGAGTTTGCATCGATTCTTGCAGCTGGCCGAGGTGGATCGAGTCTCAGACCGAGGACAACAGAGCGAGCCGTGACCCTTATCGAGACTGGGGAAAGCAAGGGGTTGCCGATGAAGGGGATAACGAGACTTGCAAGTCACCAGGGAAAACCACCCTAGCGCACAAAATCAGACAAACCAGAGAGATAACTCTATAGTTCTCAAGAGCGCTGGATTACAC
>Ga0268298_10001309_pt1 | contig 29780 bp, 25 predicted proteins | sample WWTPWeurt_MetaG_FD_194462 | JGI IMG/M metagenome (GOLD analysis project Ga0268298, IMG submission 194462) | Activated sludge microbial communities from WWTP in Nijmegen, Gelderland, Netherland - WWTP Weurt | ecosystem: Engineered > WWTP > Aerobic digester > Activated sludge | place... | reverse complement strand
GAAAGTACGGAACGTTTATCAATAGCCGAAGAGCTCTGCAGTCCGGACCGCGCTAACTATCCGCCTTTTTTGCTGTGGGATCACCCGCGTCGATCTGCATGGGACCCACAGTTTCTCCCTTGATGAACTGTTGCACGACAGGATCCGTTGATTCTTGTATATCCCGAGGGGTCCCGACGCATCGCACTTTTCCCTGGTAGAGGAACGTTATGCGATCAGCAATTGTGAAAGCGGAATTCATATCATGGGTCACAACCACCTGCGTAACTTTCAGTTCATCACGCAAACGATTGTTCAATTCATTGAGCACTTGACTCATGACCGGATCCAGGCCAGAAGTTGGTTCATCGTACAGAATGATTTCAGGTTGAGTAGTCAAAGCGCGCGCTACTCCAACGCGCTTCTTCATTCCTCCTGAAATCTTGTCCGGAAGCAAATTCATAGCAGGCGTCAAACCCAGCCATGCGATCTTTTCGCGCACTATTTCATCAATTTCTTTTGGAGTCTTTTTAGACGTTTCGCGCAGAGGAAGAGCCACGTTTTCGTACACAGTAAGCCAGTTGATCAAGGCTCCACTCTGAAAGAGCACTCCCATTCTGGCGCGAAGCTTTGTCTTTGTATTTTTCGTTGCCCCGCTCATCAAATGGCCATCTACGCGCACTTCACCTTCATCCGGCTCCAGTAGACCAATGATATGGCGAATCGTTACAGACTTCCCTGTTCCAGAACCGCCGAGCAAAACCATCGTCTCACCACGACGAATGTCTATGTCCACTCCGCGCAAAATTTCGCGAGCTCCGAAACGCTTCTTCACTGCCTTGAGTTCGATCATCGTCTGGTGCATGGACTTTCCTTTGTTCAATATAGGCGAATTTGTTTGGCCAGGCAACTCATAGCCGAATCGGTCCCTGTGCTTTGCCCTGTATGAATTGTTGCGCCAGCGGATTGTCTGTTGTCTTGATATCGTCTGGCTTTCCAAGAAAAACAATTTTACCCTGATGCATCATCGCAATGCGATCCGCGACTTTGTACACGCTGGCCATATCGTGAGTGACTACAATGGCAGTATTCTTCAATTCCATGCGTACTTTGATGATCAGGTCGTTGATGATATCGGACATGATTGGATCGAGTCCGGTTGTGGGTTCGTCGTATAAAACGTATTTAGGTTCGTTGATGATCGCGCGTGCCAGACCTACCCTCTTCTTCATCCCACCGCTCAGTTCGGAAGGACGTTTTTCCATCACATCGCGCAGGCCAACCAGGTTGAGAATGCGATCCGCTTTCACAGCAATTTCCGTTTCGGGGGTCTTCGTGTGTTCTTTGAGCCAGAGCCCGACGTTTTCGCCTACGGAAAGAGAATCAAATAACGCCGCGCTTTGAAAAAGCATGCCGAACTTCTCGCGCAAATCGTAAAGCTTGCTATCTGAATAGCGAGTGATGTCTTCTCCATCTATGATGATTTTACCTTCGTCCGGGCGCAACAGGCCAACGAGATGCTTCAATAAAACACTCTTGCCGCATCCGCTCGGTCCAATGACAGCCATGGTTTCATCGTCCTGGATGGTCAGATCCAGGCCAGTGAGAACCGGCATTCCTTTGAATGATTTCTTGAGTCCAGTGATCTCAATCATCTGCGCCCAGGGTGTGGGCGCGATTGTTTGGAAGCACGTACTTTTTATTCGCCTCTCTCTGCCAGCAGGTCCGCGGCAGGTTGCGAAACGCAGCTATGAACCACGTCGATCGTCTGAGAATCCGCTTCAAATAGGTCTGTGACGCAAACGATCTGGTGCACTGGATGGCCTGTGTCACAACCTTCCCTTTCCTCGCGAATACCATCTTCATGAACCCAGGCAGTCGCAGTCAAACCAGCGGCACTTTTCACCTCAGCCACAACGGAATATACGAAGCCACCCAGAGATTTTAGAAAAATGCGCAGGTTCTCCGGATCGCATGCTGCCACAGCGCGCCGCATATAGTGAGTTTCCGGATGATTGTACTTCAAATAGCGACCGGTCTTTTCGTCGAACTCAACGAGTAACTTCACGATCTTGCTAAATTCTTCTTTTCTTGTTGTGAGCTCTCGCCACAGATCCCGATCCGTTTGTTTTTTCTTTTCTGTCGATGTTGCCATGGTTCCTCCTGACAACATCAGAAGGTACAGGACCCATCAATCGTTCCGCCTACCAGCTTCCAGAAGCTCCTCCGCCACCAAAGCTGCCGCCGCCTCCGCTAAAACTCGATCCACTCGACGAGCTCCATCCGCTCGATCCACTTGAGGTGCTGATCCTCCATCCGCCTACTTTCTTGCCTGTGATCAATCCAAAGATGGAGAGAAAGAATCCACTCATCACCGTAGTAAAAACACCAACAAAGAACGTGGCAAAAGCAGCGAACATTACAGCCACGATCCAATGACCTCCCACTACATAGCCAGCCACTGCGGCGGCGAGCCCTGCTGCAACAGGGAGAATGCACAGAAACTTATTCACGGCTGAGGGAACAAGAGATCCAACAATGATAAAAATACTTAAGAATGCAGTTACAATGAGTTGCATGGTCCACGGGATTCCAGTCAGGTCCTGCGAATTTGAAACGAAAGGAGCCGGCAGAGGTTCGCCGTTGATGCGTTGTAAGATGGAATCCACTCCGGCAGTGATGCCCTCTCCAAATTTGCCTGCGCGAAATCGCGGCACGATCTGTTCATCAATGATTCGCTTGCAGATTGCGTCGGGCAGTGCCCCTTCCAGTCCGTAGCCAACTTCAATTCGCAACTTTTTGTCCGACTTTGCGACGAGGAGAATCACGCCATCGTCTACACCCTTTCTTCCGATCTTCCAGGCTTCCGCGACGCGAATCGAAAATTGTTCGATTGCCTCCTCTTCCGTTGAAGGTACGATCAGAACTACAACCTGCGAGCCTTTTGTTTTTTCGAAGTCAGCGAGTTTCTGTTCGAGAATGGTCTTCTCTTCTGCAGTGAGCGTTTCTGTAAGATCCTGAACTCTGCCCTGCAGAGGAGGTACAGGCACAATTGCATGGAGCGGAAAGGCACCCAGACAAAAGATAAACGCAAACAGCGACTTCACTTCAGTTCCTGAAACACCTTCTCCAGTATGTCCAGTCCTTCAGCGGCTGATTCCAGCGGAAGGTTCAGAGGCGGAACGATTCGAATTGTGGTTTCCGCAGTGCAATTCACAAGAAGCCCAAGTTCACGACAACGATCCACTACAGCGGCTCCAGGTCTGTCGAGCTCCACTCCAATATGCAAGCCCATGCCGCGCACATCCGTAATGCATTTCAAATTCAACTGCATTCCTTTCAGTCGCCGCAGAAAATAATCTGACAATGCGTTTACATTGTCCAGGATATCGCGCGTAACAATGATCTTGAGCGTCTCATAGGCAACGCGAGCGCCCAGGTGGTTCCCACCAAATGTGGTTCCGTGAACCCCAGGATGAATGAGATCCGCGCGATCTTCGCGGATCACAACGGCGCCTATCGGGAATCCATTGCCAAGACCTTTCGCAAGAGTCATAGCATCCGGAACAATATCAAAGTGTTCGTAAGCGAAAAGCTTCCCGGTACGGCCCATGCCAGTCTGAATTTCATCTAGAATCAACAAAACGTCGTTTTCGTCGCAGAGCTGACGCGCAGCCTTCACGTATTCCGCGTCCAGTGGACGAACGCCACCTTCACCCTGAACCAGTTCGAGTACCAGCGCACACATTTCGGATCCGTGCTGGTCCATTTCCTTTTCCAGCATTTCAATGTCGTTGGGTCGAATGTAGTGAAAATGATCGAGGAGAGGCCCAAAGCCCTGATGGATCTTTGCCTGTGCGGTCATGCACATTCCAGCCACAGTCCTTCCGTGAAAACTTCCCTCCAGAGTTACAATTAGATTTGCATTGCCTTTCTTCTGCCCGTGCAAGCGCGCCACTTTGAACGCGGCCTCATTTGCTTCTGTGCCGGAATTGCATACAAATACGCGACCTGGAAAGGAATAGCTGACCAGAGCTTCTGCGAAAAGCGCAAGTTCTTGATTGTACACCAGATTGGACGTGTGCACAACGCGATCAGACTGCTCGCGCATCGCCTCAATGAAATCTGCATCTCCATGACCCAGACAGGTCACTGCCACTCCAGATAGAAAATCCAGGTATCGCTTGTTCTCTGTATCATACAGATATTCGCCCTGGCCAAAGTAGAAAGCGACAGGCGCTCGTTTGACATTGTTTACAAGATATCGATCCGATTTTTCCTTAATGTCAGCGAAAGACATTGGCTGCGCGAAGATGCGCTCCATTCTTTCTCCTGGTGCCAGGTCTCTTCCTTCCGCCGCAGCACTCAGTCTTGCAGTCCGCTGGCCTTCCGTTTCTTCTACTTTCCAGTCCATTCTCTACCTCGATTGTTCCGTCTTATCCCGCAAGTCCAGTGCGTGCGATGAAGATCCCCGATGCGCTTGCCAGTTCATTTTCCAATTCTGTTCGTGCTTTCGCAAGCTCGTCCAGACTGGATGGCGACCCCGGATACTTTAGACTTATATACAACTTAACTTTTGGCTCCGTGCCGGATGGACGAATCGTAAGTCTTCCTTCTGGTTCAAGAACCATTTGAATTACATCTGATGGCGGAAGTACTCCAAAATCAGCGTGCGACTTCTTTCCATTCCTGGTCTGGTGGAGAAAATCAAGAACGGCACTTACCTTGCGACCGCCCACCTGCATTCCAGACCAATCGTCCGTACGAAGGCGTTGCATGATTTCTTTGATCTTCTTCTGACCATCCAGTCCCTTCATCGTGACGGATTTCAAATCTTCCAGGTAAAGACCATACTTGAGATAAACCTGATTCAAATACCCGAGAAGATCCCCGCGCTGCGCCAGAATTTCGCAAAGCAAGAGCGCACTGGATAGTGAGTCTTTGTCCCGCACAAAACCAACAGGCAGATATCCGTACGATTCTTCTCCGCCAAACAGATACAAATCACGGCCTTTCTTATAGCCCATTTGTTTGCTACCGGTATCCAGGAGACCCATTTGTTCTGCGATGTATTTGAAACCAGTCAGGACATCGTGAATCTTGATTCCGTTTTGATCTGCAATGCGCCTCTGCAGGTCCGTGGTCACAATTGTTTTGTAAACGTGATAACGCGATGCGTCTTTTCCCTGAGAAATCTTTTCGCAAAGGTGCGCACAGAGCAAGCTTCCGATTTGATTTCCGTTTAACAGGGCGTAGTTGCCTCTCTCAATTCGCACGCCTACACCAAGCCGATCCGCATCCGGGTCTGTTGCCAGAAACAAATCCGCATCCACCTGAATGGCCAATTCTCTCGAGAGCTTGAGAGCGTCTGGCTCCTCCGGGTTTGGATACTTCACGGTCGGAAATTCCCCGTTTGGCTTTTCTTGCTCCGGAACTACTGTGATTTGAAATCCGAAATGACGCAGAAGGTCCGGCAACCACCTGCCTCCTGTTCCGTGGAGAGGAGAGTATACCAGATGAAGCTTCTTCTTTTCTGGGCGCGCGCTGGTTGCAAACGGTGAGCGAGCAATCTCCGCAAAGTAAGCCTTGCGAATCTCAGGACCAATCTTCTTCACTTGCTTCTTAAACAGTGGATCCGATTCGCTCAAAAACTTCAGATCGGACCAGGCGATCGCAGCAATTTCTTTTTCAATCTCTTTCTGAATGGATCCTACAATCTGAGATCCATCCTCTGCATACACTTTGTATCCATTGTATTCCGGAGGATTGTGACTGGCGGTGATCACTACTCCAGAAGCAGCCTGAAGTCTGCGAACCGCATAAGATAAAATGGGCGTAGGCGCCACATCATCAAAAAGGTAGACCTTGAATCCTTGAGCGGCCGCAATCCCGGCCGTTACAATGGAAAACTCATCGCTCTTTCTACGGGAATCATAGGCGATGACCAGGGCTGGCTTGCGCGATCTCTTTGCGAATACGCGACAGAGAGCCAGAGTGGCCCGACCCACCGTGTAACGATTCATCCGACCCGCACCATGCCCCAGAACGCCCCGCAGGCCTCCTGTGCCGAATTCGAGCTCTCCGGAGTAGGCCTCTACCTCCTCCGAATGCTTGCCCGCCATGATGTCCGCGTGGACGCGGACGGCCTCTTCCCTGATTTCCAGCGGAAAAGAGGGACCTGCCCAGTCCAGGATTCTGGCCCGCACGGCTTCAGGAATGGCATGTTTGGAGCTTTCTGGCATGTAGGAACTTTTCCTCCCGGGGACCCTGGAGTAAATTTTTATTTGACCGCAGGGGAGTGTGGGTCAATTTTTCTTTTTCTGGGCCATGATTACCGCCGAGCCGCGCAATAATACTCTGATCCTCCATGTAACCGAACCTCGTGTAGACATGGTGGTGGCACGCAAGTTCCGAGAGGGACTCACGGCCTACCTCAAGGACAAGCCGCATCGCATCGTGCTCGATCTCAAAGAGACAGAGTACTTTGACAGTTCCGCTCTTGGTGCACTCGTTGCTTTCATGAAAGACGTAAAAGCATACGGCGGCCAGCTGGTTCTTTGCAATCTTTCCAGATCCCTCCTGACTCTGCTCAAGCTTTCCAAGCTGGATCTCCTTTTCGAAATCAGCGAAGATCTCGAAAAAAGCATCGTTTAAAGTCCAGACACCCGCAATTTCACCTCTCCAGAGGTCGATTTTCTATAAGTGGAAGAAAGCGCTACTTCCGTCATCATCGAGCAGCTTCAGAAACTCTCTGGATCGCGACGTGAGGACTTCACTGAAGATACGATCATCGGATCTGACATAAATCAGATTCGCCATACTTTCTATTTCCTTCGCTCCGAGCGCATTCCAGTCATCATCTCCTACATGGGCGAAACCTACCAGGCAAGGGTAGAACGAGTTGAAAACGATCGAATCATTCTGAATGCCCCAGGATTCTCCGAGGGAACTGCGCGTAGATGTAGACTCAAGTTCGAAATCATAAATATTCTATACCAGTTCGAAGTCCCCATTGTGGATCTCTCTCGCGACAAGATAGTAGTGCGCATGCCGGCTTTCGTTCAGTCTGCGCGACACCGGAAGTATGTTCGTGTTTACCCCCAGGATTTGTTCATGCGATTCAATCTGGTGTACATGCCCATGTTCGGTAGACGCGGTGTGGGTCAGATCGTGGAAAATCGCTATCCCAAGATTGTGCGCGAGCTCGAAAGAGACAGGCCGGATCTTGGTTTGCTGGTGAGAATTGTAACGGAGGCAATCAACGAAATCAGTCCTGATTATGAATTCGTCATGTACAATCCAGACGTAAAACGAACTTTTCTCGAACGAGTCATGATGAGCGAAAAAAAGACTCTGTTTGTGCGCGATACATCGAGACAGGATACGTACTATTCGCCACTCGGGATCTTTGGCATTACAAACTTTGAAAAGGAATTCCGAAGAATTGCCCGCGAAGAATCCATTGAAGAAGCAGAAAATTTCTTTGAGCAATATCGCCGCGCAGAACTGGTCGATTTCATTGCAAATTACATATGCACGCCCATCATTCTACTTGATCGAGTCGTGGGGCATATCAAGATCTATTCCACAGTACTGGACAAGAGAAATCTCAACCCGGATGAAGCTCAAAGAATCGATCTACTGGTTCAACTATTGAACTATGCACTCAGCAAACATGCGATTGCAGAAACATATTTTACTCTGCACAATACGAAGGTCATCAACATAAGCATGAGTGGTCTGCTCTTTGAGCTTCAGGACAGCAACGTATTCAACTATCTGCTCGATCATGATCGATTGAAGATCTGCATCCCGATCAAAGCGCACGAAGTTGAACTGCGCGCCGAAATTACCAGGCTTTTGCCTGCGGAGAATGGTTACAGGATTGGAGTGATGTTCTTTTCAGGCGCTCCGGACGACTTTCATTTTCTCGAAGGGTTCATTCACGATCGCATCAAAGCGATGCTTCGCTAAGCGTTTGCGCACCTGATAGATGGTGCGGAAACAAGCCGCAAATGCGGCTTTTCCATCAAACAGTTTTCAGCTTCGCAAGCAGGTTGCGGTGAACCTGGGCCGCACATTTACGGCCTTCAGAGATAGCCCAGACAATCAAAGACTGCCCGCGACGAACGTCTCCGCATGCGTAAACATTGGGAAGAGTCGTGGCAAACGTTCCGTCTTCGAGTCCAAATGTAGCTTTCACATTTTTACGTTCGTCCAGAGCCATGCCCATCTTAGTGAGCTGCGCGATCAGGCCGTCCTGGACTGGATTTACGAAACCCATGGCGAGTAGAACCAGATCTGCTTCCCATACAAATTCACTTCCAGGAATATCTACGAACTTGCCGCCTTCGAACTTTGCCTTGCATCCATGAAGAGTGGCCACTTCCCCGTTCGCGTTGCCTTTGAATTCCTTTGTGCTCACCGCCCATTCGCGGATGCATCCTTCTTCGTGACTCGAAGACGTGCGAAGGATTCGCGGATACGTTGGCCACGGAGTAGAGGAAGGACGTGTTTTAGGAGGTTCATCAAAGATCTCGATTTGACGAACGGACTTCGCGCCATGACGATTCGAGGTTCCCACGCAGTCTGAACCAGTGTCCCCGCCCCCAATCACAATTACATTCTTGCCTTTTGCGGAAATCGCATCTGGTACTTGATCGCCTGCGTTGATCTTGTTTTGCCTGCGCAGGAAATCCATTGCGAAATGAATTCCTTTCAGCTGACGGCCAGGAAGAGGAAGATCACGAGGTACTTCGCAGCCAAGAGCTAGAACCACTGCGTCAAATGTTGCAATGAGTTCTTCTGCTGAAATATCTACTCCAACGTTTACACCCAGCTTGAACGTAACGCCTTCAATTCGCATCTGCTCCAGACGACGATCAATGAGCCATTTTTCCATTTTGAAATCTGGAATGCCGTAGCGGAGGAGTCCACCCGCACGATCGTTCTTTTCAAATACAGTAACTTTGTGTCCTGCCCGCGCAAGCTGCTGGGCACATGCAAGACCGGACGGGCCCGATCCAACAACAGCCACCGTGGTTCCGAGTAGTTTTTGTGGAGCCTGCGGTTCTACCCATCCTTCCGAAAAGCCACGATCAATGATGGTTCTCTCATTGTACTTGATTGTGACAGCAGGTTCAATGATTCCAAGCACGCAGGCGCTTTCGCACGGAGCCGGACACAATCTTCCGGTGAACTCAGGAAAGTTGTTCGTAGAATGTAAATTTTCTAAAGCATCTCTCCATCTACCTTTGTAGATCAGGTCATTGAATTCAGGTATGAGATTGTCCGTTGGACAGCCGTATTCTCCGTGGCAAAACGGAATGCCACAATCCATGCAGCGCGCGCCCTGAGATTGCGCTGTTTCTGCGTCCGGAGTCTTCTCAAACTCTTTGTAATGCTTGATGCGATCCGCAGGCGCTTCTACTTTAAGAGAAGCACGCGCGAATTCCATGAATCCAGTAGGCTTACCCATAGCGTTCCTCTCAGTGCCCGGCCGACTGCGTTTCTGTCGGCTCAGTCAGGAGCTGGTGCTCCTCTTCAATTTTCTTCAAAGCAATCTTGTAATCGCCAGGAATTACTTTAACAAATTTACGACGAAGACGGTCCCAGTCGCCCAGAATGAACTCGGCGACGAGTGAACCTGTGTATTGCTTGTGGCGCGTAACGAGTTGAAGAATTTCATCTTCATCGCGTGCATCTGGTTCTTCTAGATCCACCATCCCCGGATTGACCATCCGCGGGAATGTTCCGTCCATATCAAAAACGTACGCAATGCCGCCTGACATACCGGCCGCGAAGTTACGGCCAGTCTTCCCGAGCACAACCACGCGCCCGCCAGTCATGTACTCGCAACCATGATCTCCCAGTCCTTCCACAACCGCATGCGCTCCGGAGTTACGAACTCCGAATCTTTCTCCGGCCAGACCATTGATATAAGCTTCTCCACCGGTCGCACCATACAGACAGGTGTTTCCAGCGATGATGTTTTTGGCAGGATCATAACTTGTTCCTTCTGGAACTCGCACAATGAGACGACCGCCAGACAGACCTTTGCCCACATAGTCGTTCACCTGGCCAAAGATCTCAAGAGTGATGCCTTTGTTCACGAATGCGCCAAAGCTCTGCCCTGCTACGCCAAAGAACCGAATGTGAATGGCTCCGTCCGGCAAACCGGATTCGCCATATCGCATAGCAGATTCACCGGCAAGCATGGCACCCACGGTGCGATTCGTGTTGCGAATCGTTATGTCAAATGCGACTTTTTCCCCTTTCTCAAGAGCGGGCTTGCAGCGTTCGATGAGCTCACGGTCGAGCTGCACATCCAGGCCATGATCCTGAGATTTAGTGCAGTAAAGATCCGTTGGGAAAATAGGCTTCACCTTAGAAAGGATTTTGGAGAAATCCAGACCGCGCGCTTTCCAGTGTTTGTGCGGACGCGCAAACGTTAGGCGCTCTACCTGGCCTACCATATCGCTGAATTTGCGGAAACCAAGCTGTGCCATGATTTCGCGCACTTCTTGCGCAATGAAAGTCATCAGGTTGATTACGTTCTCTGGCTTACCATGAAACTTCTTTCGAAGCTCTTCGTCCTGAGTTGCCACGCCCACCGGGCAAGTATTGAGGTGGCACTTGCGCATCATAATGCAGCCGACGCTTACCAGAGCAGAAGTACTGAAACCAAATTCCTCCGCGCCAAGCAGTGCACCGATCACAACATCGCGGCCAGTAAGAAGCTTCCCATCTGTTGCAAGCACGACGCGGTCACGCAGACCATTGGCAACTAACGTCTGGTGAGTTTCCGCCAGACCCAGTTCCCAGGGAGTACCTGCGTGATGAATAGATGAAATTGGACTCGCTCCCGTTCCGCCTGAGTCGCCGCTGATGAGAATATGATCTGCATGGCATTTTGCCACGCCGGCAGCCACAGTGCCAACGCCAACTTCGCTCACTAGCTTCACGCTGATACGCGCTTTCGGGTTCACATTTTTCAAATCGAAGATCAGCTGTTTCAAATCTTCAATCGAATAAATATCGTGGTGCGGTGGTGGGCTGATCAAGGTCACACCTGGCGTACTGAAGCGCAGCCGACCAATGTGTTTGTCCACTTTGTGGCCCGGCAGCTGTCCGCCTTCTCCTGGTTTCGCGCCCTGTGCCATCTTGATCTGCAGTTCGTCTGCATTGACCAGATAGTTTGTCGTAACGCCAAACCGAGCAGATGCGACTTGCTTGATTGCGCTTCGCATGCTATCGCCATTTTCAAGCTTCGCGTAGCGGATGGAGTCTTCCCCACCCTCACCTGTATTGCTTTTTCCGCCCAGGCGATTCATCGCAATGGCAAGAGTTGTATGCGCTTCCCAGGAAATAGACCCGAAGCTCATCGCACCTGTTGCAAATCGCTTCACGATCGTACTTACCGGCTCCACCTCTTCGATGGGCACTGGCTGAGCGTTCGTGTCAAAGTCAAAAAGGCTACGCAGTGTTATGCGATGCTTGGACTGATCGTCAATTGCCTTTGAAAACTCTTTGAATACTTTGTAGTCGCCTGTTTCAGTAGCAAGCTGGAGCTTGTGGATGGTCGTGGGAGAATATAGATGAGCTTCCCCTTCTTTTCTCCAGTAGTGAACTCCGCCAGGATCTAACAAGCCAGGATGGAAGGTTGCATCATATGCCTGAGCGTGCCGACGAAGTACTTCTTCCTCGATCATTTCAGCGCTACAACCCTCTACGCGACTTGGCGTGCCTGTGAAGTATGCGTTGATCAGCTCTGAATCCAGACCCACCGCTTCAAAAATTTGCGCGCCGCAATAGGACTGCAGAGTAGAAATCCCCATTTTGCTAAAGATTTTAAACAATCCCTTGCCAATGGCTTTGATGTAATTCTTGCGAGCGTCTTTGAAGCTCTTGATTTCAGGCATTCCGCCTTCTTCGATCAAGTCTGCAAGAGTCTCGAAAGCAAGATAAGGGTTGATCGCGTTGGCGCCGTAACCCAGAAGCAGCGCGAAATGAGAGACTTCTCGTGGCTCCCCTGACTCAAGTACAATGCCAGTCTTCGTGCGAAGACCGGCGCGAATCAAGAAATGGTGAACCGCGGCCACTGCAAGCAGACTGGGGATAGGAGCCACGTTCGGTCCAACTCCCCTGTCAGAAAGGATGATCAGGTTTACACCGCTGCGAACCGCATTGGCTGCTTCATCGCACACTTGATCCAGCCGATTGCGCATGCCGCTTTTTGCTTCTGGATCAAAGAGAATGTTCAGAGTCACTGCCTGGAAATGACCGCGTGCAATCGTGCGAATCTTTTCTAGATCATTGTTCGTGAGAACAGGGTGTTCGAGTTCGAGACGATGCGCATGCGCAGGCGTTTCATCGAGAAGGTTTCCTTCCGGGCCAATGTATGCCGTTAGCTCCATCACAAGCTCTTCGCGAATCGGATCGATCGGAGGGTTAGTAACCTGTGCGAAAAGCTGTTTGAAATAGCGGAACAGAGGCTGCGGCCTATCAGACAGAACAGCAAGAGCTGCGTCCACACCCATGGACCCGACTGCCTCTTCGCCCGTGACAGACATAGGTCGAATGGTGGCATTGATATCTTCTGATGTGTAACCAAACACGCGCTGTCTTTCAAGAATGGTAAGATGGTCCGGCTGGTGAACGAACGTTGGATCCGGCAGTTCGTTCATGCGAATCATGTTCTGCTCAACCCATTTGCCGTAAGGTTGCTTTGTCATGACCTGACGTTTGATTTCTTCATCTTCGATGATTCTTTTCTCATTCAGATCAATGAGAAACATTTTGCCCGGCTGGAGTTTTCCACTGCGCGCGATGTTCGACGCTTCAATCGGTAGAGTTCCCGCCTCAGACGCAAGGATCACAAGATCATCTTTTGTAACGATGTAGCGCGCAGGACGCAGCCCGTTTCTGTCCAGAGTCGCACCAATTTGAGTTCCATCTGTAAATGCGATAGCCGCTGGACCATCCCACGGTTCCATCATGGTAGCATGATACTCGTAGAATGCGCGACGACTCTCTTCCATGTCCGGGTTCTTTGACCAGGCTTCTGGAACCATCATCATCATCGCATGAGGCATGCTTCTGCCTGCCATCACGAGAAGTTCAAGAACCGTATCAAAAGTGGCAGAATCACTCTGCCCTTCCATGATGATCGGAAGCATTCTCTTGAGATCTTTGCCGTATAACGGTGACTCCATCATCATTTGACGGGCAGCCATCCAGTTGATGTTTCCGCGAAGCGCATTGATCTCACCGTTATGCGCAATCATTCTGAATGGATGAGCAAGATCCCAGGTAGGAAACGTATTCGTAGAAAAGCGCATGTGGATAAGCGCCAGAGCAGATTCCATATCCGGAGCCTGCAGATCCACGTAAAACCTGGAGAGCTGATCCGCCAGAAGCATGCCCTTGTAAATAATGGTGCGACTTGAAAAAGAAGCAACGTAGTAACGACTGCGATCCAGTTTGTGTTCTGCGCGAACACGACGATCGATGACGCGTCGAATCAGATACAATCTGCGATCGAACTCAAGAGTGTCCTTGATATCGTCTGATGCTGCAATGAAACACTGACGAAATTGAGGAAGAGTAGAGCGAGCCCCTTCTCCCGTAAATTCAGGTTGAACAGGAACGTCTCTCCAGCCCAAAAATTCCTGGCCTTCATCCACCGTAACTTTCTCTATGATCGTCTCAACAGCCTTTCGCTGTGTACGATTTTGAGGCAGGTACATGAAGCCTACGGCATAGCGCCCTTCTGGTGGCAGATCAATTCCAACTTCCTTTGCAGCGCGTCTGCAAAACTTGTCTGGCATTTGTAAAAGAATTCCCGCGCCGTCCCCTGTGAGAGGATCTGCACCCACGGCACCGCGATGCTCTAGATTGTGAATGACCTGGAGCCCAAGATCCACGATTCTACGCGTTTTTCGGCCCTGAATGTCGACAACGAAGCCAACGCCGCAAGAGTCTTTGTCCAGGCCTGGATCATAAAGACCCTGTGCCCGCGATGTGTTTTCTACTATAGCCATATCCTGAGCCCCGAATTGCCAAAAAACTGCGGGTCGGCCTGTACTTAAAGCAAAAATGATGCCGAGTCACGCGGATTCTGCAGGCAAGTTCAATAAGAAAATTCAAACATTCGACGGCCTCTGTTGTCGCAAAAATGTTTGCGCGATCTTTCACCACACACTCCAAAATGTTTATTTGAGAAACCTATACCATTTTTCCCCTTCGCGAGTGGTTTAGACTATTTATATTGACTCTGATCCCTTTCTTGTTTTCTTGGATTTATGGCTTCGAACGATTTAATTCTTGCAATGGGCTCCGGATTTCGCGGCGCGATGGACATTGTGCGCGAAAATATGCAGAAAAAGGACAAACAGTCCACTCTTGCGCTTTCTATTCTTATTCACGTTGAACGACAGCCTGGCATTTCTCAGGGCGAACTTGGACGCATGCTGCGTCGTGATCCAATGACCATGAGCCAGGCAGTGCGTGCTCTCCAAAATTCTTCCTTGATCACAAGCCAGGCAGATGGAGAAGATCGCCGCATCAAGCGTCTGAATGTAACAAAGAAAGGAAAGACTTTTGCGCAGTCCATGAACGGCGGTGAAAGCAAGCTCATCAACGCTCTCGGAAAAGAATGGGGCAAAGGTCGCGTGAATCAGTTTGCAAAAGACCTCGCTGAGTTCAACGAGTTCCTGACGACTTACAACAGTTAAACGCTACTCCGTATCGGAGAGGGTCACAACGTAGTAGTCCACGCCGCGGAAACGAAATTTTCCGCGCACGCGTGGATGGGCTACGCCAGCCGGCTGGAGCTGCACCATGTGAGAGGATTCAATCACGGGCTCAAGCATCTCTTCAAACCAGATCGCCTGTTCAGTTTTACCTTCTCCAAAATACAAAAGACCGAGCCTGCTTTTCCCGGGTGCAAAAATCGAAATCGTATCTCTGCCCGGAAAGAGATCCAATGTAGCATCCGCAATCTTATTTGAGACGGAAACATCCTGCTCTACTCGAACAGGACGGTCCATGACACAGAAACTCATATCGCCCAGGCGAAACAAAGTGTAGTCTGCCTTGCGCACTTCCTTTCTTTCTTCTGGCAAAGGAATCAACGTCAGGCGCGCATCCCGACGAATCTTGTCCATGTGTCTGTGCAATATTTGGAATTCTTTACGAAATTCTCCAAATAGTTTGTGAAGACGCGCCGTCCGATGCATCAGGCGAATCGATCTCTCACGCGCGAAACCGGCGCGATCCGGCAACAGAGGAGTCATCTCTGCTGCCGTTGTTTCCATGCCCGGGAGAGCGCCCTGGCATTCCTGCAAATCAGACTCCAGCTTCAGAATGGAGGACTCATATCCAGCCAGCAGGTCATGAAGCTGTTCGTAACGCTCTGAACTCACACTCCTATTTTCGGCATTCGACGATCCCCAAACCAGCCCAAAACAGGCCTCTTTGGACATCCAATGCTCAGTTCGCAAAGCGACGACGCGCGACGCTGAGCAAAATTCCAAGGGAAACCATGGCAGTAATGAGGTGAGAGCCACCATAGCTCATGAAACTGAGGGGTAACCCCGTGACAGGCAGGAGCCCCACAGCAATGCCAACGTTCATCAGGATATGGAAGAAAAACATGAATGAAATGCCCGCAGATAGGAGGGAAGCAAAACGATCTCGCGATTCGAAACTTACGAGCATCCCCCGAAGCGGAATACTCAAAAGCAGAAGAAGGATCAGTGTGCCGCCCAGGAAACCTGTACGTTCACACCAGGCAGTAAAGATGAAGTCAGTATACGCTTCGGGTACAAGCGGCCGCTCTCCCGTAGTCATATCTCCCTGAAAAATTCCTCGACCAGACAATTCGCCGGATCCAATGGCCGCGCGAGATGCGCGAGTCTGATACGCCAGGTCTCGCGGAAATCGATCCGGGTTGATGAACGCGGTCACTCGAGCAATCTGATGATACTTGAAAGAGAATGTGGTGTGAACCGCAACAGCAGACAAGAGGGACATTCCAATTACACCAAAAGGAATGTAGAGTTTGCGCAAATTGGCGAGAGAAGTTCCTTGAGTGAGACGAAGAATGAGTAGAACCAGCGCACTGAGTGCGAAGAAAATTCCAAGAGCCAGAAGAAGTGTATCGTTCTCTAGAAGGCGAAGAAGCAATCCGCCTGAATCAGATCGAACAGAATTCACAGCCTCTACCAGGGATGCGCGAAGATTCTGATTTCCGGCAAGACCAACCAGGTAGTCCTTGTCTGCCCCTTCAATGCCAACAGGGATCTTTCCTTTTGCTGCAAATTTCCAGATATCCGTTTTAAGAAGACGCACTGCGGGCAATAGATCTGTCTTTCCAAGGTCAGACAGATGTCCCACGAGAGGATCCACAAGAGTAATGTTATGATATTCAATGTAGAGAGGAACAGAAATGGCCACCGAGAAAAACACCACCACAGAGCCAATGTGGTACATATCCGCACCCGCAATAAAAAGCATGCTGAGTAGAATCGGCGTAAATGCGAAAGCATCACCGAACGCAGGCTGGACCACGATCAGAAGCATTGGCAAAAGACAAATACCAAAGGCAATGAGTAGAGTGGGAATTTTTCCCATGTCTCTCTCTTTCAATTGCAGATACTTTGCTAAAAGCAAGATGGTGGCGAGGCGCGCAATTTCAGACGGTTCCACGTTGATTGGCCCAAGACGAAACCAGGATTTTGCTCCCTTGATTGTGGCCCCGAATACAAGCACCAGCATGAGCAAAAACAGAGATCCAAGATACGCAGGCACCGCATACGCTTCGAGTACCTGATAGTTCATTCTGCGAATTCCAAGGCAAATGATCAAACCGAGCCCAAAGAAGATCAGCTGTTTGTACCAGCGTCCAGAACCCTCTGCCAGCTGGTATTCCTGCGTATAGAGAGTGAAAATACCGGCCAGAACAACTACAACAGCCGCGCCCAGTAAATACACATCCAGTTTGTAGCGATTGATCATTGCGGTTTACCGTTAGGCGGCGTTTCTTCTTTTCGATCAGGTTTTATTTGAGGATGAACCGTGGGCGTCCAATCAGGAAATACCGCGTGAAATACGTCACCGGCGATAGGTGCTGCAGCCGCAGATCCACCCATACCAAATTCAACAAACACAACCACTACAATCTGCTCTTCGATCGGTGCGCCGTAGGGTGCGAAAGATGCAAACCACGCATGGTTGGCCGCTTTGATTCTGCTTCGCGTCTGCACGGTTCCAGTCTTTCCGGCGATCGGAGGATAATCAGGCCGGTTCAAATGCTGGGCGGTTCCGCGCGAAACCACCGCTCGCATTCCTTCCTGAACAATATCCAGGCTCTTCTGCGAAATAGGAACTTCGTGAATCAAATCAGGGCGAACCTGCCTGAGGACACGATTGCTCACAGGGTCGCGCACTTCTTTGATCAAATATGGTCTGTAAATCTTTCCGCGATTGGCCATCGCAGAATACAGAACCGCCAGTTCGATTGGCGTAACTTCCAGAAAGCCCTGCCCGATTGCCAGGTTCACTGTGTCTCCGTCATACCAGCGACTGGACCAGGTGATCTGTTTCCATCTCTGGTCTGGAACAAATCCCTGAATCTCTCCAGGCAAGTCTACGCCGGTCTTCTTATCCAGACCGGTGGCCTTTGCAAAATGAATCATCGCGTTCGGGCCAATCTTATAACCCAGCTGATAGAAGTACACTGTGCATGATTGCGCAATCGCGCCGATCAGATTGTTCGTTCCGTGACCCGCATTCCAGCAGTTGAATCTAGCAGGCGGCACTCCAGCTACAGAAGAAGGAAGAAGCCAGCTTCCCGCACAATGAAAAGAAGTATCTTCCGTAACATGATTCTCAGCGGAGTTTTCAAGTGCAGCAATAGCGACTAACGGTTTGAACGTAGACCCGGGCGGAAACTTTGCCTGAATCGCAAGATTTAAGAAACCTTCATAATCCTGAACCGTCTTCGTATGCCGCGAGCGCTGGTCTGCAGAACCGCTGGATAGAATGTTAGGATCAAAAGCAGGATAGGATACCAGGGCCAGAATTTCACCTGTAGATGGGCGCATGGCAACAACGGCGCCGCGACGGCCTGAGTTCTTGAGTGAATTGTAAGCCGCGGCCTGCGCACGACGATCGATCGTCAGAACCAGGCTGTTTCCCTGTTCGGATTCTGCCAGCTGCTCCTCTTCATCCACGAAGCGATGGCGAATGCGAACGCCGTCCGTTCCGCGAAGATCAGAGTCGTAACGCGCTTCAATCCCACCTTTGCCGAGCATCTGATAGGGAAGTGCCAGACCCCTATCCAGTTCCGATCTGCTTGGAAGACCAATGTATCCAGTTACGTGTGCGGCAGCCGGGCCCATTGTATAATAACGCAAATGATTGGTAACGAAAGATCCGTACTCTGTTACCATGCGAAGCTCGCCTAACCTTTCATGCTCCGCTGTGTCCATGCGAGTCAGGAGAGTAATGGATTCATTTCTTCTTACGAGTACTTTCCACGCTTCCGGCGTAAGGTATTGCTCATAGTTCGCATAATTGCGACCCATGATTCTGCAGAATTCGCGTATGTAGCCTTTGCCTTCTTCCAGATTTTCAAATCTAGAAGGGAACACCACGAAATCAGTGGTGATCAAGTTCTTCACAAGTGGATTGGCAGGATCTGTCGTGCGATCTAGAATCAACCCGCGAGGAGCGACTGTGAATTCTTGACGGCTGACAAATTTCTTTGCCATGCGTCTGTTTTCCGCGCCGTGGAGAAGCTGCAAATTTCCCATCTGCAGAGTCAGAACCGTTCCAACCAGAATCATGAAGCCCGTGAAAATATACACGCGCGTCTGAAATTGCTGCTCTAAACGAAACTCTGAGGCGGAACGACTCATCTATTCCTGCATCTTGTAGACCCAGCTCAGGCCTGCAATCCAGATTGGAGCGAACAATGCAGTATAAACACTCGGACCGAGCACTGAAAACGATTTGTTAAAATCTTCCAACACTCCAACCAGAAGCCAGACAATGATTCGTTCGACCACACTTGTTACAAAGACAATCAAGATGATGGTCGGCACGCGATCTTTATCCATAAGCTTGTGAACTTTGCCCAGGATAAACCCGATCAGGCAATACACGAGCGCATGCGTTCCAATAATCGGAACAAATTCCCCGGTCTTATCCGCGAAACTCAACAGACCTGAATCTTCCAGAAGCCCCGAAAAAAAGCCAACCCACAGAGCAGAAAAATCCCCGCGACGAAGGGCAAAGAAGATCACGAGAATCAGAAGGAAATCAGGATAGAGAATTCCACCGCCAACGGACTCCAGATCCAGGCTCAGGAAATTGATCCCTTTCAAGAAGAAAGATACAAGTATACCAATTGCAACTACTGCGAAATTGAGAAACATATCAGCGCGTCTGCGGATTCACGTTCTGAATCCTTCTGGGTTCATTCTGCTGCCCCTGAGTGGCGGGCTGCTGGTCTGTGCCAGTGGTCTGTTCTCCGGGGTCCTGTGTCTGCTTTGGTCCGCGGTCACGACCGGAATCAAGACGCATGAGCGTCTCTGGATACTCTGGCGCACCAAACTCTGTCTTCAAAAATTCTTCGAGTTTGTCTTCATCGTTCTTACGGGCCCACGCCGCTGGCTTCTTGATTACAACTGTGACTGAATCAAGCTGCATGAGTTGTGCGAAGGGCTTCACGAAGAACGTTCTAGCCTGGCCCTGGCGCGGCCCTTCTTTCACAATCGTGCCCACCGGAATTCCTTTTGGAAATACTCCACCATCTCCGCTTGTGACCACTACCTGTCCGATTGGTTTTTTCCCATCTAGAGAACCGTCTCCGGAAATCACAGTGAGCAAAGCCTGAGTTGGATTTCCTGAATTTCCAGAAAGCATTGCCCATGCACCTGAATCAGGAAGTCGAACGCCGAGCTGAAATCCAGGATGAATGAGAGGCTGCACGACGGATGTTCCGTTATCCGCAGACACTACAATTCCAACCACAGATCGAATCGTATTGTTGTCAGCGTCATGCGATCTTGCAATCACAGGCATAAACGGACGAATGCCGGTCTCTTCGCCTTTGCCGATGATTACGCGAGGGCTAATTGAATTGAGTCGAACGCCAAGAACCTCGGCGCGGACTTCTGGAAATTCTGCGGGGATTGCGAAGCCTAATGTTTTTCTGAGAGTATCGTTTTCTTTCTTGAGTGCGTCAAACTTGTCTTTCTCTAGTTTGTATTCTTCGATTTGCTTTTCAGCTTGCGCATAACGTTTTTCGAGTTCGCGAAACTTATCGATCTCCACCCAGAACCGACCGGTAGCAGACAGACCCGAGTTCATCGCACCAGATGCTCGATCCGCTACTTTGCCAAAGAAACCAACAGTTCTGGCGAGCGGGTTGCGCTGCCAGATCATGCAAACAGTTGAAAAAAGTATACAGAAGGTGAGACTGAAGGAGTTCTTATTTCTCCAGAGTATCTCCCACAGCATGTTACTTCAGGCCGCGGTTGATATTCTTGAGCTCGTCAAGATACTTGCCGGTACCGAGAGCCACGCAGATCAGCGGATTGGGAGCGCGAAACACGGGAACCCCGGTTTCTTTGCTGATGTACTTATCAAGACCTTTGAGTAGACAGCCGCCACCCGCAAGCACGATGCCGCGCTCTACGATGTCCGCTGCGAGTTCAGGAGGAGTTTTCTCCAGTGTGCTCTTTACAGCTTCTAGAATCTGTTCGATTGGCTCCTGTAGAGCCTTGCGAATTTCATTGGAATCAATTTCGAGTACACGTGGCAAACCGCTGATCGCATCGCGACCTTTGAGTTCGCGCACTTCCGTTTTCTTTTCCGGGAATGCGTTTCCGATTGTGATCTTCACATCTTCCGCGGTGCGATCTCCAATCACTAGATTGTACTGAGTGCGCAGATAGCGGACAATCGCTTCGTCGAATTCGTCTCCGCCAATGCGAATCGAATCCGAAATCACCATACCACCGAGAGAAATGACCGCGATCTCAGTGGTTCCACCACCGATGTCTACAATCATGCTTCCAGCTGGTTCGTGAATCGGGATGTCCGCTCCGATGGCTGCAGCGAGCGCTTCTTCAATCAGAAAGATTTCTCTGGCGCCGGCCTGTTCTGCAGATTCGCGCACCGCGCGCTTTTCTACTTCTGTAATTCCGGATGGAACACCGATCACCATGCGCGGCTTTACGAAAGTAGTGCGCTTGTGAACTTTCTGAATGAAATAGCGAATCATCTTTTCCACGGTTTCGAAATCCGCGATCACACCATCTCGCATGGGGCGAATGGCGACGATGTCACCTGGAGTTTTTCCAAGCATTCTCTTTGCTTCGTTTCCGACAGCGAGCACCTTACCCGTAGAAGACTGCACCGCGACGACCGAGGGTTCCGAAAGAACGATACCCTGTCCTTTCACATACACCAGGGTATTTGCCGTACCCAGGTCGATGCCCATGTCATTGGAAAATAAACTGAAAACTCGATCAAACATCATGATAATTGCTGTTGTGGGCTGATTTACAAAGTGCCTTCATTTTGGCCATTTCAATTTAAAATGAGGGCAAAAAATGCCCATCAGGGCGCCTGAGTTCGCACCGGGCGGGTAGGAGACAGACTGGCGATGCGATCTTCGAGGAACTTATCCTTCCCTCCGTTGAGCTTCAGGGCTTCCTCAAAAAAAGGACGTGCCGCAATCGGGCCACTCTGGACCAGGAAGATTTCGCCTTCAAGGCGGGCCGCGTCCACCTTCCAGATCGTTTCAGTATTGGGATTGTATTTTACCTGCCTGGCGTAATTTAGAGCCCGAATGTAGTCTTTCGCGTTAAAACAGGCATGGCTGAGGAGCAGGCGCGCCTCGTTCGCATCGAGTGAATCCGGGTCCGGTTTGGATCCATCCACGGGGTCCACGAGCATCTTTCTTTCTGTAAATTCCTGCTCCAGCTCGAGGGACTTCCCCTGCATGGCAAATAGCGCCCAGCGCATCCAGTCCGTAGTCTGCTGGGTGAGCGGCGTCAGTTCTTCCTTCTTAATGGCCAGAGTGGTCTGCAGCAGGTTCGGGTCCGTGCGACCCGTCGCCATTAGCTCACCAAGAATGAGAGCTGCCCTTACGCGCGAAGCGAAGGCGGGCTTTGGATCAATCGCCAGGGATTTGCGTGCGAGGGATGCGGTTTCCTGGGCGAGCGCGCTGATAGAGACCGGAGCCAGATTCATTCCTTCGGGTGGATCAGGAAGATACCCTCTGCCAGTCATGCGAAGCAAGGAAGGGCCATTCAAAGGCACACGAACCAGAATCTCGTAATAGTTGAGAAGACTATAGTAATAGTAAACTTCTGCGCTGGCCGGCTTTTCGCGTTCCATCAACTGAACGATTTTGCGAGTGGATTCAACTACATCCAGAAGTTCGGCCGGGCTTCTTCCAGCCTTCTTGTATTCCTGCTCAAAGAGTGCGAGCCGCTTCTGAATTCGAGTGTCCGCACTGCCGAGAATCTGCCCCGAGGCAAACGCAACTACCTGGTCTCCATAGAAGACGGCCACAATGGCGCCGCCGATCAGGAAGAGCGTGAGACTGGCAATGGCAAGGGGCTTACGGGACGATGTATTGGACTCGTAGTTTCTCATTCAGGCTGCATTCTCTCGAATGAAAGCCTTCACGCGATCCGATTCATCCGTCAAGAAAATGGCGATCGGCGATTGCGTGGAGCCTGGAACCAGCGCCACTCCAGAACTCAAAAAGACGATCTGCTCCAGGTCGCCGGTGGAATATGCATGAACTGAATTGCCGGACTTGAAGAAGAACCCCTCTCCTTCGCAAACAAGACTCCCTTTGCCCACTCTTTTGAAATCGCTGAACATGCGCGGGGGCAAGTCTTCTGTGCCACGCGAGGAAAGAAGAGAAAGATTCCGTGCGTGGTCCAAAAACAGAGTGCCGAACACAGCAAGTTGCCCCGGATCTTTTCGCTTCGCCGCAGGGCGAAAATCGCTCACGGCAGGCGCCACAGGAGAAACGGCGCGCACAGCGGCGTGCGACAGAATGGAAGGAGACGGTTCTGCAGAAGGTTCCGCGACGGCTTGAGAATGGGAAACGGGTGCATCTTCTGGATGAACTGGCGCCAGGGGGGCGGGGCGAACGCTTTCGTCGCGCAAATCCGGCGCACGGGTTACGACGGGCATGATATGGCCCGGCTCTTCCTGATGACGCTCAGTCGAAACAGAAAAGAACAGTACAGCCAGGCTAATGAGGCCGAGCAGAATAAGACCTATGCCGATGAAATACATGCCCTGCTTGATTATCTCAACAATCGGCCTGACTCTTGAGGAATATTTTGTGGCGGAATTGGTTCCATGATGCGCGTATGGCCCATGGGTTCAGTAGATATCATTAAAAAATTCGGCTCCGTGCTGATCATCGTCATTCTCGGAGTCATGCTGGCCCTTACTTTTTCAAAAACTCCCTTGAGCACAATCACTGACATTCTCTCAGGGGCCGGGAGAGTCGGGAGCTTTGACGGGGAGGAAATCCAGCCTCGGATCTACCTGATGGCGGAAGACAACTGCAGACAGAACATGAGCGCCTTCGGCCAGATCCCGGAATATATTCTCAAGAACTGCATTGCCAACCAGATCCGACAGCTCTACGTGCTGCCTTTGCTTGCTCACAGGCTGGGTGTGGCTCCATCTGAGAAATTCATGCAAGATGAACTCATGAAAGGCGCGCAGGAAATGTACGAGGCGCAAAAGAATGCAGCTCCGGATGATCGCCTAACGGTAAAGGAAATATACCACAAACAGCTCGCAAGTTTCCCGATGGACATCCGCCTTCGCATGCGCGCGGCACAGCAGGCCTACGAAGTAATTTCATCTATGGGAGAGGCTTTGCCTACAGCGCGTGCGGAAGCAGCCGCAGATTCTATCTCGATGAATGCGCGGATCATTCGTTTCACGACTCTGGATCTCACTGAAAAATCAGGCGGGAACATTCAAGTAACGGAAGAAGAAATCAAAGCAAAGCACGAGAAAGAGCAATCGATCTTTGAACCGGCACAACGCAAATCCTACGAAAGCCAGAAGGAATTTGTGAAAAACCGCGTTCTCACTGAAAAGCGCCAGCTAGCAAGTGCAGGCCTAAAGCAGCAATTGTCTCAGCTGGGCAAAGATTTCAAACTGGAAGATATTGAGCGAATCACGGGGAAACGTGCCTCGCAGGTGAACATCAAACTGTCCCAGCTCAAGGGAGTGGCTCTGCCTTCCGGAGAGACCGTGAAACTGGATGGCCCGGAAGTTCTGGGGGCGCTCGGCGGAGATGGCGTAAAAAAAATTGGTCCAATTCAGGACGGAGAAGCCACAGTCTATGTGGAAATCTCGGGCGTTCAATCCGTGGCGGACGCTGGACTGGAAACCAGGGCACAGAAAATCGCGGAAGAGAAAAGGAATGAGGCAGGGCGCCTGTACTTTGAGCTTCTTTTGAAGAAGGAATCAGAGCGTGGCCGTTTCAAACTCAAGTCAGAAGTCAAAGACACAGGCCCGGTCTCTCATCCGGATGATTCATTCTAAACACTGGACGGCACAAAACCTGCCGATAAAAAAGGGGAGTGAAGGCTGAATATGTGAATCCATTCCTTCAAGGAGCGGTCCTGGTTTTCAGGGATCTGCTTCAGGAAGAGATCATACGCGGCCGAACTCTCGTTAAGAAAACTCCAGCCCCTTCTCACGAAATTGCAATCCTCTTGAATGTGACCGGAAGTGTTCACGGAGAAGTCATCTATTCTATGAATGCGGAAAGTGCATATCGCATTGCGGAGAAGCTAATGCCTGGCACAGATCGTTCCTCTATAGAAAAAGAATACAGGGACGTGCTTGGCGAACTTGGAAATATGATTACGGGCAACGCGCTCAACATCTTCCTCAACAGCCAGAAGGACCTGGATATGAGTGTGCCTTACGTAATAGATATGCGCACTCAAACTCTCAAAGTGCAGGACAAAACTACACTCGGTCTGCATTTGTACTCCAGACTCGGAATGCTGGAGCTCAACATTGCATTGCAAGAGTCGTAATATTTTTTAAGCGCGATTTGCGCGAAAGACCGATGATTAAAAGGTCATTCGTGTAACTCCGCGGGTCCCCGGAACGGGACCCGCATTTTTCTAAACGACTCTCCGCCTGAGTTACACAAACTCAGTAATCTATACTCAACTCACGGATCTTTTTATCCAGTGTGTTGCGATTGATTCCGAGGTAGCGCGCTGCCTGCGTCTTGGTATATTTGAACTTCTTGAGAGCGTGTAGAATCAACCGCTTCTCCACTTCCTGAATCACGCTATCGTATACATGTCCGTCCATATGATGAAACTGCTCTTCATCCGGAAGTTCAAGCGCGCCAGGAGACGACACAGCCACTGCCTGAACTGCGGGAACTCCAGCATTCTGAGGCGGTGCAGAAAAGGGTAGAGTCGTGTCCGCGAAATCATCCACGTCCAGTATCTTGTTCTGCGAAAGAACGACTGCACGCTCAATTGCGTTCTCCAGCTGGCGAACATTCCCCGGCCATTCGTAATCTTCGAGCATCTTGAGTGCAGCGTGCGAAATGCCAGTTAGAGATTTGCCATTTTCCTTCGTGTATTTCTCGATGAAGTGATTCACAAGCAAAAGAATGTCGTCTTTACGTTCGCGAAGCGCAGGAATCTTCAAGTTGATTACATTCAAACGATAGTAGAGATCAGCGCGAAATTTCTTATCCGCAATTCCCGCTTCCAGATCAGCATTCGTGGCTGCGATGATTCGAATGTCTACCTGGCGAGTGCGGCCTCCCACAGGTTCGATTTCTCTTTCCTGGAGCACTCTAAGTAGCTTGCTCTGCAGATTCAGATCCAGTTCGCCAATCTCATCCAGAAAGATTGTGCCGCCGTCTGCTGTTTCGAATTTTCCTTTTTTGTCCGCAATCGCGCCGGTAAAAGATCCTTTCCGATGGCCGAACAACTCGCTTTCCAAAAGGTTCTCAGGGATCGCCGCGCAGTTGATTTTTACAAATGGCTGGTCTCTTCGCGGACTATTGTAGTGAACTGCGGATGCGATGAGTTCCTTTCCAGTTCCGGATTCGCCAGTCAGAAGCACCGATGCTCTAGAATCCGCAATGATTCGGACTTTCTCAAACAGTCGAATCATGCTGGACGCCTTGCCGATCAGACTTCCAAACTTGTATCTCGATCCAAGCTCTCGCTTTAGCTCAATGTTCTCAGATGCGATGACACGCGTTTCTTCTTTGACCAGACGTTGAATCGTTATGGATTGGGAGATCATACTCCCGAGAATTTCCAGAAACTCGATCATAGACTCCGCATCGAGCCCTTGCTGACGCGTAAACGTAGAGAAAACTCCCACCACTTCGGTTCCGTAGAAAATCGGACAGCAGAAGAATCCCATGTCCCCCGTTTCGCCGTAGGTCTTCAGTCGATTCAGAAAACCTGGCTCATTAGAAACACTTGGAATATACACCGGTTTCTTGTTCACGAAAACGGAACCGGTGACTCCTTCGCCTGGTGCGTAAGTGACGTCTACCAGTTCATCTTTTGAAAAACCAACACTGGCGACAATCGCCAGAACATCCTGCTGTCTATCATAGAGCAAAAGCGTACTGCGATGAAGCTTGAACGCCTTTTCTGTGATCGTCATGATTTCGCGGAACACATCCTCAAGACGAAGGGACGCAGATACAATGCGCGAAATCTCATGAAGCACAGTGTGAAATCGATCGCGACTCTTCAACAGTTGGTTGTCTTTGATGTTTACAAAGATTCCGGCCGCCAGATTGGACATGATGGAGAGGAAGTGTTCGTGATCTCGATCGAATGCGTTTTTGCCGCTTGAGTCTACAGATATGACTCCAATGACTTCGCCGCGAACGGCCATAGGGACGGCGAGTTCAGAAATCAAACCTTCTTTGACGGGGATATAGTCCGACTCAGAGGTCGCGTCCCCGACGATCCTGGCCTTGCCAGTCCGAGCCACATTGCCAGTGATCCCCTCACCAATTCTTAACTTTAAATGAGCACTTTCGGGGGCCAACCCCTGGGAAACATGGATGGTCAGGTTTTCGCCATCCTCATCTATAAGCATAATGCTTCCAGATTCAGCATGCGTAGCGTGGATACATGCTGAAAGAATACGCTCTAATACGTTTTCGGCATTGTCGCTCTGGTTGATGGCGTGCGTAATGTCGCTGATGAAGCGCAATGCTTCGGATTTTGTTATCTGATTGGGCATGCGGATCCTTTGCTTAATATATTAGCAATAATGGTACCCGCTGAGCAGAGCCTGAGCCGGGAAACGATTTTTTCTGGTCCGGGACCGTTCTCTGGCGACCCTGGCCCATGGCCAATATGCTGGATTTCCAGTTTGAGGGAATGCGGCTGAAGTACATCAAAAAGGGGAGCGGTCGCCCTTTACTGCTCTTTCATGCGAATGGATTTTCGGCTGGATCCTATGCCCCTCTGACCGATCACCTGGCAAACCACGGCTTTCACGTCCATGCTCTAAACTTCATGGGACACGGGGGCTCCGATTCGACAACAGACTTTCACAACTGGGAATTCTTTGGCAGGCAGGCGGCTGCATTTGCAGAACACCTGGGCTACGAACGATTCTTCGCGGTTGGCCATTCGATCGGCGGCGCTTCTTTGCTTCTGGCGACTCCGTCGATGGAAGGAAGGCTTGTGGCCGGCGCGCTTCTTGACCCAACGGTGTTCTCTCCTCTAACCTCCCGGTTTGCCTCTTTGATTCCAAATCCTCTGGCCGCCCTTGCAGAAAAAAGAAGAAGAGAATTCAAAGACCTTCGCGTTGTTAGTCGAAGCTTTCGCATGAACCCATTGTTCAAGCAGTGGCATCCTGCGTCCTTCGAGGGCTACCTGGAAACTGCATTTGAAGCAACGAATGCCGGCTATCGTCTATGTCTGGACCAAAAATTGAGGCGAAAATATTTCGAAGCTTTCATGCGGGCCAGTGGAGAGTCTTTCGCACTGTCAAGAAACCCCTTCTGATTATTACTGCGCACAAGTCAGATGTCACACCCAATAGTGCTGTAAAGAACTTGCTGAAATCTCATACCAAATCCAGATGGATCAAACACTCCGGCACTCACTGTTTCCCGATGGAAGACCCGGAAGGGGTTGGTAGAGAGATTGCGCGATTCTTTGACGCGCAGGAATAAATCTCAAACATCGAGACGGAAGATAGGTTCAAGGTCCGCGATTCCGTTCACCATCACGTTGAGGTCTTTGATCAGCCCATTCTCCAGACCGTACACCCAACCGTGGATTTGCAGGCTGCGCGTCTTCCACGCTTTCTGTACGATGCTGGTCTTTGCCAGACTGCGCACGCCTTCAATCACGTTCAATTCTACCAGACGATCCGCGCGTGCTCGCACATCGGTTAATTTCGAAAGCTGCTCATCGTACTTCACGTGAATTTCTTTAATGTTTCTGAGCCACTTATTCACAAGTCCGTGATCCTGAGTGTCCATCGCATACTTCACACCACCACATCCGTAGTGTCCGCACACAATCACGTGCTTCACTTTCAACACTTCCACGCTGAATTGCAGTACGCTGAGCATGTTTAAATCTGTATGCACGACAAGGTTGGCGACATTTCGATGAACAAAAATTTCTCCCGGATCTGTTCCGGTGATTTCATTGGCAGGTACGCGGCTATCCGAACAACCAATCCAGAGGAATTCTGGGGTCTGCAGTTCCGCTAGATGCTGAAAATACTTTGGATTCTCTTTTATCTTTTCCGCGGCCCAGATCTTGTTATTTTCTAGCAATCTTAAGTAAGAATCTTTCATGAGTGGTCCGCCAGGTATTCTGTGATAGCTCGTCCAAAGGCAGGCAAATCCACGGGGGTTCGGCTTGAAATCAAATTTCCATCACGCACAACAGGTTCATCCACCCAGATAGCGCCCGCATTTTCCAGATCGTCTTTGATTCCGCGGGATCCGGTCGCTTTCTTTCCGTTAAGAATCTTCGCAGAAATAGGAATCCAGCCACCATGACAGATGAAAGCGACCAGTTTGCCTGAATCAAAAAAGTTCTTTGTGATGGAAAGTACTCTCGCATCGCGGCGCAACTTGTCCGGCATGAAGCCGCCTGGAATCAAAAGCGCTTGATAATAATCTTCCTGCACGTCAGAAATCTTGATGTTCGAGCTAGCAGGATATCCGTGCTTCCCTGAATATTTCTTAATCTCTGGACCCGCAAGGTCAACACTCCATCCAGCCTCTTCGACCCGAAGCTTCGGATACCAGAGCTCCAGATCTTCATAAATATCATCAACAAATGTAAGTATTTTCTTCATGATTTCAACCAACGGTTATCTCTGACAAAGATTGATTTTGAACAAACGCCCGGGAGTTTTTTTGTCGTCAAAGCGAAGGCCGAATGATCCCCTGCGTCAATGAATACTCGAGCTCTCCTACTGAAAGTTGCTATCTTCGTGACGCTATCTGCCGCAGTCGCGTGCAAAAAAGATCAAGTGGATCTACAGGGAGCGGCCATTACGGCACTGCAGGGATCCGTGTCAGTCACAGACAACAAAGGAACGAACAAAACCATCTCCCCTTCTTCTCTCTATACCAAAGATGGAATCCTGATGCCTGGATACGTCATCCAAACCGGCCGGGACGGACAGGTCGATCTGCAATTTTCACCAACCATGAAACTCCGCATGGGTCCGGACACAACACTGAAGAT
>Ga0268298_10001308_pt1 | contig 29781 bp, 37 predicted proteins | sample WWTPWeurt_MetaG_FD_194462 | JGI IMG/M metagenome (GOLD analysis project Ga0268298, IMG submission 194462) | Activated sludge microbial communities from WWTP in Nijmegen, Gelderland, Netherland - WWTP Weurt | ecosystem: Engineered > WWTP > Aerobic digester > Activated sludge | place... | reverse complement strand
GTCAAGCTGAATTGATGCTGACAGCCGATGTAATTGGTGCGCTCGTCAAAACGCTGCATTACGCCTCCTTCTCCAAGGACGGTAGCCTGGCCAAGCGCCGACGGCACTACCGCGCGCTCGTTGACCGGGATATACCCTACCGCATCGTCTTGCCAGTAAAACAGCTTGCCTTGCTTGCCGCGAATAGCGTTGATCTGCCCGCGCGTGCCCAAAACGTCCCGAAAGTTTTTTTGCCGGAAGACGGTAAAGCTGTTGCTGGTTTCGCCCGGCACCTTCTGTAGGCTGTACAAACCGCGATACCGGAAATCTTTGATAGGCTGGTAATTTGCCGGCAGTGCATCGTACGGCGCGGTGAGGTAGGTGTTGCTGTAAGAGCCCCAATAGATGAACTGCTCCGGGTTAGACATCCGGATTCCGTTGTTGAAGTTGTGAGCAGCGTTTGCCCGGCCAAAGGTCCTTCCTTCCCGTAAGTGATAATTCGCGTAGGCTTCTACCGGGTAAATGACTCCGATCGAATAGGTGCTACCATCGTCGTGAATCATCCGCTCAAAGCCGTAAAAACCAATGTGCGCGTCGCCACCAAATATCTGAACGCCATTGCAGATTCCGCTATTGGCAATCAGCATGGTGATAAAATCATTGTCAAAAGCCTGGTAATGAGGGGTAAGGATAGCTTGGTTGCTGGCTTTCGCGGCAGCACTATCCCCGCCGTAGAAAACCTGTTTGTCTATAACCAGGTTGATTACCGGTTTGGTCATCGACCAGGGATCCAGCGGCACTTTGTTTTGGTTGTCCAAAGACAGGACCGTGCACCTGGCGCCATAACTGTCGTTCCGACCGGGATCACTAAAGCCGGCAGCATGTCCAACGTTTTCGAAGACTGTCCCCAAAAAGCCGGTAGAAGATCCGTATTCCACTTCTTCCAGGCTGTTGCCCCGATCGACCCGGCTACGATGCCCGAATCCTACCGTGCCTGCCGGCACGGTGTCGTACTGACTATACTTGTACAGGTAGTCCTTCCCGCGACCGGTACATTGGTACCATCCGTTTCCAGTAGAATTGCTGATGCCTGGGAACACATACGCCGCGGTTTCCGCAAAATCAACCCGGGAAAGATCCGGCCGGCCGTCAAAGCGAAGCTGATGGTCGGGCGAGTAAAACGCATAAATGAACGGTTTTCTGTTGCCTACCGTATAGTCGTTGTCATCGCCAGCCTTTTCAGTTCCGATCGGAAAAACGTTTCTGGGGGAACCGGTTTGGCTTTCGGTACACAAGTACATGATGCCCTGAGCAACGATTTTTCCGTCTTTCGGGCACCGGGCAATGCCAAATCCGCTGAAATAACGCGGGAGATCCGCCAGGGTGATATTAAGCTCTGTACAAAGCGCATTAAAATTAATACCGTTGAACTCGGTTCCAATGTGTCGTGCAGTCCAGCGCGCACGCCCATTGTTCCAATCTGAAGGACCGCTGGCGTATTGTTTGATCAGCCCCATGTCAAAACCGATCGGCTGACCGGTCTCTGGGTCGATGTCGCTGGCGCGGCGATGCTGTGCCGGCACCGTCTTGTCTTTCAACCAGCGCATGTAGCCGATGTTGCCGGCGGTATCGGTTAGGTAAAGGAAGTACCGGTATTTTTCATCTCTCCACAAACTACTGACATGATGGCTGGCCGTCATCCCCTTGCCATCATAAAAGTCGTTATTTAGCTCAATTTCTTCATATACAGGACTGCCAAGATTGTCATACTTCTTGATGCGGATTACCGGTTTTACATAGCCACCAGAAGAAGAAATATATTGTTCTCCCTGGGCATTGACTTGGATCGGAATTCCTTTGAATCGATCGCCGTCGTTGTAAACGGTTCCGCAGTAGGTAATAGGTCCGCCGATCACCTTGTACCATTGACCAGGCCAGATCCGGTCGAATGTAGTGCCCGACGTTCCAGGAACGCCAGCCGTTGCCCAAGCCCCATACGTAGGACCGCCAGGCACCGTGACAGGACTCATTACATCAGTAAGGCACTCATATTCAATGTTTTTTGCAGTAACGCCAACAGACGGATCCCATTTTACATCCTGCCCTTTGGAAATGTTTGCCGGGATCAGCAAGTTGTTGATGATCGTGAAACTCTTCACGCGCTTCAACAACACGTTGATTTCCCGGATATCTTCCTCGACCAGCTGTGCCAGCAGTTCTGATCCGGTATAATCGAAGGTCATCGAGCTGTCGGTGATTGGGCTGTCAAAAATTACTACCGGCTGCTCGTACACGCGGTAATCAGTGCCCTGCACCGATGCAATTCGGATCCGGGTGTACGCGGTATCAATGCCATCCACGCGAAGCCGTACACCCTGGCTGGATGCTGTTTGGAAGTCGTGTCCTTGGTGTTGCTGGTAAGCCTGGAACGTAAACCCTACAGGATCTGGGCCAGCAAAGCGGACCGGAAATGTAACCGGCGCCCAGGAAGATGCAGCGCCTCGATCGTCGATCAGCTGGTAGGTAAACACGCGCGTTCCACATGGAACATTTCCAGGGATCGGGCCGACGACGGTCATTTTTCCGGCTTTCTTTTCCGGAGTCCAATCCATCATCTGCAGCGGCGGCGGCTGAATTACCGTTGCTGCCGGCAAGGCGGTGTATGTCGTAGTAGCGTTCGCCACAAAGGCAGAAAGCCCGCTGGATGCGTTCGGACCATAAGCAACGCCGTTGTAGAGGATTTCTCCTGAAATGACGGCATATTCTGTTCCCGGCACCAGAGATCCACTTGGGACTGCTGTGTAAAACCGGGCATCGACGAAATTCAACGTTTTGGGAGTAGTCACCCGATCGGTCCAAATAAGCCGAACCATATCATCATTTTCGATGAAAAGGTCAGATTCAATGGTACGATCGATAAAAAAAGGTAGATTTTGATGATTAAAAATGGAGCTATACAAGGCCGTTCGAAGAGCGCGGTCGAACGTAAGCCGACCTATTTCGCCTCCGATACGGCCCACTTTTGCCGAAAAAATGACGATGTAGTCGCCCCTAGAACAGCCTCCTACCGGACGGTAGTTTGGCGTAAGAGAAAACGAGTATTCGTTACCGCGATGGCTGTTCAGGGCATAGATGTTCCGATCCGGATCTACCAGAGAAAAGCAACTGGAATTGTAGAAAGTACCCGGCGGCTGAAGCCAGGTATCCTGCGTCATTCCCTTGTCAAAAGACAATTCGGTTTGCATAGTAATACGGGTCTTGGTAAATCCATGTCGCGTAGGCTAATCCGGATGTAGGATCGTTCGCCATTGCTTTGATTGCGTTTTCCTGGTCAGGCGTTGGTTCTCCATCGGTTGCTCTCGCATTGGCGCAAAGCCGCGACCATTCGATTTGAGCAGATTGTATCTCTCCCTGATAGTAAAGCTTTCCAGACGGATCGGTACGGCTTCGCTTCATCCACATCCATCGTATGAACTCGGCAATGGCATAGATGTGATGCTCTACCACTTTGATGAACCCATCTTCTTCTTGCTGTGCCAAAACCTTGACGGTGATCTTTCCTGCTTTATACGTCCCCCCAACGAAATGAATCCGGCCATCTGTCAGACGCCATTGTAGTGCCGGCGTACAGCTTACCGTTCCTCCATCAAGAACAAAAAAGCCGTACTGCGCGTTGGGCCCCACTGCTTGTGCGGAATAATTGGTGAAAGCGTTTCGAAACAGCAGGCGACAGTCGCAACCATGATCACCGGCGATTACTCCCAGAACAGCCACGGCTGAGCAAGGCAAAGGCTCGGAATAGCAATCTTGCACGTCAAGCACAAGGATTTTCTCATCGTACTGAGTATAACTGCCAATCCTGCGCTCTGCTTCAGTAGCCCATAACGTAAACAAAGGATACAGCTTGTTAAGCTGACCTTCCAAGCCCATATTTTCTGCAGCTACAGTAACAGCCTGGCGAATCGATACGTGTTTAAGATGCTTCATGAATCAAGATGTATTCTTTGTCGGTTGTATCCAAAACGTGCTTCAGCCGGTTTCTTGCGGATTGCGGCGCACGCAACTTCATCTCCTTGTTTTGGATATGAGGGCAGTTCATTGCGATCTCGTAGTAAAAACCTGATCGTTTATTCTCCATGAATTGATTGTCCTTCTTGTGCACCTTGTTGTTGAACCATCGGGTAGGACGCGTCTGTACCTTCTTGACAATACGAATTGTCATCGTATCGGGAATGCTCCACTCATATCCTTCAAAGACAGTATCCCACATGATCCTGAAGTACATATTCAGGATGTTCAGCGTTCGCTTTACATTTTTGGTCCACTTGTAGGCGGACGAAGCTTTGAAGGCAAGCTGAATCAATTCTTTGGATTGAATCGGCTTAATCAAAGACTTGCCAGCTACAGTTTCTTGAATCTTTCTCATGACTGCAGCGTTTGGACAAGTGACAGTTGATCAGCGTTATCGTTCCGGATATCGGCGATTTTCTTTGCTTCAATCTCGAGCTCACGAGTCAAGATGTTATCCACGATTGCGCGGGCAACCATGAAAGAAACAGGGTACGGATCCGTTTCTCTTAAAGGACGACGCTTGTCTTTGAAATAGACATTTCCTGCACCGGTGTATGTCGGTTCGTTGTATGCGCCAGTAAATGTTGTCCCGGGAGCCAAAGTCACTCCATTGTATCGAATGGTGCCATCCGTTACGACATATTCCAAGTCAGGCTCGATTGCATTTTGGATGGTGTTGTCGAAAAAGTCTCCCTGCATGGGATTGTCTAAAATCAAACGGAAGGATGCTTGTTGCGGAGCAGGATGAAGATAAAACGCATCTCCGATTCGGAAATAGGTTTCGAACCGAGCTTGTAAACTTTTCGAATCAAGCTCCATGAAAAAAGAGATGTCCCGGCGGTAGTAGCTTTTTTGGTGGCTTATCGAAGCAACGCGGTATTCGCCGGCGTAATTCATCAAAGGCATTACCCTGGGTAGTACTACTTTGCCAAAAGTCCAACCGACACAACCAATGCTTACCTCTTCGGCACTATCCAAAGGTGTCACCTTTTTATTTCCCAGATCTTGAATCCAGATCGGGTCAATAATCTTGCTCTGATTGTAGACCTCGTTGATCACAATAGCTCGATGCTTGTGGATCATGAAATCCAAATGGTCATTCCAAAAGCGACGGTCTTTGCTGACTTTTGAATGTGATGCTATCAGCAAAATGTCGGACCGAATGTCTTTCAAGGAAATGGCTATCATGAGAAAGAGGGTTTCGGTAAAAATAAAAAAAAGGTGGCCAAAATGACCACCTTTTTCATGAATACGGCAAACAGCTTACAGGGCTGCAATGGCCGCATTGAAAGCTGTCGGAGCCGTCGGCGAGCCTACAGTACCGCCACCTTTCGCCCAGACCACATAAGTCATCTTTTTCGTTACCGTGTGGCCTTGGCTGGCGCTGGGGACGACCGGCGTTTCGATGTACAGCTTGTATTTGTAGTACCATCCGGTCGAATCCGGAGAATTGTTGACCGCCATGTCGTGTGCACCGGAAGCCAGGTTCCCGCTGGTACGCTCCAATACCGGAACGCGGCCCAAAAGCCAGGCACCCTGACCTCGGGAGTAGACAGCTGCAGTGGTGATTACCACGTCTCCTTGAACAAAGCCCGTTTCTGCGCGGACAACCGTAGCACCGCTCTTCACTTCTTTGGGGTCGAAGTAGCCACCGGTATCAACCAAACGAAGACCTACGCCCAGCGTGATCCCAGACATGGCAAACGGACCAGTTAAGCTTTCATCGTCAAGAGCTTCCGTTCCGGTAAAGATCTTGTACGGATCGAGAGTCGTCAGTGCAACGGTACAAGTACCGCTGGAAGAAGAAACAACGATGCCTTTTGCGCCAGTCGTGGCACCAGTTAAAACTTCACCGACAACGAAGGTTCCAGCAGCGTGCGTCAGCGTGACCAGCGGGTACGCGTTGACGAGCTTCGGAAGGCTGCGGTTGATGTCTTTGGCCAGCTTGACATACAAGTTATGTTTGTCGGTGGCTGCAGTACCGGTGAGTACTGCTGGAGCCGTATAACCGAACGGCTTCAGTACGCCCATGTGCTCAAATTCCCGGTTGGAAAAAGAGCCGATTTTAAGCCGGTACTTGCCGTTGGCGGCTACGGTAGCCGACAGCGTAACCGTCACGATTTGTTTGGTTTCAGCTACCGGATCTTCACGATCGTAGCCTTTGTAATGGGCATCCGGAAACGCGGGAAGACCGTTGATCCAGTTCATGCCGTTAGCCTGTGCGACGTCTCCTGCTACGGGAGCGTTAAGCAGAGAGAAGGCCACCTCTCCACCGAAATCAGTACGTTTCATCAATACTTGGTTTTTAGGTTAGACAAAACCCTCATCATCGAGGGATAAGCAAATGTAGCGTTTTCGTGTAATTCGTCAAGCCTGGCGATTTTCTTGCTCCATGTTCTGAGATTTGTTGTAGTCCTCGTAACTGCCGCTGATAATACGAGCAGCAATTTTGCAGATCTCTTCGTGCGTGGTTTGCGGTAAGTTGCAGTTATTCAGCAAATTAACCGTCCCCCCAACGAAACCCGTTGCCGAGGCGACAAAAGTCTGCCCTTGGGCATAAGTGTTGCCGGCATGGATAATCGGCCCAGAAACTACGTAATATGTGTTTCCAGGAACGAGTGCGCCAGGGCTTGCCGAGATAACCGTCTCGTCCCATCGCACTTTTGCCGGGTACTTGATGTAAGTCATTTGGCCAGATCCGGAAAAGGATGCTGGCGACCCTACGTCAAAGATGAACCCGGTATTTGTCCTGCGATGGATCGGCTGTGTAGGTTTCGGCTTGGTAAAACTATTCGCTGTCAAGTCGTTTTCTACATAAGACTTCAGGACTGAAAGTACACGACCGGCAGACGTGTTGATATAGGTCACTACATGATACAGGAAATCTGGAGGGGATGGAGTCAGATTGCCGACGATCGTAATTGGGTAATCTGTTTCTACCAACGTAAACAGTTCTTCTCGAACGCGCTCGACAATCTCAAAAGAGTACCCGCGAGGATCTCGTTTGATGTTGTCGTAACGGTCCTTGACAAACTGATCGATGGCAGTATTGATAGCCATATCACGGATCGTCTTGGTGTATCGCGGTGAACGCGACCTGTCCAGGTACGCGTCAATCCGGTCGTGCATTTCAGCGAGATTCATGGGATTGCTTGTTAAAAGTCATTCCCTGACATCACATCTTCGTCGTCTTTGTTTAACGGCCCCATCGAAACGAATGGACCAGATGTGTCTTCGGGAAACTGCTCTTTTGCTTTTGCTGCCGGTGCTGTTTTTTGGTTAAGTACGCCACGGCTTGCCGTATCCATCTGCTGATACAAATCGCTTTCAGCTTTCATCTTTTCCACAGCCTCCTGTTCACTGCTTCCAAGATAGATCCGATCGTTGAAAATAAATCCGCGCGTAGGCTCGTTTTTCACTTTACCGGCAGCAAGGCAACGATGGAGAACGGCCATGGCTGCAAAGTAATCCTTGTCGTTCAGGAATTTAGCCAGACGTTCAGGGTTTGTGTACGCGATCTTGGTCAATTCGCCTCGGATAACGTCAGGCGGGTTGAACTCGGCGCTGAGATTGAATGGCCGGCCCAAGTCCTTGACTTGATCATCGGACATTTCAAGAATTCTGTTGATAAACGTGCTCAGCTGCTTACCGCGAGCCAGGCTGGTTCTTGCTTCTTCGTAACGGTCAATCACGCGCCATGCCGCATTCCTTTCGTTCGGAGATCCTTTGACGTTGGGGTGATGACGTACAATGTGCCACTCTTGGGCGTCTTGAGGATTGTTCAGGTTGTATTCTCGGACATCGGTAATGCTGATGCGCCGGAATTTATAGCTGCCATCCCCGTTGACCTTGACTACATCTCCAAACCACATGCTTTCTCCGGTCTTGTAGTGCTTTCCGGTAAAGCCGGTGAATGTGAATTGAAGAGTACGATTGCTTTTGTTGTTGATCGGCACCAAAGTCACGATGCCGGTATTCTGAATGGTGGGGTCTTTTTTTAGATCGACCACCGGTGTTTTGTCAACCACCTGGGGTTGAAACATTGCAGGATAAGTCATGGTTTGTCGTTTTTTATTTTGTTGTGCGCCAGGGCATTAAAAGAAGAAGTGGGGGCTTTCGCCCCCATCTTCCACTGCTTACGAAACTTTCGATATTCCGCACGCCATCGTGTTGTAAATCACGATCATGTCTTCTTTCAGCATTTCGTAGCTGACTGCATCGACACTGTGCAGCGGCTTTTCGGTGCCACCGGTGAGACCATTCAGGTAGGCTTCAACCATGGAGCGGTTGATACCGTATGCGCCTTTGCTGATGATCTCGATGTTCGGACGGTCCAGCTGACCAGGGTACAGGAACATCCACATGTGTCCACGGGTGGACTTGTTGTAGTTGTTCACTTCGAACCACTTGTACGGATCGTCCCAGCCCACGTTCTTCACGAAGATGAGCTTGTTGCCGGCGATGTTGAAGGTGTTGAAGTTTGCGCCGACTTCAATGTCTGGGCCACCTTCCTGACCATTGGGAGAGCTCGTCATACGACCGCCCATGTAGTTCACATGGTAGTCGCGCAGAAGCTCCTGAGCGTGGTAGAAACCGTCGGTACCGGTAACAACGTACCAGGTAGCACCGTTGGTTTGGTTTGTACGCTTTTCCAGCTGCTTCATCATGTCGCGCACGTCGTCGATGGTCTGCAGGCCTTCGGGACCGGAGCCAAACGCGTCGTTACCGCCTTCAATTTGAGGAAGCACACCGTCACCACGAACAATTTCGTATCCGGTTTCCGGATCGATTTCGCCACTCGAGGAACGAAGCGAACCATCAGCGTTCTTCATGTTGGTCTGGCCGTCCCATTTGGCGTGCTCGTTCTCCATCATGAATTGCAGCTTGGCTTGGACCTCTTTCTCGTAACGCCAGCCTTTCACGCCTTCAGCCTGGTACCAGATGACGTCAGTCAGGGCAGATCCGGTAATGGCTACCGTTTTCCGCTGGATGGTCATGTGGTTGATGAATTCGCTCGGGTAGAACGAACGGCTGTATCCGCGAAGCGAGGCTTCGGAGTACGAGGTATACGCGCCAAAAGCCAGCTTTTCGCCGTACGGATGCAGATGGACGTTTGCGTCAAACAACTCGTTTCCGTTGCGGAACGTGTAGTTGAAGCCGCCTGCTGCCGGTACCGGCTGACCTGTTACGCGGGCATAGAAGTTGTCGCGGTAGAATTTGACCATCTGGCCCGGGTAGAGCTGCTGGTCTTTCATGGTCAGAACGAAAGTGCCGTCAGAATTGGTGCTTCCAACCTGCGCGACGACAATCGACGGGGCCTGGATGCGGCCCATAACTTTGTAGCGCATACCGTTATCGCCGATCTGCTGACCATCCGGAATCTTGCCGATTTTGGTCTTGATGGCATCGGTATCTCCTTTGCGCAAGTCCCAGGGGGACGTGGCGCCGGATACAATGAGCGTACTGAGAGCACGGCCGTCAGCATACTCCATAATCTCGCGGAGAACGGGCTTTTTCATCGCGTTCTCGGTGAGGTTGTTGGAAGTGGTACAAGTATCGTCCCACTTACCTTGGATCGTTTGAATTTTCATGGGTCACAACAGTTTTTAAGTGTTGCTTCCGCGCAATCGAATTTAGGGGTGTTGCTCTGCTGATTACTTCTTGCTTTCTTCCTTTAAATGTTGCTCCCAGACATCGAAGCCTTGAAGCTCATTTTCCGGATTTGACTGAGAGGCTGACGCTTGTTGTCCGAGGCTCACCTGGTGAACCTTTTTCAGCAAACCTTCCTTGCCTTCTATCTTGGCATTTCCGGTCAACTGCTTTTGCAGCTGATCCTTGAATTCAATCAACAGCGCTATCTCTGCTGCCAGATTCGGGTCGTTCTGCAATCGCTCGCGATACTGACCGGCCTGAAACCGTTGCAAGATAATATCTTTCGCCTTTTGGGTGATAGGTACTCCCCAAAGGTCTTTTTTCTCTGTGATGGCGCCTTTGAAAGCAGTAAGCTCTTGTTCTGCTTTCCGGGCTTTTTCTTCCTGGCTTGTCCGGATCCGATCACGCGCCTCTTGGACAATCTCTTGTTGCCGCTGTTCCCGAATCGATTCCAGCTGCTTTCGAATGTCGTACGCGTGCGTTTTGACTTTGTTGTCAATACGAAGTTCTTCCAGCTTTTCTTCGATCATGCCGTCTTCATATCGGCGTGCCTTGAGGTCTTCCCGGATAAGTTCTTCGTCAGTCTTTGCCAGGTAGTTATCAATTTGAGCCAGCGGCTTCATAAAGCCTTCGACCGTATTGCCTTCTACTTGCAAAAAGTCAAACAGCGCGCGCGCTTCCGGCTGCATAGCAGCAATTTTCTCAACGTATTCTTTTCGTCCTTCCTCACGGCCTTCATTACGGATCAAATCCAGCTTTTTCGAATAGGCTGTTTTGAAACCGTCGAAACTATCATCTTCTGGTTCGTCGAGTTCAAGATGTGCACTGAGGTCTTTCCAGGTAGCTTCTTTTTCTTCCTGATTTTGCCCCTGCGGTTCATCTTCAAGATCCAGAATAGGCATGTCAGGATCGACTTCTGCCTTCGGGGCTTTTTCGCCTGGCTTGGCATCATCTTTTTTCTCTTCTCCTTTTTCTTCTGTTTCTTTTTTCCCGCCCAATGCTTTTTCGATGTCGTCAATGTTTCCATCGGCGGGAATATCCAGGTCGGCGAAAGACTTGAATTGCTGTTCTTTCTGGCCTTCGCCAGATCCAGCTTGGTTTTCTTGTCCCGGCGCAACATTTGCACCAGCCGTGTCTGCGGCTGCAGCGGCGGCCACTCCTCCAGCTTCGCCGGCTCCAGGGCCTGCGTTGTAGAAGTGATACGTTTTTTTCATGGTTTTTCGTTTTTACTTCTCTTCGTAAGATTCTGATTTGATGGTATTAATGCGCGCAGTAGCAACAATTACCGATCCGTCTTTTGTCTGCATTGCTTCTGATCGGGTAACCTCTACTTCGACTTCAAGTTTGTAACAAGAACCGACTTGCCAATCTTTCACTTCATTGAAGTCTCGGGCATTCATAGTGAATGATGGTCGGTTGTCTGGCGGCGATTCCCAAGAATAGAAATCTACGGGTTTGCTCGTAGGATCGATCTTGGTTGGCTTTTTGGCAGCCATCAACGATCCCATATTTTGCTTGGGCACTTTGAATGATTTCATGATAGGTTGTCGATTTTATAGATAGAGTGGCTGACTGCCAAGATCATTTCTTCGTACAGGTTTGCAATCTCCGGCATCTTTGCCAGGTCTTTGCGATACAGGTTCATTTGTTCCCGTATGCTTCGAAGGAAAGAAAGGATCTCTCCTTTGTTTTTTGCTTTTGGCGCTTCCACAGCAGGCATTTTCAATTCCAGAATCCCAGTATAAGACTGAACAGTTTCTACCAGCAAGTCCGTCTTAGATTGAAGCGCATCGTACAATTCTCCAAGCGCTTGATGCCGTGCATACGAACCGATCCCTGATTGCGACCAATGCAAAAACTCAATGGATTTTACGGCCCATCCAAGAAAACCAAACAGTGCTATGTATTCTTTGTTCATTACATTATTGCCATTTGATCACTTGCCGGCTGTGCACTCATCATTTCTTGAGCCATTACCGTGTAGTCGTTCATAGCTTGCTGAGTAATTTTTCCTTGTTCAAGCAGGGTTTTCAGCATTTCCATGAAAGCTTTGAATTTGCGTTCTTTGTCGGCTTCTTCTGCAGCGGCCGTCAGCTGAGCATTGGTGATGTTCTGCTTTTCTTGGCTGGCCATTTCAGCTTCTTGCTGCCGCTGCCTTTCCATTACTTCCCGGCCTTTTCGAAGCACGCCAATCGCCATGTCGATCGATTCTTTCATCGCGGCTTCCATGGCATCTTCTACGCGGAGCTCGCCAGCATTGACAGCTTGCGGGAACCATTCACGCATCATATCCCGGATCTCCATTTCTTTACGGCCGTCGGTAATGTACATGTCCCAATCGTCCAAAAACAGATCCTTCGTGTTTTCCAGGAACATGGCCATCTTGTCGCCCAGCAGTCGCCTTGCTTCTTCCGGATGATGATGACCGTACGAAATCTTGATTTTTTGCAGAAAATCCTTAATCACCCGCTTACAAAATTCATGGTGCATGGTGAACAGGTATTCTGTGCTTGTCCGGCTGATTTGGATTTGGTTGACCGCGTTGGTAGCCGTCATGCTTGCCGGCGTCCTGCCTTCTCTGGGTCCACCTACTCCAACCAAAATTTCGCTGGTTCGTTCCAATTCCCGCTTGAGCTCGATAAGCTGCGGGAAGCTTTGAGTCAAACCCAAGTCAAATTCTTTCAGCAGGTTTGCCATGGATTGCGCTCCACCCGAGTATTGCGCCGCATCGGTAGATGTGTCCAGGTCAATGATACCATCGTTGATCAGCCGGGAAAGGATGTTTTCAATTTGTTTCCCTGGCGGTAACATTGCCCGGTTGTAAGCGAATGCTTTGCCTTTTATCTTGTTGATCTCCCGGCGGATGGCCAACATGTTCAGGTTGTAAAGCTCTGAAATGTGGTCCAGGGCATTTAAGATTGACACGCGTACTCCATCGTGCGTGCCGAATATCAGCCCTTTGTAGGAGTAATTGCAGAGGAAGGGGTTGCTGGTATCCCGGCTTTGATTAGGTACCGGGCGAATATTTTTCGTGATGCTCTTGCCTATTCGCGTGGCTTCCCAGAGGTAAGCGATCGGATATACCCGGATTTTGTATTTGCCGTTCTTGACTTCATTCCGGATCTGCTTGTTTTTGCGTTGGTAGTAGTCGTAACTCATTTCTACCTTCCGGATGCCGCCCATCGGCATAGGCTTTTCTTGGATGATGATCGGCTCAACAGCCATCCATTCCAGCGTATAGGTTTCAACCTGCAGCTGGTTGGCAATCCATTGGTATCCGTTGTATCGGCTGGTTGCTACAGCCCCGTTTGCCGAGTTGCCGCGATGGAAATCAAGCTCTTCTTTGAAGATTTTCATTTCCTCTTTGGTGAGTTCCCAATTGGCATAAACGTCATGCGGGAACATCATCCGGCGCTCTCCCATATACGGGGAGCGCATCAGAAACGGATCTCGGTCAGCTTCCTCAAAAAGCCCGTCGCGGGGATCGATTTCACGATATCGTGTATATCCGGCTGCGTCTGTATACACCTTGCCGTAACATTCAGATGCAATCGTGATGTCTTTGAGGTTAGAGGCAAGCTTGTTGAACATCATCTCTTGCTCGATTCCCTTTTCTAAGAGAAGCTGCATGATGACATTATTTTTTCGTTTCGAAGAAAGAAAGTCAAATATTGCATCATCGTCCATCTGCAACGGTTCCATGCCGTCCATTATCGGCACTCCGTTTTGACGAAGCTTTTGTATTTCCGGCGCAACTTGTTTCAGCCCTACCTGGAAATAAAAATTGTCCAGGAGTTCACTCTTGGCATCCGGATTAAGCGAGAAGACTTTGAACATCCGTTCACGCAACAAAAATTCACCGACCAATAAGTCGATCTTGTTTTTGGCTAACCGGTAGTCTTTGAATCTGACAACGTTATCGGTCGAGTAAGTCTTGTTGATGTAGTTGTATTCAGCTTCGTTGATTACTCCGTTGTATCGGTTGTACAGAGAATTGATCTTTCGAAGCTGCCGTGCACGCATTTGAGAAAAGCGATGAATCGCATACTCCAAGCATTGTACGCCAAGCATGTGCTGGTACTGCTGGACTGTATATCCCTCCGGCGGGGTTTCATACATCTTGTGCCCCGGGAAGTAAGCAGGCGGCGCAGCGGTTGTCGCATTATTGCTCATGCGGCTAATTTAAAAAAAAACGCTTACTGAAATTGTCCTGTTCGAAGCATTTCCATGAACAGGTCTTTTGGAGGCTCCTTTTCGTCCGGCTTCTTTTTCGTCGGAAGGACTACTTCCTGGAGATGGAAGGACCCGGTGCCTGGATTGTAGACCCACTGCTGCTCTACGGATGGCTTGTCATTTGGCGTCTGCACTTTAGCCAGCTTTAGATCGATATCGCAAGCAATCGCGCAAAGCAGAGCATCTACAAGGTCAAAGTCTGAGTCTGTAACCAATTCGTCGTAGGCGGCAAGCTCTTCAATCAGCAAGTCAAAGTAGCATTCATCCAACTCGTCCAAGACGTAAGACTGAGCCATTGACAATGCTTGAGGCTTACTTTTGGGGCTTTGGGTCATCATGATACCAAAATCATGACGCTGCTCGCTTGTGTCTGATTCGAACGATACCGGCCTTTTGGCGAGAAAGCGCCGCCCACCGTTGTTTTTGAAGTGCTCGATGATCATCGGTTTGTGAGCATCGATCATGACTTTGCCAACGATGTTGAAATAAACGCTGGCTTTCAAGCAGTTATCGTAGAATATCTCTTTCCGGCGCGGACGGTTGCGGATTATCAAAACGGGTATCCGCTTATTTCCAACTGATTGACCTTCAATGTTTTTGTACGGATGGCCTTTCCTTGCCATGACAATGAATGCCCCCAATGACTTGGATGTCATTGAGTTATCCTGGTCGTAACTGTCGCCTCCGGCCACGTATGCATTTTTGTAGCCGAGCGTATGCAGGCTTGTAAGGCAGTCTTTTCGGATGTAAACGACTTCTCCTTCCTGGTCCCGATCGGTGGCTTCACGAAGCTTGACCGCGTTCAAATTGATAGTACCGTCTTCGTTTGTTTCCCACTCCAAAACATACCGTCCGTACAAGGGGTATTTCTGTTGCATCAAGAAGAACCGCTGCAGTGCAATCGCCTCTTTGTCAAAGTGGTTGCTGGCGATGTTCATGAAGGCTTCCCGCTCATTCAGCGGGAAGTCAAGAAACGATTCCAAGTAAAGCTCTCGATTACTCGCCGTCTGAAGCTGCTTACGCATTTCCAGGATCCGCTGGGTATTGCTTTCGATATCCTCGCAACCAAGGACTTGCTCCCGGGAAAGATTCAGTTCTTCCTGCATCTTGTCGATGTTCGGAGTTATTTCCCGGATTTTGCCGTCTACGCCTGTAGAGCCGACAAATCCGCTGATCATCATTCGGGGCCCCCAAACCGGTGCTTTTATCAGGTTGTAGGCATCCGAATCATTCCACATATCCCGGAAATCCTTGCTTCCGCTTTTACCGGACGTACCATAAACAAAAGGCACCCCAATAAGATCCAGGCCCACTTTCATGCCAGCCGCGGTAGCAGCAAAGCCTTTGTTGAGATATTTGAATTCTCCTGCTTCTTCAAACCCAACAACGTCAAAAAATTTGCCTTTAAAGACGTTTGGGTTGTTGAACATCGTCCGGAAGTGCATGGTGTTTTTCGACCCTTCCGGATCTCCCATGTCGTTCTTCCAGCCGGCAGTTATCATTTCATCTGTATCACTGAGCTTGTATCGAATCCGTAATTCCGGCGGTAACAGACTGTTCACTTCCCGGAACTTCAGGCGCATGTCTTCTACGTAATCGTCAAGGCCGGCACAAAGGCCACCGGTCCAGCGCTCCAAGCTGAACCGCATGCCGTGATCCAACACGCCTTTGGCAAACTTTTCTGACAACCCTCCGCGACGTTTTTTAAGGCTGATGATCCCTTTGCCTTTATACCCTGGAAGCCCTTGTTTGATCCAGTAATAGAGGTCAAAATATTCCTTGTCAACGTCTACGTAATCGGGAAGGTGGTAACCGCGTCCAACGGTTGCGATCGGAATGAAATTGATGTAGTAGTAGTAATTGGGGGACAACTTGATGCTACCGGTTTCGTAGCCGTTGGTAATGTAGTAGATCTGCTCTTCCCACCATTGCGTGTGAGCTTTTGTCCCGACAACTTTAGGATTGGACCTGGAATCAGCATACCGCGGAATTCCGTACTTGCCAATTGGATTAGGGGTAAATCCTTTCCCTTTTATTATCGGATGGTAGTTCTCCAGGTAGTATGCCATAGCGGTATGTTGTCCGGGTTGTCCGGATTGAACGAATCTTGCGTTACCGCCAAGACCGTTTCATTTCCATTGGCATCAACCGTATGCTGGATTTCGACTACGCCAATGCCGTACGCAGGAATCTTACTCGTCGTTTCGAGCTTCGACTTTTTGCCGGTGTAGGTCAATCTGCTTTTTGTCATTGTTGAACCTCCGCTGATTTTCTTGAAATCTTTCTAAAAAGCTTGTTCGCTCGTCTCCTTCGGCCAGTTCATCTAAGGTAAGCTCTTTTTCAATCCGGTTGACTGCCCGGGTCAAAAACTCGATGCTTTCGTGGATCCTTTTGATTTTTACCGGCTCGTCTTCCGCCTGCAGCGTCAGGTTGAGCGACGCGATCTTGGCCGTGTAGTTTCGAACGGTTTCCCGGCGGATGTCGTACTGCAACGACCGGTATAGCTCGATCGGTTTTTCTAGGCGCTTTTCTGCGTCAGCCCAATCGTCTGATGCAAGGGCAACGCGCGAAGCAGTAAGCTTTCGCTGAATGTCGATAAGTTGACGATACGGCGAAAAATAATCATGCGCCAGGATGATGTACAACAAGTCAGCAGCCTTGACCTTTTTCAAGGTGGGCTCCAGCTTGGTAGCATCCGGGTGCAGGATTATCCCCCGCCGTTCGTCAACGCTGAAAAGAAGCATGCCTGGAACGATTAAAATTCAGAAGGACTAACTGTTTCTTCCGGGTTGTCAAGATCTTCCGGTTCTTGAGAAAGTTCCGGTTCTTGCGGAGGATTTGCAGTTGCGGTCTTGTCGTTGCCGGGATTGTCTGAAATAGGTTCTTCGGCTTGTCCTTCGTTCTTAATTGTCACTTTGTTTCCATCGAACAAAAGCTTGTCGGCCATTTCAGCAACCTTGTCTTCCATGATTCTTGCGGTAGCATAGCTTCTCGTAAACTTTACTTTTTCTTCCGCACCAACGATTTCAACATAAATGCTGTTGTCGTTTCTTTTGATGATCAAAACTTCGTTTGCCATGGTGTCTTGTTTTTAGAGTTGAATGGTTTTTGCTAATTGAAGCAGTTTCTTTGCTTCTTCGTACATGAATGGAATGAATATTTCCCGGTGCTTCTTTTCGTGAACGTTGACCCAGATCAAAGAAATGGACCCTATCCGGAATCCACTTTTCATCAGCATTGCCGCGTAAAGACTTTGCTGTAGTGCGTACTTGGTGTACTTGTTAGCCGGCAGGTAGTCAAAAGGCGGCAGCATCCATTTGATGTATTCCTCGTTGTTGGTGATGCCTTTCTTATTGCTTTTGAAGTCCCGGATGTGCACCAGGTCTTTCTGCTTGCTGCTGTGAATTGCCGGCACGTCCATCGTACCGGCAACACGGCTGTCTTTGTCTGCAACGATTTGTTCAGCATACGTCCGGTAAAACTGCGCCAAGTAGGTTCCGTAAATTATCTGACACAACTCTTTCCACTCTGGATCGGTATAGCGACCTGTGCTGATCAGGTCTTCCATAGCCTTGTGGAACCGGTTGCCGTCATCGATTGCACTATCCGTAGTCGCTTTCCAAGATGATTGTATCTCCTGTTGTCGCTCCAGGATGTTCTTCTGGCTTAACGACTTACCTTCTGCCGTAAGCTGATTCACTGCTGTTTTCCTGGAGATCTGCTCCTTTTCAAACGGCGGCGAATGAAGTTCGATCAGCTTGGAAACGCTCAGGTATTGATTGCCTTCCGGGTCAAAATACCGATGCGACTCTTTTTCCAGCCAGACGCCATGTATGTTAAAAGTCGGAATCCCGGTCTTCTTCGGCTTCATGTTCTTCCGGAACCAATACGATAGCTCCCTGATTTTGCAGGATGGTCATGCACAGCTCGCGCTGCTCTTCTTCGCTCATGCTTTCCAGCTCGACTTTCGAAACGAGCTTTGCGGCCTTGGCATCCACCTCTGCGAATTCCATAGCCATCTGCTGGTAGTTGATTTTCTCTTCCCGGTTGTTGTTGATGTACACTTCGGTTTCGTCATAGATGGCTCCAATTTTGGCGATCACCTTGTCGTATTCCGGAAACTCGCCAGCAGCGTCTGCATCTACGTATGGCGTGGTAGCCGTGTAGTGTTTGGATCCTACGGAAACCACGTCGACGACTAGCTGGAACGACTCTTCGTTGCTGATGACCTTGGTAACCGTTACCATCGTGTCTTTTTTTAGCTGAAGAAGCTTGATGGCAAACGGCTCGAGTTCGATGAACAGCTGGCGCAACGATGCCGGCACAGGATACCGGTATTTCGCCTTGTGCTCGTTTTTAAAGCCGATATCGTTGCGTCGGTCTTCGCGCATGAAATGGACTTCGGCGCCTTTGACACCGCTGCCCAACAGGGATACGGAATGGATCTGCATGGTGCTTATTGGTTTTCTTGAGTTGGCGTATTTTCGTTGGTGACCACCCGGCCTTGCAAGGATTTGATGTATTCCAGATTGCTCATTTTTGCCCGATCAAAGATAGCCAAGGCTGCTCCCAGGTGTGATACGATCGGCTTGGCAAAGTCCTTGCCACCGATATCCATTTCTTTAGCCAGTTCAATACAGGTCTGTACCAAAGTCTCCCAGGCTACCACATCCCGCGGATAGCCTTGGCTCACATTCTTGGCTTCCTGGATTTTAGCTACGTACAGATGCAGTTCAGCTTCGCTTTCCAAGCAAGGAGCGACGACGTGAATCTCTCCGGTGTTCTGTACTTCCAATGTAATGTCTCGTAAACTCATCTTTTTTATTGCAAAATAATGATTATCAGTTATTCAGACAAGCATTCCATCCTCCGGATCCTGCCCTTTTTTCTTTCTTTGAATTGGCGTGCACTCGATCTTGACCGGTGGCCGCTTGGCTTCGTCGTAGCCTCCGTGAAGAAATGCGGAAAACTGCTTCTTATCCTCGAAGAGAAACACTTCTACCGAGAAGATAAACGAACAGTTCCCTTGCCGGTCTACCCTGGGAACCACATTCCAGATCAACGCGTGATGCCAAAATTCCGTCATATCCTCGTTCTTCACCGCATGCCAGATCAGGTCTTTCTCCTGCACATCTGCCATGTTGAAAAACGAGTCCAGACCACAAGCGCCCACCTTTCTGATTTCCATTACCGGTGACATGGCTGACATAAATTTCTGATGCATATTACTGTTTTTTTTGATGAAAAAGAAGCCGGGCCGACCTAGGCCCGGACTCCTTGCATTTAAACCAAACGAAACAATATCGTGTACAATTAGTTGCTGAATAGAAAATTACGTCTTACGCCTTGCCTTACAGTTCTACTTGAATACTCACTCCTTTTTTCAACAGATACTCTACGGCTTTCTTCCTCCGTTTCTCAGCCAAGATCTCCACGCAATGACAAGGAACCATTAACACCTTGCCTCGCGCGCTCCAGCGACATGGCGGCTTTAACCGCACCAACGCTGCTTTCATACTTTTCACCGGCTCATCATTCCGCAACTTCCGCGGCCGGCTCATAACCCATCCCTCCTTTTCATTACCTCCAAGTTCAGCCGGTTATCCACCATCTCCAGCATCGTTGATCCCTTCCTCAACCGACCCGTCGGCGTAAACCTCCGCCCATGCGCAACAACCCACATCCTCCGCATCGCCAGCAAATCATCGATCAATTCCACATCCGCCATAGCCCCGTAATGCTCAACATTCAGCTTTACCTTTTTCTTTAAACTCATCGTTTTCCCAAAAAGAAAACTACATCCCTCAATACTTGTAGTAATACACCGTTTTCGTTTTGCTGATCTCTACCTTGTTTACATTCGTTCGAAACTGACTCAACATCTCCATTGCTTTCATCGCGCCAACCTTTCGCTTATATCCATCTCCCGTTACCCACACCTGACGAGATCCACGATACGCCCTAGCATACCATTCCCCATCTTTATCCGACTTCTCAATCACTACCGCAAAATCATAGTTTCTTTTTGCCATAACGTTTTTATTTCCAACAAACCTATACCATATATCACCTTTCTGCAAATGTATTTTGTCGAAAGCAACAAAGAAACTTTGCAATCTCCTATCCCTCAGAAAAGTATAATTAGGTTTGTACGCAAGATGAAACATATAATTCAGTCTGTACGCAAGAGGAAGGGTATCCCCTTTGTATAAAACAGGGGGGTGGGTGTTTGGTACCGGGGGGTAGGCAAAATGCCGGTAGGGGAGGTAAGGGCAATTGTTGGGGATTGGTTGGGATTGGTGTAGCTCGGACCATGCGCTGGCTCGCGGGCCTATGCATGCATGGTCCTCGCTGGGTGACCGTAGAAATGGGGTGTTGATTTGGAGTGATTGTTTGGGTTGCCGCTTAGACGGTGTTAGTACCTTATTTTCTTTTGGTCGTTGTGGGATGGCTTCCCACCAGGACCTGGCTGTCGACCAATCCAGATCCTGTGACCGTTCCCTCTTCGCCAAAGTGCTAGTAAGGAGGTCTGCCGCTAACCTGGGAGTGATCAGGTGATAGGAAGAGGGCTTAAGGCACCGTGTGACGTCCACGGTGTCTTTTTTTCTTTTTATTGATGGATATTTACATCCTTCCTGACGGGACTGTGACCACGGTCCGTGAGGACGCTATCGCATACGAGCGTAATTAAGCTCGAGGTAGCGCAGTAGCCCACAGAGAAACGTGGGACTGATTCCGGAGTATCGGAGTCATTTTTTTCTTTGTATCAAATGAAAAAGATTCTGTTCATTCTTTTGGCAGCGGCTGGGATGGCCAGCTGCCAGGATCCGGTGAAAGTACGAATCCCTGAAAAGGGGACGTACATGATTATGCTCACCGGAAACGCGGTCGCCCAAGCTGGCGACACGATTCACGTCCAATTTAACATGTATACTGACTGCTGGCAACACGAGCCGAGCGGCAGATACGGCGCCATTGGTATCGTGGAATAGGGCTTCGGCCCTTTTTTCTTTTTTACAACCATGGATAATTACCAATTCAATCGCTTTCGTGCTTTGCTGGAGCGCGAGATTGGTCAAATGACCGACCGGCACCTGGACATGCTGGAAACGATTATCTACGCAGAACGCGTAGAACGGTTAGAACGTCCAGCAGTGCCTCCTGAAGAAAAGGATGAATGCTATGCTCTTCATGCAGCCGTGAGCCAGGCTGACACGGTGGCAGCGTTGGCAGCGCACGAGGCATGCCCTACTTACCGTAACTGGTGAGTAGGGCGAATGCCCTTATTTTCTTTTTGACAACCACCATGGAAATTTTGTCACTCGCTTACAAAGAGCGAGCAAAATCTGATAATGATAAAAGCATACTATATGCTTTTATCTGGCCAGCATGGGCTGGAAATCATATCGTTGAAGCTGAGCTTCGCATAGAACGAAATGATTTATTGGATTTTGCTTTAGAAGTAAGTGATTGTTACGAGGATGCTCATAAAAAAGCATACCTCTCTCAAATGTCCGAAGAAGATTATAAAATCCTTTTCGGAAAATAATAAGAAAATTAAGGCCCTTAGGCCTCAATTTTCTTTTTATCGAGTGCATGTGCGTGTGCATACTGGAGCTTACCAGAGAAGGAGGGTTGCTAAGCCGAAGGATAAGCCACACTTCGGGGTGGATATAGCAAGGCGGAAAACACATTTCCCAGCGCACAAATGCCTCACCAGCAAAAATCTGTTACGGGTCAGGAGACGTCCTGACAAAGAGGCCACTTAGGACAAACTGGCGACAGTTGGTTTAAACAGCCTTCCAATTAGGGAAGGTACCTGAATGCTGGTGAAAATTGGGGCCCTTACGGGCCTCAATTTTCTTTTGTTCACATTTAAAACCAAAACGCTATGCAAAAAGCACAAAACGCTTCGGCCGCCCTCGTGTTCACGGCCGAAGTAGGAACCAGCGCCGCCACCCTGTTGGCCGCTGGCGAACACAACGTCGAAATCGCTTCGGTCATCCTCACGGACCCGACGAAGCGGACGCGCCGGAAGGAAGAATACGCCTTCCCGGAGGACCCCACGCCGCAACTCGAAGTGGTCTTCAAGAACGAAGAAGGCCAGTTCACGGAGTGGATGAACCTGCGTGGCTACAAGCGTTTTGACGAGCTCACCGACAACGAGAAGAAGTCGGGCAAGTTCGTCAGCCGGAACGACTTCGCCGTCGTCAAGGCCACCGGCAAGCGGGTCGTGTCCGACGAGAAGACGGCCACCGCTCGCTCCATCGTGAGCAAGCTGGGCTGGGCCTGCGGCATGGAGCCCGGCACCGAGTTCGGCGTGGACGACCTCGTCGACCGCGAGCTGACGATTATCATCGGCCCGTCCCAGGACCGCGCTGACCAGCTTCGCGTCAAGGCTGTCAAGCCCATCGACGAGCTGGTGTAACCGCCAAGAGAGAAGCCCCCGAAAAGGGGGCTTTCTCTTTTACGAATTGACGCAACAGACACGACCCAACAACGGCCACAGACACGGGACAAGGTGATAGCGCTCCGCGGGCCTGGCCACATGCCCCTTCACCAAAATCCCAATTCCATCCCACCTCCCACTCACATCCGGACACACTACCCCCTTTAAACACCCCAGGGCCTACCCAGTTTCCTGGATAAGCCCTGTTTAGCTCACCTGCGCGTCAGCTATGTGTCAAAGATCATCCTGATGACGTCCTATTCCAAGAGATACACCCTATGAGTTATCAACAGGCTAATGTGCTGTGTGTGTGAGGGTTGAGTCCTTTTTGTGTGTGGTGTTGAGGTGTATAAATGGGTGATGGTGAGGTGATTGAGTGGTTGAGGTTGGTGATGGGAAGAGGAAGGTTGGTAGGTGTGTATGGGTGGGTAAGGGCCAAATGAAGTTTGGCCCCGGGCCCCGGTCGGGATGGGAATGAGGATAGGCGGCAGGGAGTAGGGTGGTGGGGGTGCTGATCCGGCCAGAAGTTGTGAACGTACCCGGATGTTACAGCGTTACGCCGGTGGTCAGAGATATGCATGGCGTAGCCAGGGGGCCTGTTATTTCAGAGGCTTGTGGTGAGATGGGGCTCACTCTCCAATGGGGCGACTGACGGGAGTCCTGGGTGGGTCTTACGTAGCGGCCAACGTTGACGCGTTGGGGCCAGGGCCGGCAGAAGGGCTGTCCTTGCTGGAGGTGCTTTGCAGCGGTATGGGGACAAATGTAATATGGTTGTAAGGCGAAGTCAATAGGTGTGGCAAAGTGGCAGAATAAAGCAAAAATGCGACTTAATGGCATAGAGGCGCGATTTTCTTTCAAATAATCATGGCAATCACCGTAGAACAGATCAACCTTCTGGAGCAGATCCGGAGCAATATGGACGAGCTCGCTCACAAAATCTCTTGCTTGGCAGCCTTGTACTTCAGCAAGTCGCTAAGCTTCTCTGAATCAAAGGAAATGAAGGTTTTCCTGCATCAAAGCGAAACCCTGGATGACTTCTTGAACAAGTGTTCGGCTTATCCCGATTTCCTCAAATTCGAGAAGACTAAACCTATCGTCAACGCGCGATTCTTTTGTGTCAAGTCAGACACGCCCCAAAGCTCATTTTTGCCGTACACCCAACGCTTCGACACGTTTATCTTTCCGGAAATGGCTGATGAGTTTTATGCGTCGATGAATGGTGCTTTGCTTAACGTTTTGACGGCTCATGGCAAGCTGTATTTCGACCTCAAAGGGATTCTGGATAGCTTGATTATCGTAGATAGCGCTACGCCCAAAGCTTTGATGTAATACAGGCTATTCCCTACTTTTGCCACTGATATCACCGACCCGGCGCGTTTGGACTCCTTGCCACCGGTGACCCGGCTCCCGGTCCCGCCGCTTCCCAGTGCCGCTATGCACCGGAGCCGTATGTAGCTGCCAGGCCTTCCCGATCTGCCGGCAGCAAGAAACCCCCGCTTCAATAGCGGGGGTTTTCTTTTTCTCAACCATGTCAACATTCATATTACGCCGCCTCTGCTTTTACAAAAGCACCCACCCCGAAGATCGCGTGAACGAATGGACCCTCCACCACGTCCATTTCTTCAGCACAGAAGAACAATTCAAAGAACGTTGCGCCTTCTGTAGCACGCAACATCGCCAGAACCAGCCTAAAGACGGTGACTTCACCAAGAAGTACCAGCCCAGGCTCATCTTCCTCCACAAAGAAGACATGATCTATTCATCCCCCACACCCGATCGAATGGATGATACGATCAATTCCTACATTGGCATTGTCAACAACATCCTGGGAAAAATGGTCCACGTTAGCGAAAATGCCAGCCAAAATGCCTTCTATTTTGACGAAAAACACAACATCAAACCCTACAAGCCATGAAAGTGAAACAAAAGCAAGCCAAGCGCATCAAAATCAACAAAATGTCCCGCGCTGACATCCTCGGTGGATTCCTCCCGCGCGCCATGAAAAACATCCCGGGATCCAAATACGAATCCCACCTCATCCATGCCGCCGATCGACTCAAAGCCGGCAGCAGACGCTTCTAACCATCAAACTCATATCTCATGCAAGCAATAAAATTCAATTACGGCATCTTCGCCGAAAAGAAGAAGAAAAAAGTAATTAAAAACCTGGTCAGTCAAATTGAGAATCAACGAAACGCTATCATCAACGCGTATGAAAGCCTTATCGATGCGCTTGCCAGAAATAGCGATGACATCGTAGGATCCGACGGCAGAAAATACGATATCCGGCAAACATTTTCGTTCATATCCACTGCAAAAGGTACCCTCGAAATCATGGAAGATCTGTTTTCCTCCCTGGCCGAAATGTCCTTCGACGAATACCAGGCAAAAGAGCAAGAAAAGCTGGCCATTGAAGAGCGCGAGGTAAAGAAGCAGAACATGAAGAAGTTCGTTGAGATCATCAACGAGCTCAAGGAAATTGCCGAAACCAAAAGCTAAGCCGTTACAAAAGAAAAGTCTCATGCCGAGGCTTTTCTTTTTTTAAATCATGGATCCCAAAATCAAATACAAAACCAAGATGCAATGAAGAAAATGACTCCCGACGAACGCTTCTGGTATGTAGTATTCGCAAAAATACCTGGCTTTTGGCGAGTAGAACGATACGTTATTCTCCTACATCGACTCAAGAATAACGAATTGCACCTGGACACCTTGGAACAACTCAACACCAAACTCAAAATCCTCGAATCCTTTGAAGACGTACAACACCATATCCGGCATCATATCGTTCATCCTCGTACTGGCAGTTTGCTACCTGAATCAAATCAAGATAACAACAGACCAGGCGATTGAAGAATTGAAAATTGCAAACGAAGAATACAAGTGGCGACTGCAAGAGCGACTGATCCAGCAGCAGTACGATCATTTCATGGTGGACTACAACAGCGATTCAACCCAATTGCTAATCTCCATCAATCCCAAGGATCCGCATACGCAATTTTCTATTCAGCAACCATGAGCACGTTGATACAAGACCTTGAACAGTTCAAGGGGACCGAACAATGGTACCGGTTCAATCCGTTGATGAAAAACGTATTGGCAACGGAAGGAGCAATGTACCTTGCCAAGAACGCCAAAGCTTACTGGCTTTTGGATATCGTAGCTTCGTTGAAATTGGTGCCGAAATGCGCCGAAGAAGCATTCATCGTCTGTAAGCTGGAAAAAAAGCCGAATGACAGCGCGACGTTTAAGGCCGAAGATGGCAACAACAATGTCTTATACGTTCAGGAAATCCCGTATACCGACTTTCCTTTGAACGAAATCAAACTATTCTTCACCGGCGACGTCGTGATGTTGCCCAGCGAATACTGACCATGACACACCCATTCAGCCAAACCCTGCGCGCGCTTCAAGAAGCTGAACAGCTTCGCACCCTCGAAGAAAAAAAGCATGTGATCGATTCAGCGAATGGCCTGGCAAGGATCTATCAAGGCATTCTCAACCACATGGCGCTTTCCAGGAAGCATCTCATTGAAATCGAGAACGCCTGCCACAACAGCTTCATGAACCACCCCAACATCTCGGTTTCTTTTGACAGGACAACCGTGTATATCGCAGGTGGCATCGCTGCAGAAGCCGGCTTGTTGCGTAGCCTGATTGAAAGACTTGATTTGTCGATAAAAACAAAGCAAATTGAGCTCAACGAGTTGTTGGATTGTATCGAAAAAGCTTTAGATTCGCTCAATACTTCGATCACTGCCAGCAACGAAGACCTATGAGCAGAGTCGTCCCCTACATTCGTATTCCATGGCCTCAAAGCCAGAAGTACGGAGAGAAAATGAAAAAATCTTACGTCATAGTTCCGTATGCCGGCATCGGAGCTTATGATATCTTAGTGCCGGAAAAACACTTCAAACCAACCAAACAACCATGAAAAAGTTGACTTTCATCTGGCTGTTGTGTTGCCTGGTCCTGTCGCTGGGAACGACGGTACCGAAAACACAAGCACAAACAACCGAAAATGTCGAACAAGTCCTTGGCATCTCTTTCGGTCAACCTGCTGCTGCCGTACGCACGCAATTCGAAGCTTTGCAACCCGCAGCAATTACCATTCAATCCAGCCAACCCAGGGGCGGTGATCACATTACCTGGAAGAATGTTTCGTTTGCCGATTATGCCGGGTGTGCCGTCAGCTATGAATTTGTACACGATCAGTTTTGCATGGCTATCATCCAAGTACCGGTTGTTACAGATCCTATGAGTCAATACCGGCAGATGCAGAAAGACCTTCAGGCTAAATACGGTAGTTTCGACGACGAAAAGGAAGAATACAAGTGGCCATACAGCAAAGACGATGGATTCTTCGACCAGGCTTTGAACAACGAAAAGACGAACATCCGAACGTGGTGGAAGCTCCAGGATACTGACATCCAACTCGCCATCGCCAATAGTAAGACGCTTATCGTTTCTTACATGGATCGCGAAAGGACCAAAGAGTATTTCCGGGTGCTCTCCAAGAAAAGGCAATCCGAGCTTTGACGAAGATTTACAGATAGTCTTACACAACCGAAAAAGGAAGAAGCCCGTCGAAAGACGGGTTTTTTCTTTTTGTCAACTATGGGATCTGAAAATTGGCGCGAACACACATTTGAGGCAGACAAAGACCTCTTGTTGAATAACAAAGAAGGCCTTTCCCTCGAAATAAAAAAGGGAGATACGTTACGACTATTTCCTTACAACAAGCGTTTTCTGAACAGCAATGGATTTCCTGAATACCAATCTGAAAATGTTTCTCAGATTGGCATTCTTATCGCTGATGAAGGTGATATCTATCCTGTCCGGTACACCGCGCTTTTCGATGTTCCTGAAAGTGAAGAATTACAGGAAATGATTTTCGATGGCAACATTACCAGCGTTGTAGGTGACACTTGTTACGAGCTTGACGGACACGACGAAAAAGGCTTCCCAAGCTGGCCAATGGCTCTTGGGCTTGTGTAGGTGGGTGGAGTTGTGTGCTGCGAAGAAGGCCGGCGAAAGCCGGCTTTCTCTTTTTTTTAATCATGTCAACGAAAAAAGTAGTGTTCGACTTAGAGAATTACAAGACGAATGATGTAATCCCGGGATACACCAAAATGGTAACGGAAGCTACGCTAACATATCGCCAGGTAGAAACAAACATTGAATTTCCGATTGTTAGTTCTTTCAAAAACGGATCCAATGCCGCGCTCTTTATCCGCAAATGGTATGAGCAAAACGGCATGAGCATCAGCGATGTTGAATACTTTGGATCTCTTCTTCTCAATCGAGCCAACAAGCTCATAGCTGTTGTCCCAGTATCAAAAGGAGGCATAACGGGAACAGTAGCGGACCCGCGCATTATTCTTGGAAGCGCGATTATCCTTCGAGCATCCGCAATCATTCTGTTTCACAATCACCCCAGCGGAAATTTAAGCCCAAGCGAACAAGACAACGCTTTGACACGAAGATTGAAAGAAGCCGGAGCAATGCATGAGATTTACGTATTGGATCATATTATCCTTACTGAATCAGGTCATTATTCTTTTGCTGATGAGGGAAAATTGTAGTGGTTTTCTTTATAGCAACCATGAGAACAACTACCCGTCCAGGCCATGAAGCATTAGTGCTTCAAGCCACCGATCGCATCTTTCACGTTTATACTGCTGATCTGGGTCAATATGGAACTGCAAAACTTGTCAGTTGCGTAAAGGCCAGCAACAAAGTCGTATGGCATCACTTCATCGAAGAAAAAGATGGATACATCGCTATGCGTATTGTTGGTGAATGCAGGAAAGACGATTTTTACGCTGAGTTGGATGTCATCAACAAAAACCTGCTGAGAGACTATCAACGAAAACTTAAACCAGCAAAGCCTGTTTTGTATTGCCCAAGAACTTGGGTAAACGTGACAGACTTTTGCCTCAAGCAATACAGCTATGAGCAAGTATCCACATCAGTACGTTGACAGCAAAGGCATACAGCATGACATTGAATCGTTGAACGATTCATACTTGCTGAACGCCTATCGGAAAATCGAACGGAAACCCAAGGAGAAAAGGTCTACGACACAAATGTTGGCGCTTCCTTACCTTTACAGTGAGATTCAAGCGCGAAACATTGTGCATTTAATCGATCCTGACAGTCTTCCCAAGCTCAAATTGCCGGGAGAGGATCCAAACGATGATTTCTGACAAAAGCCGGTTGTTGGTCGGTGCAAGGTAGCGAGCCGCGACTTGCACTGACACCGGCTCGAGGGCCCTTAGCTCAATCGGTTAGAGCAGCAGACTCATAATCTGCGGGTCGTTGGTTCGATTCCAACAGGGCCCACAAAATGAATCACAGGCCGGGTGGCGGAATTGGTAGACGCAACGGTAAAACACAATGGGTAAGTGATAACCGTCCCAAAGCGCAGAATCAACAGAGGTGACTCAACTGACTGCTATGCTGGTTCAAATCCAGCCCCGGCCACTAACTAATGACTTCAATGAAAGAAACAAATGTCCTCAGAAAGCATCTAAAAGACGATGAAATACTCGACCTCGTGATTCTTTTTCAGACCAGAAGAATGGAGGCGGCCAAAACACTAACCGAAGAAGATGCTATACAAGCATTAATAAATGACGAAAAACATTATGAGGATTATGTCATTTTAAAGCAGGTGTTTCTTCGTTCATAGCATTGCACCTAACGTATTGGCGGCTTGGTGTCTGTTATTTTGCCTTACAGACATTTCAAGCCTTAGATAAAATTTATAGGCAAAATAATAGCACCAAACCACTGTTAGTGGCTAGTGCTGTAAATTAGGCACAAATGAAATTTCATAAAACAAAAGATGGTAGAAAAATTAAGTTAGCGGATTTAGAAACGAGCCACTTGGAGAATATTATTAAATGGATTGAACGTAAATCAAAAGAAGGATTAACTGTAAGAATAGGTGGTGGGTCATGTGCAGAAGATATGTGGTATGATGAAGAAACTTACTATGGCGAAGAAGCAAAAAGCCAACTTAATTTTTCAGACTACAAAGCTGAATTGGAACGTAGAGTTAGCAGTTGCAGCTAACGTTTTGCAGATTGGCGTTGTTGCAACAGAATTTAATTAGAAATACAAAACTTAATATTATGACAAAAGTACCAAACGAAGAACAAAGCAATAACGCCAATGTGCTGTTACCTACCGTTTTTGTTGGCTATGATAAAGAAGGAAACGAGATTTTAAGTAATGAATGTAAGCCGAAGAAAAAGTGCGGTGATAGCGATTGGTGGTTTGATAAAAGAAGTAAAATGTTTAGGCGATACTATACCTACCATGATGAATTAAATGGATTGCAGACCGTGTACGAGCAATGCGTTGGTGTTCCTAAAAATGGCAGGTAACGT